>WNFP01003691.1_pt1 | contig 16359 bp, 15 predicted proteins | sample 5400201 | NCBI WGS metagenome assembly WNFP01 (sample SAMN13153355, study PRJNA577476) | soil metagenome | isolation source: 115 cm saprolite under Madrone tree | place: USA:California | collected 2016-06-14 | reverse complement strand
CCGAATCAAATTGCGCGTAACAGGGTGCTCTTCTCGCCCAGCATCGATATCGGTTGGTGTCACGCACTCAGTGCCTGGCGCGATTCGAGTTTGGCGTGAACTTGGACAGGGAAGGAGGGAGGGGGTCCTCGTAGGCGCTTTGCAAAGCGAGCGCGAGGAGGAGACCCGCGACCGAGCGGAGCGAAGGAGCGTACTTGGGGGCTCCGACCAAGCGAGCGTAGCGCCGGAGAGGACCCCCTCCCGACTGACCGGCGCCGAGATCTAGAACACCAAAAACGAGCGGCTATTCCTCGGCCATGAACGGATACCGATAGTCAGTCGGCGGCGAGAAAGTCTCTTTGACGGCGCGCGGACTGATCCAGCGCACGAGATTGAGCTTGGAGCCTGCTTTGTCATTGGTACCCGACCCGCGAGCACCGCCGAACGGCTGCTGTCCCACGACCGCGCCCGTGGGCTTGTCGTTCACGTAGAAATTCCCGGCAGCGTTGCGCAGTATGAGAGCGGCTTCGCGGATTGGCTCGCGGTCTCTGCTGAACACCGCGCCCGTTAGCGCATACGGCGATGTCTCGTCGACGATCCTGAGGGTCTCGGCCCACTTGTCATCAGGGTAGACGTGGGCCGTAACGACAGGTCCGAAGATCTCCTCGCACAGCAGGCGATACCCGGGATCCTTCGTCTCGATCAGTGTCGGCTCGATGAAGTACCCGTCCTCGCCGCGAGCGACACCTCCCGCGACGACCTTCGCGTTCATGCGGCCGTGCTCGAGATACTCCCCAATCTTTGTGAACGCTTTCTTGTCGATCACGGCGCCCATGAAATTCCGGAAGTCGGTGACATCTCCCATCTTGATGTCCCTCATGATCGCGACGGTGCGATCGCGAACTTCCGGCCAGATCGATTCTGGAACGTATACTCTGCTAGCCGCGGAGCACTTCTGCCCCTGGTACTCGAAACCCCCGCGCGCTATGGCGACGGAGAGCGCGACCGGATCGGCCGACGCATGCGCGATGATGAAATCCTTGCCGCCCGTCTCCCCGACGATGCGAGGGTACGACTTGTACCGCGACATGCTGGCACCGATGGTCTTCCACATGTTGTTGAAGACGGCGGTGCTGCCGGTGAAGTGAACTCCCGCGAGATCGCGGTGGGCGAGCAGCCTGTCGGAGATGAGCGCCGCATCACCAGGTACAAAGTTGATCACTCCCGGAGGAAGTCCGGCTTCCTCGAGCAGCTTCATGATGTAGTACGCGCTCAGCATCGCGCTCGATGCCGGCTTCCAGACCACGGTGTTCCCCATCAGCGCCGGCGCCGTCGGAAGATTCCCAGCGATCGACGTAAAGTTGAACGGAGTGACCGCGTACACGAATCCCTCGAGGGGCCGGTAGTCGAGCTGGTTCCACATCGTGCGGTCGCTCAGCGGCTGTTCGTCGTAAAGGCTCTGCGCGTAGTGCGGATTGAATCTCCAGAAGTCGATCAGCTCGCAGGCGGCATCGATTTCCGCCTGGAACGCGGTCTTCGATTGGCCGAGCATCGTGGCGGCGTTGAGTGTCTGCCTCCAGGTCGTCGCCAGCAGTTCGGCCGCTTTGAGGAACACCGCTGCACGATCCTCCCATGCCCAGTTTGCCCAGTCTCTCGCTGCTTCCTTTGCCGCGGCAACGGCCTGATCAATGCTTGCCGCGCTCGCGCGGTGCCACTGCGCCAGTACGTGGCGGTGGTTGTGCGGCATCACGGATTCGGCGAGCTCGCCGGTGTGAACTTCTTTGCCGCCAATGATGTTAGGAATATCGATCCGTTCGTTGGACATCGAGCGCAGACGGTCTTTGAGCGCCGCTCTTTCCGGAGATCCCGGCGCGTAGCTCTTGATTGGCTCGTTCACCGGCGGCGGTACGCGACGATTTCCGTTGAACCCGGCGAGAGCTCGCACCGGCGTTTCCGGAGCGGCGCTTTGGGAGCCGAGTTCGTCGTTGGTTGGTTTTGCCTTGCGTGTGCTGGCGCCGGAGGAGCCGGAGCGGGCGGGCTTGACTGCGGAGGCGGACATTACTGAATTCCTCGAGATGGCGTGCGGAATACTCTCGAAAGATACGACCCGCCGCCTCAAAACGGACCCCTTTCGGGCTTCTCGCGCTCGGTACAGTGAGCTAGAGTCCGCCGAATGGTGAATCACGCGTCGAGTTATCAATTGAGGCCGTCCCACAGCGGGCTTCCCGCCACAACCCTGGCCCGCGCTCATCTGGAGCAGTGGGTAAGGCGGACAGCGCGCCTGTCGCTGGCGCTCCTACTCGCGGCGTGCGTGCACGAGCCGGTGGAATGGGGTGATGTCTCGTACCGCCAGTCCCAGCTCGGCGATCCCGATACCAGAAGCGGCGTGATGAGCGCAAACATGCCGGTGATTGCGGGGATGAGCGCCACATGCATCGGGTCGATTCGCACCGCTGGAAACGCCAGCGAATTATTCCGCGTTTGGTGGTCGTCGCGAAGCGACAGCAACGTCGTACTCCGGATGCAGCGCTCCGGGGATCAGGGCAGGACTTGGCAAGCCCCGGTTGAAGTAGAGTCCCGCGATCGTGGCCGTCGCGGCTGCGATCGCCCCGCCCCCGGAATTTTCTACGATCCCTCGAGCGGCTATGTGCACCTCGTATATTTCATCGAGGCGAGCGATGGGGCGGGCGTATTCTTCGCGCACTCGATGGACCAGGGCGGGATGTTTCACTCGCCGGTGCCCGTGGTTTACGGCAATTCCCCTTCGTTGGCGAGCGTGGCCGCGCACGGCGACAGCGTCGTCGTGGTGTTTGAGGATCCAAACTCCACGCGACCGACGATCGGGATCGTGCTGTCCCACGTCACAGGTCACATTTTCGACCAGCGCGCACAGGTGACACCAGACGATGTTCTTGCGATCGCGCCCTGGGTTGCCCTTGATCACAACAGAATAAGAGTCTGGTGGAAAACGCCCGACGATTCCGTGGGGAGGACGGAGCGGGTAGGATATCGCGATGGAATCTGGCGGTGAGCGCTCCGGTTCTCGTGCTACCGAGATGCCCCGGGTAATTGCCCATTCCCGGTGCTATGCGAGGAGCCCTGGCGGCGACCGCCCCTGTCTCGTGCTACGCCAGGAGTCGCCTACCAGGTCACCTCGGAGTTGGCCGCTACTGCTTCGCCGCGTCTGTACTTCCCGATTCCAATCTGTCGCGAATGTTCTGAGGAAGAATCTGCCACTGCTCAGGGCGTAACAATTTCTCCGACGCAGCGATGGCTCGCCCGGTATTACCCGACGCCTCCTCGAGCATCAGCGCCACGCTACCCGCCATCTGGGTGACATCTCCAGCTTCCTGCGACTTCGAGAGCAGAGCGCGAATGTTCCCGTAGATCTTCCCGTTCTTCGCCTGGAGCGTATCCGCAACGTCGGTGAGCCCGAGGATCTGAACCGCGCTCAGATGGAGCGAATCCTTCATTGCGAGAATTTCGGCGACCGGATTGGGAACGGTGGCATCGATGTCTGGCGCCTTCCCAGGCTCGCGCGAAGACGCATCCGGGTTCCCCGCAACCTCGACCATCGACAGCGCCAGTGGCGCGCCACCGAGCTGCAGATCGATAGTCATCTGCTCGGGATTCTTAGTGCGGCGAGTGATCGTTCGTTGCGCCGGGGCGAAACCCATGCGCTTCACCTGAAGCATGTACTGCCACGCCGTCTCGGGGAAGAAAATCCTGTAACGTCCGTCCGCGTCGGTAGTGAATGTGCGTGTGAGACCCGAGCCGAGCGATGTCGCGCCGACCTGAGCGTCGGCGACCGGCCTGCCGGTCAGATCCGTGACACGTCCGGTGAGAACGTCAGAACGGGTTACTGTCTGCGCGCAGAGTCCTGCCGGGGCCAGACAGAGAGCCAAGATGGATAAGACAGTTCGCATCAGTCGAGACGAGGGGACTTCTCTATAATCAGTATCCGGACGCGCGGGTGCAACACTCGGATTGCGCCGGCCCTTCCGCGGGACTGCACGGTAGAGTACTTGCAACGACCGGCCGCATGACTCGATACATCGGCGCGCACACAATCGACAATGGCGGCATCCACATGGCGGTTCTCCGGGCGGGGAATGCGGGGATGACCGCTCTTCAGGTCTTCACCGCGATCCCACGATTTTACGGGGACAAGGCCACAATCAAGCCCGAACGCGTGGCCCGGTTCAAGGCGGCGCTGGCGAAGACCAGAATCAAGCCGGCGAATGTCGTCGTGCACGCGGCCTATGTGCTGAGCGTTGCGACACCCGACGACGAGAAGTGGGCGAGGGCCAGCGCCGGACTCACCAAGGAGCTGGAAAGATCGAGCGCCCTCGGCGTCGGTGCGGTGTGTTTTCACCCTGGCTCGGCACTGACGAGCGATCGCGCGGACTCGGCGAAGCGCATTTCCAGAGCGATCACGGAAGCGCTGAAGACAATCGAGTCCGACACGCGCCTCCTCGTGGAAAACACTGCCGGCGCCGGTAAAACCATGGGAAAGACGGCACTGGAGGTAAAGGAAATCCTTGCCGGTGTTCCGGCTTCTCTCCGGGCGAGAACCGGCTACGGGCTCGACACCTGCCATCTCTTTTCGTCGGGCTACGACATCACCGCGTCGAAGCAGGCATTCACCGCGGTGCTGGATGAATTCGAGGAAGCCGCAGGCGAGGCGCCATCTTTTTTTCATCTCAACGACAGCGCGGGAGAGCTGGGATCAAACAAGGATCGCCACGTTCTCATAGGGGACGGGCACATCGGGAAGCAGCCGTTCGAATGGCTCATGCATGACCGGCGCAGCAATGACGTGCCGCTCATTCTCGAAACTCCGCAGCAGAACTATGACATAGCGGACGAGGATGATTCACCCGACCCGTACGACGTGAAAATGGTCAAGCTGCTGGAGGAATTGGGGGGAAAATGAGGGAAGCACGCGGACCAGCCGGACCCGAAAAGTCGTTTTTCCCTCTGGGATTTCGTGTTTTTCATAGGGAAACTCTTTGCTTTCCCTATTGCTTTCGCCTCGCGGGACTATAGTTTGCGTCGCTGACGGACGGCGTTTCACTCTGGTACCAACTCGCATCCGATCACCAAACAAGGAGACAAGATGGCAGCAAAAAAGAAGAGCAAAGGAAGGAAGAAGTCCTCGTCCCGGAAGTCTTCGGCCAGAAAGTCATCTAGAAAGGCGGCAAGGAAGGGCGGTCGGAAGAGCAGCCGCCGGAAATCCTCGGGCAAGAAGCGCACGCCAAACGCGGCATTCATGAAGCCAATGCAGCCGAGCAGCGATCTCGCCAGCGTAGTGGGCAGCTCACCGATGCCACGCACGGAAGTCACGAAGAAGCTCTGGCAGTACATCAAGCGGAAAGGTCTTCAGGATTCGAAGAATCGCCGCATGATCAACGCCGACGATAACCTTCGTCCGATCTTTGGCCGTGGGCAGGTCTCCATGTTCGAGATGACGCGGCTCGTCAACAAACATCTCAAGAACCCCTAGGCTAATTGGCAACTTCGTCTAACGCGGGGCGCGCTCAAAAGGCGCGCCCCGTTTCGCAGCAGTCCCGAGTCCGTAACCTCTGGGAGAATTTCAAGTCGATCGTCGGCGCACTGGCGATCTTCCTCGTCCTGCGGGCATTCCTCGTGGAGGCATACCGCATCCCATCGGGCAGCATGATCCCGACGCTCCTCGTCGGTGACTGGCTCTTCGTGAACAAGGCGATCTACGGCGCCCACATTCCGTTCAGCCACGCGAGCCTTCCCGCGTACAGAGATCCACACCGGGGCGACGTGGTTGTATTCGTGTCGCCCTATCAGGCGGACGAGGCCCGGCGTGGAGCGGATCCGACACCGACGCTGGTCAAGCGCCTCGTGGGAACGCCAGGCGACACGCTCTACATGCGGAATGGAATTCTCTATGTGAATGGAATCGCGCAGCGCCAGGGATACGGTGTGGCTCCGCAGGTAGATCCGGACATTGGCAACTCCGTCGACTCGTTGTTCGACTGGCAGAAGAAGGTCGGTCTCAAGTCATCGCGATTCGGGGCCGCGCCCGCGCAGCCCACGCACGACAACTGGGGACCTTTCGTCGTCCCTCCGCACAAACTCTTCATGATGGGAGACAGCCGGTACAACTCGAAGGACAGTCGCTACTGGGGTTTCGTCCCGAGGGAAAACGTGAGAGGGAAGCCGCTGTTCGTGTACTACTCCTACAACGCGGACGATAGCGATCGCCCGCTGCCGATGCTCACCGACATCAGGTGGAGCAGGATCGGGCACTGGATCAGATAGTTACCCATCCCCGACGCTCAGCGTCGAATCGGAAAGAGGAGACTGGTCTCCCTATGATTCGACAGGAAAATCTATGGACGACATCCGCTCGGGAGTTACATTGGACGCCGTGACGAAGCCCCATCCCGTCGAGAAGCGCCGCCGGCTGTTCAAGTCGAGCGAATGGGATCTTGAAGAGCCGGCAGCGTTCACGAGGATCGCGCGATCCCCCGTGGAGCTCGCGCTGATAACGGGCGTCGTGATTCGTCTCTTCCGCGCCGTCGTTCTCACCCACGGCCAAGCCACCAGCGCTTACCTCGGCGCGTCGCTCGTACTCGGGACGCTCTTTCTGCTGGGGATGGCGACGCTCCACCTCGGAAGATTCCCCGTACGCGAGTGGCCATGGCGCGCCGCGCTGTTCGCGGTGTTCGAGACGGCGGGCGAGATGGCGGTCAGCCTGGTGCTGATCGGACTGCACCGTGAGCCGTGGGGAACGGCGAGAGCCGAATACACCGACTGGCAGCCAATGGCGACCGGGGTCCTGTTCTGGCGGCTGATCGCTGTTTGCCTATGGGCGTTGCTGCTAGGGGCAACCGTTCAGTTCATTCGCGGCCGCGTACTCAAGGAAACCGGCAGAGAGGTCGAGCCGAAAACTCTTCCCGACGGGCAGCCATTCATAGAGAGAAGGAAGAGGGACGAGCTCTAACTTCTGGCCACTCTAAACCGAAGGCTGAGAAGTGCAACTGAACGGGTGCCAGAGGTCAGTAGCAGAGATCCCAGTTTGCCAGTTCACTAAGCCCCGACTTGTCTACCGCCGATCAGTGCAAAGGCAATTGTTTGTGACCCGAACGCCACAGCGGTAAGTCCGGGCGTCGTAAACTAATCGCTGGCAACTACGCTACTGACGTCAGGCACCCGTTCAGTTGCAGTTTCAGTGACTAAGCTGCGGTAGTAGCTTCCTCGCAGTACTTATCGAAAGCTCGCGTCAGATCCTTCGCGATGTCGTCGGCGGTGCGGCCTTCGATCTGATGTCGCTCGAGCATGTAGACGACCTGGCCACCCTTCAGCAGTGCGATCTGCGGTGAGCTCGGCCCGTAGCCTGTGAAATAGCTTCTCGCCCTCTGTACCGCCTCGACATCCTGCCCGGCGAATACAGTCGTGAGATCATCGGGCCGGGTCTCGTGTTGGATCGCCTTGGCAACCGCGGGACGCGCATTGCGAGCGGCGCATCCGCAAACCGAATTGACGACCACGAGGGTAGTCCCCTGCGCATCCTTCAGCTTCGCGTCGACTTCCTGGGCGGTGCGCATCTCCTCAACGCCGATCTGCGTGAGCTCCTGGCGCATTGGACTGACGAATCGTTCGTCGTACATCCTCATACCTCTCTTCTAATGACGGGTGGTTAATGAATAATAACAGAAGTGCGGATAACTAAACCAAAAAGATCCAAGTGGGAGTGCAAATGCGAGAAGAACAAGGTAGAAGGTTTAAGGCATTAGGTGCCGGGTACCAGGTTTTCCTGATTCCCGACACCTATTACCTCTCACCTTCCACCTTGTTCACTTGGCAGTTGAGGTTCCTTCCTAGCGCGCGTAACTAACCCACCTCGCCATCTCCTTCATGGTGGGCCTCTTACCGTACATCAGCAGCCCGACCCGGTAGATCCGCGACGCGAGCCAAAGGGCACCGGCGCAACCGAGCGCCAGAAAGCCCAGGCTCGCCGCCAGCTCGAGCGGCGGCACCCCCGTAACAGCCATGCGGATGGGCATGATGATCGGCGACGAGATCGGGACGAGCGACAGGACGCGCGCTGTGGTTCCGGTCGGATTCAACAACACCGGCTGAATGAACACGCCGGTGCTGACGATTACTATCATGAGTGGACTCGCTGCCTGCCTCGCCTCGCTCTCGCTGTTCACCGACGAGCCGACCGCGGCATAGAGCGACGAATAGAAAATGAACCCCAGCAGAAAGAACAGCAGGAACAGCACGCCGGCTGCGAGACTGATGTCGGGTAACGAAAAATTCATCGTCGGCGCGCCGAGCTTCTCCATGATCGGCGCTCTGAGCTTGAGCAGGACGTAAGTCGTCGCGATCCAGAGTATCTGCTGCGTCAACCCGACGGCGCCGACGCCGAGGACCTTTCCAGCGAGAAGTGTGTCGGTCGGAACGCTCGACATCACGACTTCGGCGACGCGGGTTGTCTTCTCCTCGAGCACGCCGCTCATGATCGTCTGCCCGTAAATCACGATCGACAGGTAAAGGAGGAATCCAATTGCAAAGCCGAACAGTACGCTCGCCATTCCCGAGCCCGCACGGCCGCGCTCGGTAATCCGCTCGGTGGTGAAGTCGAGAGGAATGAAGGTGATCTCCTTCATCTTCTCGTTGTCGAGTCCGACCTTCTGCAGACGCGACGCGAGTATGGTTTGCCGGATTGCGCTCTTGATCTGCGTCATATCGGCGATCGAAGTCGCGTTCGTTCCGGCGTAGCGCGCGGACTCTCCGGCGAGAGTCTGCTGATCCACGACGACGTAGCCCGTCCTCTCTTTGCGCATCACTTCCCGCGTCACGGTGCTTTCGGCCTTCGTCAGCTCATTCGGCGGAACGAGCATGACGGTCGGCACTCTGCCGGCAATCGTGGTGTCACCGGCAATGTTCACCGCCAGACGATGACCGAACCCCGTGTCCGTGGCATCGAGGATCGTTGTGTTATAAACATCGCTCGTCGCTTTGCTTTTCGACGCCATCCATGCCGGCACGATGATGATCGCGGCGAAGAAAATCGGCCCGAAGAACGTCGCGATCAGAAACCACTTCGATCGCACACGCTCGAGGTACTCGCGCTTGATGATCGCCCAGAGCTTAGCCATGTCCGGCCATCCCCTCTTCGACACCGCCGGACCATGCCTCCGCTCCAGGCTCTCGAACACTCGTGCCGACTTTCTTGAGGAATATCTCGAGAAGCGACGGCTGGATCATCTCGAATCTCTGAACGGCTGCCCCCGATTCAACGATCCGACGAAGCAGTACCTGCGGATCAGCACCAGGCGCCAGCTCGATCTCGAAAAACCGGTTGGAATCGTCGGCGCGCTTCACGAGAGAGCTATCGCGCAGGATCGAGGCGATCCCCGCCATTCCATCACCATCGAGCGCGAGGGCGATGTTCCGTTGCCCGTGCTCTTCCTTGACGCCAGTCACGGTTCCGTCGAGCACCTTCTCGCCCCGCGCGATGATGCAGACTGAATCACACAGCCGTTCGGCGTTGTCCATAAGGTGGGTGCTGAAGATCACCGTCTTCCCACGCTTCTTGAGCTCGACGACGGTGTCCTTCAGCGCCTGAGCGTTGATCGGATCCAGTCCGCTGAACGGCTCGTCGAGGATTACGAGATCGGGATCGTGCAGCAGCGTCCCGATGAATTGGACCTTCTGCTGCATACCGCGCGAGAGCTCGTCGATCTTGGAGAGTCCCCAGTCCTTCTCCGGGGTCTTGAGCGACAGGCGCTCGAGCCATTCATCGATCCGGCGATCCGCGTCCTTGCCCTTCACGCCCTTCAGCTCGGCCAGAAATTTCAGAACGCGGCGCACCTGCATCTTCCGATACAAACCACGCTCTTCCGGCAGATAACCAAGGCGCTCGGTGATCTTCGGATCGTTCGACGGACGCCCGAAGATGTGGATCATCCCGGAGTCGGGCGCGATGATGTTGAGGATCATCCGAATGGTGGTCGTCTTTCCGGCACCATTGGGACCGAGTAGTCCATACACGCTTCCAGTCGGCACGCGCAGCGTCAAATCGCGCACCGCCGTGTGCTCGGCGTAGCGCTTGGTGACGTTGACTATGTCGATGGCGTATTCGGTCATGTAGCTTCGCTGAGGAGATGTCCGGGCAGGAACAAGAATATACGGCCAAAATAAATGCCTGTTTCAGAGACGTTGATAGTTGGGATTCTGTTTTTTGTGGGCGCGGCGCTCTATGCATCGGTCGGACACGGCGGCGCCTCCAGTTATCTGGCGGTGATGGGCCTCTTCAACTTTGCGCCGAGCGTCATGAAGCCGACGGCGCTTGCCCTCAACATCCTGGTCGCGGGTGTGGCGACCTTCAAGTTCTATCGTGCGGGATTGTTCTCGTGGCGCCTTTTCTGGCCGTTCGCGGCTGTATCGATTCCGGCCGCGTTCCTGGGTGGTGCGACGACATTGCCGGCGCGGTGGTACAAGATCCTGGTTGGAGTGGTGCTGCTCTATGCAGCCGTGTGGATGTTCCGTTCCGCACTGAAGCCGCTGGCCAAGGAAGCACACTTTCCTCCACTCTGGGCTGCGGTCCTCGCGGGCCTGGCAATTGGATTTTTATCGGGGCTCACCGGTGTTGGTGGTGGAATATTCCTGAGCCCGCTGCTTCTCTACATGGGCTGGGCCGAGACGCGTGCGACGTCGGGCATCGCCGCTCCGTTCATACTCGTGAACTCGATTGCCGGATTGCTCGGACATTTCTCGAGCATCGCGCAACTACCGCCAAATATTCCGGTCTGGGGCGTCGCCGCTGTACTCGGAGGCTGGATCGGCGCGAGCTATGGAAGCAAACGCGCGCCTGCGCCGGTGTTGCGGCAGCTGCTCTCTTTGGTGCTAATCGTCGCCGGCGTGAAGCTGATTTTCTACTGAGAAAGATTGTTCGATGCCACAATCAACGGTCGTCATCGTCGGCGGGGACGCATCGGGCCTGTCGCTTTGCACGGAAGAAACTATTGGCGGCTGAGAGCGTCGGTGTTACGCTAACGCCATGAAGAAACTGTTTTATGTTGGCGCCTGCCTGCTCGTTCTGTTCGAGGTGGTGAACGTGTATTTCATCATGCCGATGCCGGGTAGTCAGCGCATGGCAAGCATCGACCTGGCGTATCTGCTGTATAAGTGGCGGTGGCTGTTCCGAGCAATTTTCGCGCTGATGATCGTCGCGGGAGCACCTTCCGCTTGGCGCGTTCCAGGCCGGCAAAGGTTCGCTGTACCAGTGCTGTTATTCTTTGCGGCGGTGGTCGCTTATGCGATCAATTTCCAAATGGTCGCCGATCGCATGTTCATTGCGCCGAAGTCGATCGTCATGCTACCGGCCGATCGAAATAAGGTGGACACCGCGCGCCTTGTCGTCGGCGTCGAAATCGACGGAGAAGCTCACGCGTTCCCAGTGCAATTCATCGGCTACCACCACCAGGTGCGCGACATAGTGGCGGGCCAGCCGGTAATGGTGAGTTATTGCACCGTCTGCCGAACGGGCCGCGTGTTCAGTCCAGTAGTAGACGGACATACAGAGACGTTTCGACTTGTCGGGATGGACCACTTCAATGCAATGTTCGAGGACGCGACCACCCATAGCTGGTGGCGCCAGGCTAACGGCGAGGCGATCGCAGGACCCAGCAAGGGCAAGGCGTTGACCGAGCTCCCGAGTCGTCAGGTCAGATTGTCAGAGTGGCTGAGGGAGCATCCGCAGTCGCTCATCATGCAGCCCGACTCGGCGCTCGCGACGAACTACTCAAAGGACTTCGACTACGAGACAGGCAAGAGTCGCAAGTCGCTCACCGGTACCGACACGGTTTCCTGGCACGACAAGGCCTGGGTTGTAGGAATCACGGTGAATGGGCAGAGCAAGGCGTACGACTGGAATCGCCTTCGCCGTGAAGGTGTCGTGAACGACGTCCTTGGCGGAAAGCCGATCGTGCTCGCGCTTGCGTCGGACAAGACCAGCTTCTGCGCCTTCATTCGCCCTAGTGCGGCGACGAGTTTTGCCGTTCGACACGATTCGCTTGTCGCCGGCGCCGTTACCTATGCTTTCAGTGGCCGGGGCGAGAATGGCGCACTCGAGGCTGTGAACGCTTCTCGCGTCGGGGAACAGTCTACCGTCGCCTCGAGGAACAGTCTACGCCGCCTAGCGGGCAGCTGATGTTCGTGCCGGTGGACGGGACGAAAAGCCGACATACCACTTGCTGCCGAGCGCTACGAGGTCCAGCGGATTTACGGTGATGGCTCCATATCGCGCGGCCCAGTGCAGATGCGGGCCAGTAACGCGTCCCGTATTTCCCACCAGCCCGATTTCCTGTCCCCGCTTCACGGTGTCGCCAAGCGCGACGAGCGTCTTGCTCAGGTGAAAGTACGACGTGACGACTCCGGCACCGTGATCGATGTAGATCACGTTGCCCGCCAGAAAGAAATTGTCGACGAGCGCGACAACGCCACGATTAGCTGCGCGTACCGGCTCCCCTACAGCGCCCCTGAAGTCCACGCCGAGATGGCGCGTAGTCAGCGCGCCGTTGAATAGACGGCCTGATCCGAATTCGCTCGTGATCACCGATGTTCGCGGCTTGAGAAAAGAGGTGGTCCACATTGGCGGCCTGTCGTGTGCCTGCCGTCCGATCTCACGCGCGCGCTCGTTCTCGCGGTCGATCCGCGCCTTTGTCGCGGAGTCTAGCGGCCTGGTAAAACTGCTGTCGACGGCGAGCGGCTGTGCAATTGGTGGCGGCACCTTCGGAAGTAAGAACCGCACCTTCGCGCTCTCGGTTCTTCCCGACGAGCGTTCGATGACCGCACTCGCGACGAGTGTGCCCTCGGTGTCGACCGGCACGCCACCGATCGCGTGCCACGTACCAGGTGTCAAACGTATGAAATGAAGCGGCTCGCGGGCGAGGCTCCCGCGAACCGAAACAACCGAGTCCGCACGTGACACGGGCGCGCTCAATGTCAGACGCACGATTGCTCCGGGCTCCGGCCGAGCGGGAGCTGCCGTCAGTCGCGCTGTTTGCGCGCTGAGCTCGACGGAAAAGAGAGAGGAGAGAGCGATCCAGGTCGCGAAGCTGTTCACGGGTGTTTCGGTTGAGTGTGACGCAAGGTAACGTATGATACCTCTCTGGCGGCGAGAGGTTCGGCGCCTGAGCACGTCAAACAGAAGTCGCTTGGTGACATCACCACGCTCGAGCTATCAACTCGAATCGGTGTCTCCGCAACCACATCCGGTTCTGTTCCTGGGGGACGAATGCTTGACAAGCTTGGATTCGCCGTAGTTCTGCTGGGAACCAGTCACGCATCGCTGGCGCAGCGGCCGCGGATATCCGCGCAGATCAGCAGTATCAGCTACGAGATAACGGCCGATTCATCCGCGGTTGGGAGACGACAGCTCGGAGTTGCGATGTCGTTCACCGTCACTGGTACGGCCCCGGTAATCCTCGCACTTCCCGCCTGGTCGCCTGGACACTACACGTTGCTCTGGTTCGCTCGGCGCGTGTCACAGTTTTCCGTGCAGTCCAATGGCGTCCTGCTCGACTGGCGGAAGATCGACTTCCAGACCTGGGAAATCAAACCCCGCTCCGCGGGAACAGTGCGTGTGACGTTCAACTATCTGGCTGACGCCGTCGATCGCGCCGTCGCCTGGACCGCTCCCAACTTCGCCTTCTTCAACGGAACGAATCTCTTTCTTTATCCGGCCGGCCGCGGATTCAATTGGCCGGCGCGTGTCTCGGTTCACACGGAGGCATCGTGGCGTGTTGCGACCGGGATGGATCCCGCACCGGGCACAAATAACTTCACGGCCGCGAACTATCACGATCTCACCGACATGCCGTTCTACGTCGGACGGTTTGCGATCGACAGCACGCAGATTGCCGGCAAATGGGTTCGTCTCGCCTTCTATCCAGCGGCGAGCCTGACCGCGGCGCGCCGGGATCGTACCTTTGCCTGGCTCCAGAAATTCGTTCCGGCACAGATCGCCGTCTTCGGCGAAGCGCCTTTCCGCAACTACACGATTTTCCAGCGCTCGGATACCGTCGTCAACGGAGGCGGTCTCGAACACCAGAGCTCACAAGTGGACGAGGTAGCGACTTCTCAGCTCGACGCGCCCTATCTGCCCGGTCTCTACTCGCACGAATTCTTCCACGCCTGGAACGTGAAGCGGCTGCGCCCGGCCGACCTGGTTCCCTACCGGTACGATGACGCCCAACCGACGACCTGGCTGTGGGTGAGTGAAGGTGTCACGGATTATTACGGTGCGCTCGCACTGGTGCGCGGTGGTGTGTACGACAGCACTGGCTTCTTTGACGCTATCGCCGGCGAGATTGCATCGGTCGCGAGCGCGCCGCCGACCGCCGTGAGCGATGCGTCGCTCGGGTCGTGGATCAATCCAACGGACGGCAGCAGCGGGCTCTATTATCCAAAGGGCGGTCTCACCGGATTCCTGCTCGACGTCATGATCCGGGACGCGACCGATAACCGTGCGTCGCTCGACAACGTAATGCGCCGGCTGTACGACGCGACCTATAAGCGCGGGAAGGGATTCACCGGCGCCAATTGGTGGGGCGAGGTTTCCCGCGCCGCTGGCGGCAAATCCTTTGCGGAGTTCGCGCGCCGTTACGTCGATGGCCGCGAGCTGCTGCCGGTAGATTCGGTTCTTCGCCTGGTCGGATTGCGCTCGCAAAGCGACACGGTTCGCGAGCCGCGACTTGGAATCTCAACCAGTACCGACAGCGCTGGAGTGTCGATCACTCAGTTGTTACCGACTGGGGCGGCGGCGGCGGCAGGTGCGCATACGGGCGACAGATTCGTTTCGATCGGCGACGTGGTAATCTCGAACGACGACTCGTTCGAGAAATTCCGGGCCCGCTACGCCGGCACAGCCGTGACGACACTCCCGCTGGTGGTGCGGCGCGGAGGTGAGACGATAACCCTCCAGCTTCCGGTCAGATTGACGACCCGGGTTCAGACTCGCGTCCTTCCGATCCCGAACACCCCGGAGAAGGCGGCGCGAATCCGCGCAGGCGTTTTGAGAGGATCAACGTCGTAGACCAGAATGTCGAATTGGGCAATCCCCGCCCGACCAATTAGCGAGGACCCTTTCAAACAAACGGAGGAACGATGAAGTACCTGTGCCTGATTTACGACAACGAGAAGGAGTGGGCGAAATTCCCCAAGGACCTGCAGGACAAGTACATGGGTGAGTACATGGCGTTCGGCGACAGCATCAAGAAAAGCGGTCAGTACGTCGGAGCCAATCAGCTCAAGCCCACAAGCACGGCCACTACAGTGCGCTCACGCAACGGCAAAGTCTCGACAACCGACGGCCCCTACGCCGAGACCAAGGAGCAGCTCGGCGGCTACTACCTCATCGAAGCGAAGGATCTGAACGACGCAATTCAGGTGGCGTCGCGGATCCCGTCGGCGAAGTCCGGCTCGATCGAGGTGCGCCCGATTGTCGAGCGCGCCAGCGCATAACAGTCCGGCGCGAGAGTGAATGGAAGAGGACGTTGCGGCGCACGTGCGCGACAAAGTCGATGCGATCTACAGATCGGAATCGCGCCGTGTGCTCGCGACCCTCATCCGTCTCCTCGGCGATTTCGATCTGGCGGAGGAAGGCTTGCACGACGCGTTCGTGGCAGCGGTGGAGCAATGGGAAGAGAAGGGAATTCCAGCGAACCCCCGCACGTGGCTGATCTCCACCGGCCGGTTCAAGGCCATCGACCGGCTCCGCAGGAGCGAGAAGTTCGAATCGGCGGACAGCGCGACTCTCGACCGGCTGCTGGCGACGGAGATGCATGAGCAGAGCGAAGAGGGAGTGGAAGACGACCGTCTCCGCCTCATTTTTACCTGTTGCCACCCCGCCCTCAGTCCTGACGCGCAGATCGCGCTCACTCTGCGTGAGGTGTGCGGTCTCACCACCGAACAAGTCGCGCACGCCTTTCTGACACCTGCGCCGACACTGGCGCAAAGGATCGTTCGGGCCAAGGGAAAGATCAGGGATGCGCGGATCCCCTATGAGATACCGTCGCGGCCAGATTTGCCCGAGCGGCTCGATAGCGTGCTGCACGTGATATATCTCGTCTTCAATGAAGGCTATCTCGCCTCGAGTGGTGCGTCACTCACTCGCGCCGACCTTTCGAGCGAAGCGATTCGACTTGGCAGGCTTCTCATGGAGCTGCTGCCGGAGCCCGAGGCGATGGGACTTCTGGCGCTGATGCTTCTTCATGAAGCGAGGCGTCGCTCACGGACGACGCCGTCCGGCGAGATGATCCTCCTCGACGACCAGGATCGCTCGCTATGGAATCGGGCGCAGATCAGCGAAGGAGTCGAGCTCGTAGA
>WNFP01001916.1_pt1 | contig 16365 bp, 11 predicted proteins | sample 5400201 | NCBI WGS metagenome assembly WNFP01 (sample SAMN13153355, study PRJNA577476) | soil metagenome | isolation source: 115 cm saprolite under Madrone tree | place: USA:California | collected 2016-06-14 | reverse complement strand
TCAGTCCCAAAATATGATCGCGCAAGTTGTAGAGAAATTCTTCCATCTGGTACGCAAGCGGATGCGCTTCCACCAGGGCCATGCACTTGATGTAATTCTTCGGCCAGCCGCGGGCCTCCGCCAGGCTCTGGAAAATATCGCGCCACAAAAGCGCTTCTTCTGCGGATTCCGATTTGGGAATGTAAAACGCCAGCGCGTGTTTCAACTCCGCTGGCTCGACGGCGAAGACAATTCGCGCAACGTCGAAAAGCGAAGCGGAACACAATTCACTCTCAATAAGCCCGCCCTGATGCAGATGCAAACCCCGCGCGCGAATCCAAATCACGGTATTGCTGGGCTTGATGCCCACCGCGCCGCCGCGCTTTGCGTCATGGTACGTCAGTGAGCCACGAAGCGCCTGCAAAATGTTTTCGACGCCGCGGCGCTGGTGGTCCCACTCATTCACCGTGGAATCCTCGAGGTCGAGCATCACGCCCGGGGCGCCGGAATTGAGCATCTTGACGACCAGTTCCGCGTCGTCGGCTGGCCCGGTCATCTGATTGCGCTGATCCGCGCACCACGCGGGCAGTTCGATACGCCAATCTTCGCGCGTAGCTGCCGACGGCGGAAGATAAGTGGGCTTGTTGCCCTGCAGCGACTGCTCAAGCGCCGTACGCCTTGCTGACACCAGCGCGTGGTGACGCGCAGCAAACTTGCGGTGCAGCGGTGTGAAAAATTGCAGGAATCCCGAGGGGAGCTCCCGTTCGCCTGCGTCCGCGGCTGCGTTGTTTGTGTGGAAGCCCTTGATGCTCTGCCGGCCAACAGCCATAGGCCCTCCGGGTTCTAAATGGAAACTGTTCGCGTCATAGAGTTTAAAGCCGCTACCGGCTCCGCGAATTGCTTATTTTCGGTCGATCCTTCGAGCGCCTTGGTGGACGCCGTTCCTCCGGTAATCACATGCTGCACATCATCGAAATATCCTGTGCCCACGAAGCGTTGGTGTTTGACGGCTTCGTAGTGTTCGGTTTGCTCGCAACAGAACTCTCTTTCCTGGAGTTGCGAATAGGCTGCCATTCCTTCGGCCTGGTAGCCACGCGCAAGCTCGAACATCGATAAATTCAGTGAATGAAATCCAGCGAGGGTGATGAATTGGAATTTGTATCCCATAGCCGCGAGTTCGCGTTGGAAACTGGCAATCGTCGAGTCCGAGAGATGCTTTTTCCAGTTGAAGGACGGTGAGCAGTTATACGCCAGCAGTTTGCCCGGAAATTTGGCGTGCACAGCTTCGGCGAATTCTCTCGCTTCACACAAATCCGGCTTGGACGTCTCGCACCAGAGAAGATCAGCGTACGGTGCATAGGCGATGGCGCGCGCGATCGCGCACTTCAGTCCCGAGTGAATACCGAAAAATCCCTCGGTGGTGCGCTCTCCGGTCAGGAATTCGCGGTCTCGCGGGTCGATATCGCTCGTAAGTAGTGCTGCGCTGTCGGCGTCGGTGCGTGCCATGATCAGCGTTGGCACACCCATGACATCCGCCGCCAGACGGGCCGCGACAAGCTTTTGAATCGCTTCGGCGGTAGAGACCAATACCTTTCCGCCCAAATGCCCGCACTTTTTAGCAGACGAAAGCTGATCTTCAAAGTGTACGCAGGCCGCTCCGGCTTCAATCATCGCTTTCATTAGTTCAAACGCATTTAAGTTACCGCCAAAACCTGCTTCGGCATCGGCAATAAGTGGAGCAAACCAGTTGACTTCGTTCTTGCCTTCCGCATGGTGTGTCTGGTCTGCTCGCTGCAGCGCTTTGTTGATCCTCTTGACCAGGCTCGGCACGCTGTCGGCAGGATACAGACTCTGGTCCGGATACATTTCTCCGCTGAGGTTGGCATCGGCCGCCACTTGCCAGCCACTGACATAGATCGCTTTCAGGCCGGCTTGCACCTGCTGGATAGCCTGGTTGCCGGTCATCGCACCCAACGCGGCGACGTACGGTTCAGTGCGCAGCAGGTTCCAGAGATTCTCTGCGCCCATACGCGCAAGCGTATGCTCGACGCGCACCGACCCACGCAGTCGTTCCACATCCATGGGACTATAAGGCCGAGCGATTCCCTTCCAGCGGTCGAGTGACCGGGCATCTGTGTGCGCGTCACTGAAATCAAAACGGTTTTTCATGTGATCTCCAATTCATGCGGCCCATGCATCTTTACTCTGCGAGCAGTTTGCAAGACATCACTATGGTCAGTCAAACTGATTGTACATATCATGCTGATAGTAGTTTTCTATCAGTGCGAATACGTAGAACTGTGTATGGTGACTTGTGGAAATCGATCAGATCGAAACGTTTCTTGCGGTTGCAACTTACGGCGGGTTCCATCGAGCGGCACAAGCCCTGCGTCTGAGTCAGCCTGCCGTGAGCGCTCGCATACAGATGCTGGAGGAATCAGTGGGCGCCAAGCTGTTTATACGGACGAAAACGCAGGTCACGCTGTCTCTCGCCGGCAGAACGCTGCGTCCGCATGCGGAGAATCTTCTGCGCGCGGTTTTTCTCGCCCGTCAGGCAGTGCATGAGCAACGGCCGGCCAGCGCTTCTGGAGTTCTTTCGATTGCTGCCGGTCTCTCCATCAGTACCTATTTGCTTCCGGACATATTGAAGAAGTATCAGTCGCTGCATCCCGGCGTGATGGTGAGCGTCCGATCGGGAAATTCCCTGCAAGTACTGAAAATGGTTTTGGACGGAGAAGTGGATCTGGGACTGGCACGTTCGCTGCAGCATCCGGAAGTCGAAACGCAGAGCTTACGTGACGATCCTCTGTTATTCGTTGGCCATCCCGGCCATGCGGCGATGAGCAAGAGAAAGCTGAAATTATCAGAGGTGGAATCACTGCCTGTGATTTTTTACGATCGCGGCTCGAGCGACTGGACGTTGACTAACGGTTTATTTCGCCGGGCAGGCCTGTTGCCAAATGTAGTTCTGGAAGTGGAAGGCATCGAAACCTGCAAACGGATGGTCTTGCGCCGGCTTGGTCTGGCGTTTCTGCCGCAACTGGCGGTAACCCGCGAGTTGAAGAGCGCGAAACTCCGCGCCATACAAATTATCGACGCGGAGCCGCTGCATCGGAGCTTGGACGTGATTCGTTCGCGCCGCAAGCCGCTGGAAAAGAATGCGCAACGTTTTCTCGATCTCTTGCGGTCGGCGACGCGCGCCAGATGAGCAACGGTCAGACAATGACTAGCTATTAATTGGCGAATCTTGCCAGATTCCGCGCTCTGGCTTTTGCAGCTTGTTCTTCCCTGCGTCTGGGTGGAGCGCTGGTTTCGAGTGAATGCACAAGGCGCGTCGCAACAGCGGTGATCTCATCGACGGCTGACCGGAACGAAGTTTCATTGGCTTTCGATGGTTTGTTGAAGCCGCTGATTTTCCTTACAAATTGCAGCGAAGCCGCGCGAATTTCTTCCGGTGTAACCGGCGGATCGAAGTTGAAGAGAGTTCTGATGTTTCGGCACATTTTTCGGTGACCTCAAACGGACCGCGATGGTAAACGGTCCATTCTTCTATGCTATCGCCGCGACGGCCGTGCCGAAAGAGCCCGGCATAGGCTGAATCAAGAATGTGGCAGAGATATGACATTCCTCCGCGACCGAGGTAGCCTCCGACGCGAAGATAGAGCGTTCCTTGTATTCTCCGGCTCACTACTCGCTGCTACGTTGCTTAATTGGGCCCGAGGGACTAGCGCTATGGCAAGCTGGGTGCTGAAGTGTACGAACTGCAATTCCATTTTTCCTCATTCAACGATCGAAGAAGGGCTCGAGAATTATTTTCTGCCTATCAAGCCCACTCTCCCTGAGTGCGGACAATCGATGGATTGCCCTCATTGCAGTCACAGCGCGATGTATCAAACCTCTGATCTCAGATACCAGTCATAGTCTTCGATATTGCTGAGGTTGCCAGGTTTCGCGAAATCAGAGCCTCTCCGAAGTACGCGAAAGCGTGATAGAGGTGATAATAGATGCGTGAGACTTTTGCGCACTCCAGGCCCCGGATGAGCAAGAAAAAATGGGTGATTCTTGCCGCACTTCTGCTGACGCTTTCCGCTTTTGCGGCCTTTCTAGTTCTGCGTTGGCCGTTTTCGCAGCAGCGCATTGTTCAGTCGCTGCAGAAAACGTTTCCCGCAAGCGTCACGTTCCAGAACTTTCGCCCCACCTATTTCCCTCATCCGGGCTGTGTTGCAGAAGGAGTCTCGTTCCGACGCCTCGGAAGTTCCGCACAGACCCCTCCGATCGTGACCATCCAAAAGTTGAAAATACAGGGCCACTATCTGGATCTGCTGCTGCGGCCCGGATATGTAGCACGCATTGCGACCAAAGGATTTCAAGTGCACGTGCCGCCGATCGGAACCAAAGTGCAGGAAACTGGTTGGCGGGAAACGCCCTCCAGTACCAGAGTGGGGGAAATCGTTCTCGATGGCTCCGAGGTTGAGATTGCTCGCGATGATCCTAATGCCGTTTTGCGCTTCGATGTTCGTAAACTACGTCTAACTTCGGTCAGTAAAAAAACAGCGATAAGTTACGACATCGCTTTCCACATCCCGCTGCCGCCCGGTGAAATTCATGCACACGGACAATCCGGACCGTATAGCACAGGAGATGCCGGCGAAACGCCCTTCGCGGGTGAGTACGACTTCCAGAACGCCGATCTGGGCGTCTTCGAAGGTATCAGCGGAACCCTTTCATCCGAGGATAAATTTTAGGGCAAGCTGAAGCACATCGAGACGCAAGGTACGGTTGACGTCCCCAACTTTGAGGTCACTCACAGCAAACATTCGGTTCATCTGACCAGCAGGTTCCATGCGTTCGTTAACGGTACGAATGGAGACGTCACGCTGGAGAGAGTAAACGCTGGTTTTCTGAAAACGCAAATCGAGGCCAAGGGCGAAATCGTCATGAAGTCCGGAATACGTGGCAAAACCGCTACGGTGGATTTGACGGTGGCCGACGGCAGGATTCAGGACGTATTGCGACTATTTGTACGCGAGTCGAAACCGCCCCTAAACGGCGTTACGGAATTCAGAGCGCGCGTGGTTCTGCCTCCGGGCAAGGAACGATTTCTGCAAAAAATCAGGCTTAGCGGTGATTTTGGCATCGCGGAAGGCCAGTTTACCAAGTCTTCGACACAAGAGAGCGTGGGTGAGTTCAGCGCGCGAGCCAGTGGTGTAAAGCCGGACGATCAAGAAGCCGGAGACAAAGACAGGGTTATCTCAAATCTTTCCGGGCATGTGGAGCTGCGCAATGCAATTGCGACCTGCACAAATTCCGCGTTCGTGGTGCCCGGAGCGTCTGCGCAGATGCACGGGACCTACGATCTGGAAAGCCGGAAAGTTGACTTACACGGCATACTGAAATCCACGGCCGAACTGTCGAAAATGACGAACGGAGTCAAGTCCGTGCTATTGAAGCCGTTTGACGCTTTGTTCAAAAAGAAGCGAGCCGGAGCCGTGGTACCCGTGCATTTAATCGGTACCTACGATGACCCGCAACCCGGGCTAGACATCGTCTCGAAAAAGTCAGCGCGCGAATCGACCTCAGCGGCGAACTAACAGATAGCGCAACGCAACGACCGGCGCTGGCGGGACTAAAGACCCTGTGCAAATATTATTTCCACTGTAGCCAAGTGAAGCCGCCGGAAGGCGCTCCGCCTCTTCCCTCGTCACTGCTCGCAGCGTCCCAGGCTGCGTGCGCGACGGGACGAATGGCTTCCAATTTTTTCTGCGCCAGCGACTTATTTATCGCGGGAAGCCCTTTCGAAACGAACGCGTCAAACTCCGTAGAGACGTCCGCGAGTTCTTTTTTCAAGGAATCGATTCGCGCGGCTTGATAGTCCGTCGGGCGGCCCTCATAGTTCAGGATGTCGCCATAGAGCTCGGTAGTCTTCTCACGGATGCGTATTTCACCGGTAACCGCGCCACCTTCCTTGGTAGACACGATTTTCTTGCGCAGCTCGTCCATAGTATCCGCGGCTTGCTGCAGCCGCCTGGTGAGAGATAGATCACTTTTGATCTTCGCGGCGCGCTCAAGCAGCGCCTCATGCATTGCGCTGATGCGGTCCGCATCAAAGCTCATGTCGCCCAGAAATTTGTACACACGCATGGAAGCTTCGAATTCCATTTGGCGGTCTTCAGGCGTAAATTTGGCGCGCGGATCCTGCTGGAGCACAAGCTGTGTGGTGTAGGTTTCCGTACCGCGAGTCATCTTTACGGTGTACGTGCCAGGCACGACTCGGGGGCCTTGCGCGGCTTCAAAGGCAGCAGTGGCGGCAGGAGGTACGCGGGGCGCCTTCAGGCGCATCGCCCAGTCTACCCGGCTGATTCCGCGACGGCTGTTGGGAGTAAGCGTGTCTACAAGCTTGCCTTGCGAATCGAAAATTTCTATTTTCATTTTTCCGAAGATATGGCGCTTCTTCTGATAGTAGGTAATCACCGCGGCGTCAGGAGAATTTACTCCATTGAATGTGGCACTGCCTTCCACCCACCCGCCGTTTGAGACCAACCGCTGTTGCGGTGCCCGGCCCTGCAGAAAAACGACGTCCTTAGCCATGACGTCTGGAGTCAATTTTCGCAGCGGTGTGATGTCATCAATAATCCAAATCCCGCGGCCATGGGTGGCGACGACCAAATCGGACTCGCGAGAATGAACCACGATGTCCCGCACCGGTACGCAAGGGAATTCGTGACCCTTGTACTGAGCCCAATGTTTGCCGTCATCGAGGGAAACCCACAGCCCGAATTCCGTGCCCAGAAACAGCAAATTCGGCACGACGGTGTCTTCCTTGATGACGTGGGCAAAACCGCGCACGCCGCTTTCCGGACCAACCACGAGCGTCCATGTTTTTCCATAGTCGCTGGTCTTGTAAACGTGCGGATCCATGTCTCCGAAGGTGTGCCGATCAAAAGCGGCATAAGCAGTGGAAGCGTCGTACAGACTAGATTCGACCCAGGACACCCAGGAAAATTTCGGGAGATCGGGCACGTTGGAAACGACATTCGTCCAGGATTTTCCTCCATCGCGCGTCAGTTGCAGATTGCCGTCGTCCGTCCCCACCCAGATCACTTTCCCATCACGCGCCGATTCGCTGATGGAATAAATCGTGGTGTGCGTCTCGGCGTCGGAATTGTCGACAGTGACGCCGCCGGATTCCTCCTGCTTCTGCTTCTCGGGATCATTGGTCGTGAGATCCGGCGAAATGCGATCCCAGGTCTGCCCGTGATCGCGTGAGCGAAAGAGGAATTGCGCGCCGATGTAGATCGTGCCCTTTTCATTCGGGCTCATGTGAATCGGAGTGTTCCAGTTGAAGCGCAACTTCCCTTCTCTGTAATTTGGTTGCGGCTTGATGGCACGGCCATCCAGCGTGATGCGATTAACGCGGCCAACGTTTCCGCCCTGCGCTTCTGCGTAGACGTAGTTCGGGTCAGAAGGATCCGGAAAAACCCAGAAGCCATCTCCGCGGAAAAGATTCTCCCAACGGTTGTTGGTTATGCCGCCCGGATATTGCGAGTCGCCTATCCACGCACTGTTGTCCTGCAGTCCTCCAAAAACATGATACGGATCTGCCTGGTCAACGCTGACGTGATAGAACTGAGAAATCGGCAGATTGTTGCCCTTCCACCAGGTGTTGCCCCCATCGTAGGAGTACCAGATTCCGCCGTCGTCACCGGCAATTAGATGATCGGTATTTTCCGGATTTACCCATACATCGTGAAAGTCGCCATGGGCAGGGCCGCCGATGACGCTGAAGCTCTTGCCGCCATCCTCGCTCATGATCAGTGTGAGGTCCGGCTTGTACACTTTGTTTTCGTTCTTGGGATCCACGATGAGATTGGCGAAATAGAAAGGCCGCCAGACCATCCAGTTGCTGCGATCGCGTTCTGCCCAGGTTTTCCCGCCGTCATCGGAACGATACAGCGCGCTGCGCGTAGATTCGATCAGCGCATAAACGACATTCGGTTTTGACGGCGCGGCCGTCACGGCGATACGCCCCCAGGGCTTGGCCGGCAATCCTTTGGCGCTTTTCTCGTCCAGTTCCGTCCAGGTGGCGCCGCCGTCGCTGGTCTTATAAAACGCACTGGCGCTGGTCGCAGTGGCGTTCTCTCCGCCGGACCGGAACGTCCACCCTTGGCGACGAAAATCCCACATGCCGGCGAAAAGGGTCTTTGAGTCTTGTGAATCCATGGAAATCATCGAGCAGCCCGTCGAGAGATTCGCGCCTTTCAGAATCTTGTTCCAGGATTTGCCGCCATCCGCCGTTTTATACAGTCCTCGGTCCTCGCTGTCGCTCCAGAGTTTTCCTGGAACGCACGCATACGCGACGTTGCCATCTTTGGGATCAATTAAAATCTTCGCAACGCGCTCGGAATTTTTCAGGCCGACATTGGTCCAGCTGTCGCCGCCGTCCGTCGATTTATAAATGCCGTCACCAATCGAGGTGCTGTTGCGCGTCCACGCTTCGCCGGTGCCGACCCAAATGGTCTTGGGTGCGCTCGGATCAATAGCGATCGCGCCAATCGATTGCACATCCTGCTTGTCAAACATCGGCTTGAATGTTGTTCCGCCGTTGGAAGACTTCCACACGCCGCCGCTGGCCGAACCGACATAAACGGTGAGCCGTCCGTCTTCTTTTACCGCCGCTACGGCGGAGACACGCCCGCTCATGGCGGCGGAACCGATGTTGCGTGCTCCAAGACCCGAAATGGTGTCGGAATCGAATTTAGCTTCCTGGGCCGTCGATGCGGCAACGCAAATCAGCAGGCCGAGAAGCGACGTCACGACGAATTTCATGCGACCAAAGATGTTGCACATATCGAGGAGTCCCATTTCAGCAGAGTTGAGTTCGCAGGTATTCCGTACTACGCCAGCTACAATTTGTTGCATTTGGTCCGTGGATCAACTGCCGGCCGGTGAAGCAGCCTTGGCCTCGGGCTTGGAAGAAGGGACGGAAAAGTGTGCGTCATCCAAGGGTACATTCTGTTCAACTTTTTCGACGCTGATCTGAGAGCGCGAAGAACTGCCTTTAGGCGCCTGCTCGATGGAAAACGGATAAAAGACTCCGTTCACCTTTTCGTAATCGCCATAGTAGATTTCCGTCTCTTGCAGCGCGCCGCGGATGATGGTCTGAATTTCCAGCTTCAACTCCAGAAACGAATCCGTGTCCAGATAGTAGAAGCGCACATCCCCATTTTTCATGCTGAGCTTAACTTTGTAGCAATCGGTGCCTTCAACCGAATCGTGGCCCACTAGCTCGGCCTTGTGGCCTTTTTCTTTGTAATCCACCAGCGGCCCGTCAATATCAGCATCAACGACTAAACTTTTCAGGTCATCCTGAGACATCAGTTCCGCGTCTTTGCGCCCGCCAAATGGGTTGACCTGCCATCCCGCTTTGCCGTCATAGGCTTGCACCTGGGCCATTCCCTGAATAATGAATTCTTCGCGAACTTTCCCCGGGCGCTTATTTTCCTGCATGACCTCGGCACGAAACGAACCCTGGCTGAATTTCGCGATGGTGCGCGCGGTGTTAATGGATTTGAGTTTCTCCACTCCGCCATGCGCCTGGATATTCTTGCCGATGACCTCATCGACAGTCTGTGCTCGCGCGCTACACGCGAACGTAAACGCGGCCACCAGCACCGAAACCAAAACTCTCACCATTTTGGAAAACTCCTTGATTTGCAAATGCAAACTTCGCTTTAACGCAAAACCCCAATGGAATCGGGCGCAGCGATAGTACACCAATTGGACGGGAGGCACAGTCAACGCGGCTTGATTTACTAACATCGATATAAGGTATAGACGAGCCAGCCCCGCAAATGGAAGCACAAAGGTCCATAAGACGGCCTGCGCCGCCGCTGACTTACTTTAGAGAACTGATTTTCTTGCGAGTTTCGCAGGCTTGGCTTCGTCCATCACCAGGCTGGCTGCGTTTTTTGACAACCATGCCAACTGATCCAGATCCGTTGCCGCGAGCTTGGCTGGCTCGGTCCTTAAGTGCCTAGACTGCCGTTCCAGGAACTTCTCCGCGGCACTTGCGCATGTATCAATCCATCTCCGTTGCGAAGTTCTTTGCCAAAGTACGCGGCTATGATTAAATTTCAGTCCACGGAGATGCAGCATGCCCCGCGCCAGCAGACTTTTCGTCGGAACTTCCGGATACTCCTACAAAGAGTGGAAAGGAAATTTTTATCCTGAGAAGCTTCAGGATCGCGAAATGCTCCCGTTTTACGCGAAGCAATTCTCAACGGTGGAAATCAATCACAGTTTCTATCGCATGCCCACGGAGACCGCGCTTCTGAACTGGGCCCATGCTGTCCCGGAAGGATTTCGTTTCGCTTTAAAAGCCAATCAGAAAATCACGCATGTTCAAAGACTGCGCGGCTGTGAGAGCACCCTGAAGCGTTTCCTGGAAGTCGCCAGTGTCCTGAACGACGGCGATCACCTCGGTCCTATCCTGGTTCAACTCCCGCCTAACTTTAAGTTCGATCGCCCCTTGCTTGAGGATTTCCTTGCTCTCCGCCCACCCGCTTTCATGCTTGCCTTTGAAGTGCGTCACCCGTCCTGGTACACCGACGAAACTTATGGCGTTCTGCGCCAGTACAAAACGGCACTTTGTCTTTCCGAAACCGAAAAACAAACTCCTCCCGACGTGCTCACCGCTGATTTCACGTATGCGCGCCTGCGGCTCGAAAATTACACTGCAAAGCAACTGGCCGCGTGGAAAAAACGTTTAGACACATGGCTTGCCGATGGCATCGACGCATACGTCTATTGCAAACACGAGGATTCGGGCAAAGCACCAGCCTACGCCCGCCAGCTGCTCGGAAAGTCAGACTGACGTACACGTTTCTCTTAGAGATAACCCCGAGAAGGTCAAGAAAAACCAACAGAATGAAGCGAAAGTGTCTGACCTTACTTTCTCCACTCAGGCAATCGGATCCAGCTTTTCCTTCTTGCTCGGTTGTCCTACACTTTGCTTATGTCAAACGCCTATTTATTGAAAACCGAGCCGTCAGAATATTCCTTCGCCAATCTGAAACGCGATAAGAAAACCGTCTGGGACGGCGTTTCCAATCCCGTTGCGGTACGGAATCTGCGCGAAATGAAAGCCAGCGACCGTTTGGTCATCTACGAAACCGGCGACCGGAAAGCCGCGGTAGGAACAGCTGCCGTCGTTTCAGTGAAAGTCACTGATCCCAAGAGTCCGCAAGTAGAAGTCGCGGCAGGCAAAGAGCTCGCTAAGCCAATTACCCTTGCCGAGATCAAATCCAATAAGCTTTTCGCCGCCTCGCCTCTGGTGAAAATCGGGCGCCTCTCGGTGGTTCCTCTTACCGCCGAACAATATAAGTTCATCACCGGGGATTGACGTGGTAGTTTTCCGGAGCAAGACTAACAGACCATGCGGTTAAGCCGAGCTCGCTTTGTGTTAAAACCTTAAAATCCTTGGTGCATCATGCTTGGCAACGATAGGAGTTTTGCACAGTGAAGAAGCCAATGCTCACAGCCTCTATTCTCGTTGCTCTAGCGTTTCTGATATTTGCGGGTGGGCACACTCTGCTACGTGGCGGCGGCAATCCTCCGGCGGTTGGCTCTGCGGCCCCGGATTTCACATTGCCTTCCCAAGACGGGCAGCCAGTAACGTTGTCCGCTCTTCGCGGCCAGTGGGTGGTGTTGTATTTCTATCCCAAGGACTTCACCAGCGGCTGCACCGTCGAAGCTCACAATTTCCAGCGGGATCTATCGGAATACCAGAAGCGCCACACGGTGATACTCGGCATCAGTGTCCAGGATGAAGAGTCCCACAAACAGTTCTGCGCCAAGGAAGGTTTAAATTTCAAGCTACTCGCGGACACTAAAAAAGAAGTCTCGAAATCGTATGACTCCATCCTCAACCTGGGAATCGCCAAACTTTCTTCGCGACATACGTTTCTCATCGATCCGCAGGGTGCCGTCAGGAAAGTCTGGCTTGACGTGGACGTTAGGAAGCACAGCGAAGAAATCCTTACCACACTGGATGACTTCGGAAGAAAATAAAATCGTTACGCCGTAATCATTACATCGAACGACTTACGCAACCTAGCGGTTTGCAAGGATCTTGAGCCCGGGCACATTGATCAATCGCTCGTCCCCCGTGACTAGCGTCAACGTCAAACAATTCGCCGTTGCGACTAAAAACCGGTCAGCGGGATCATCATGACCGATTGCCAAGGTTTGCACTTCAGCCGCGACGCTCCTGGTAAACGAAGTTTCTCGCAGTTGCAGCTTGCACCGATTCCTACTGTAGCTTTCAGTCAACCCCTACTTAATCTAGTATTCTGACCGGATTTTCCTACGGCTCGTCGTCCCCATCAACGTCCGACGAAGGCGTTTCTCCGCCTTGCAGTTGAGGATCGATCCTTCCTCCCTTTTCTTTTTCCAGCAGCTGATTCAGCGCAACCACATCGGTCTTTTTCAATTCTCTCCACCGTTGGGCGTTTTCTCGCAGCGCGACTTCCAGTTCTCTGGCTACCGCTTCCGTCTGCGTGGTCGGCGCTGCGTCCGCGGCATCTGCAATTGCCATGATTCTGCCGAAACGCTGGTTGAGCGTCGAAAAATTCTCCGTCTGTTTCCCCGCAAGTGGCACGCCAGAAAATCCCGGCACCGCTGCTCCTTCCAGCGACGCAGCTTTCTTGTCAAATTCCGAGAGTTTCTGTTTAGCTTCCGCCGAGGACGCTTTGGCCATCGCTGCCTTCACCTGCTCGCGCGTGGACTTCAACTCTGCCAGCGCCTGAAAGCTCTCGTTCATTCCTTCTGTGGCCTCGCGCTGCATCCCAAATTGCTTCGCAAGATCCGCGGCGGTGCTCTTCACACGCGGATCCATCTTCAACACCAGTGGCTGCGTGTACGACATTCCGTCCACCGTCAACTTCACGGTATACCGTCCCGGCAATGCCCACGCACCTTGCGGCTCTAGCGGCGTGTCATGCACAATTGCCGAAATCGGGAACCCGTGCCCCAGTGATTTGGGAGCGGGTAAGCGTACGTTCCACACGAACCGATGCATTCCCGCTTTGGCCGACAAAATCTTTTCCTGCCTCACCCAATACATCGGTATCGGATATTTCGGCGCGATCTCCTCGAGTGACTCAGTCTTATCCGCGCTCGAGTACCCTCGCACTAGTCTTCCGCCCGCATCCAAAATTTCCAGCGTCACAGGTCCCGCCGCATTCTTCGCCAAAAAATAATCGATGATTGCCCCATCCGGCGGATTTTTTCCGGCCGGCTCTTCCGGCGGCAACGGCGTATCCGGATTTTTGTTCCAGCGCACTCGTAGCGCTTCTTGCGGCGCAAACAGATGAGTGCCCGCCTTCGCCAGTTCCCCGGTGAGTTGCCGCAGCGGCGTAATGTCATCCAGAATCCAGAACGAACGGCCATGCGTCGCCACAATCAGATCGTCGCCATGAATCGTCAGATCCCGCATCGACGTGTGCGGCAAGTTCAGCTGCAGCGCCTGCCAATTCTCGCCATCATCAAACGATACATACACGCTGGTCTCCGTGCCCGCAAACAACAATCCTTTCCTCACCGGATCTTCCCGCACTACGTTCACCGGAGCGTTGTCCGCAATTCCTGCAACAATTTCCTTCCAAGTCTTGCCAAAGTCCCGGGTGCGGTAAATGTGCGGCCTTAAATCATCCAGCCGGAACCGGTTCGCCGCGACATACACCGTCCCCGCCTCGGCGTGCGAAGCCTCCAGGATTGAAACCTTGCTCCACGGCGTCAGCTCCGCTGGCGTAACATCCGTCCAGGTCTTGCCGCCGTCCCGCGTCAGTTGAATTAACCCGTCATCGGTCCCCGCCCAAATCGTGGATTTTTCCAGGAATGACCCCGCCAGCGCATACACTACTCCGCGATGTTTGCCCTTTTCCGGATCGCTCGCTGCAAATGCTCCGAGATTCGCCGGCGTCTCATATGACTTCCGCGTCAGGTCCGGACTGATGACTTTCCAGCTTTTCCCGCCGTCAACCGTTTCGAACACCACATTCCCAGCGAAGTACAACTTGTGCGCATCGGTCGGCGAAAATATCAGCGGCAATGTACGGTCATAGCGATATTCACCGCGGCGCACCGGCTCGGGTGCAACGTCCTGCACTTCTCCCAACGCCAGATTCGTCCGCGTAACCCGCGCGCCGTACACAGAATTCTCATTCAGCGGATCGATGGCAATCGTTCCATACTCTTCCACGCCCAGCAGCCGCCATTCCCGGAATGTAATCTCCCCATAGTCGCTGCGGCTCATCGTTGCCGCGGAGCCGCTTTCCTGCTGTGCGCCATAGACCCAGTAAGGAAACCGGTTGTCGGTAGTCACGTGATAAAACTGCGCCGTCGGCTGGTTGTACCAGCTGCTCCATGTGGCACCGCCGTTCACGCTGATCACCGCGCCCTGATCGCTTGAAAGCGCGATAATTTGTCCGTTGTCGCGATTAATCCAAATCCGCTGGTAATCATCGCCCCCGGGCGCGCCCTTCCATCCCGCGAAGGTTTTTCCACCGTCGCTTGATTTCCACGTCGTCGTGTTTTCGACGTACAGCACATCCGGGTTGTCGGGTGCCACCGCAATTCCCATCGCGCCTGGACCGCGTCCGCCAATCCGGTGATCGTCATTCACCTGCGTCCACGTTTCTCCCGCATCGTCTGACCGATATACTCCCGCCTTCTTGTCTGCTTCGATCGACGCATAAATTCTCTTCGTATCGCTCGGCGCAATCGCCAATCCGATTCGTGCAACTCCTTCTTCCGCGCCCGGCAATCCTTTGGTCAGAGGCCGCCACGTCGTCGCTCCATCCGTGGACTTGTACAAACCGCTCCCCGCCATCTCGATCGAAGCGCCGCTGCGCACTTCCCAAGGCGCAACCCGCGCCGCCCACAGCCCCGCATACAGCACTTGCGTGTTCTCCGGATCCATCACCAACTCCGCAGCGCCGGTGTTTTCATCTTTGTAGAGAACTTTCTCCCAGCTCTGCCCTCCGTTCGTCGAACGAAACACTCCACGTTCCGCATTCGGGCCATACGGATGCCCTTGCGCCGCCACATACACTCGCTCGGCATCCTTCGGATCGACCACAATGGCCGTAATCTGCTGCGCGTCGCGCAGACCTAGATGCGTCCACGACTTTCCCGCATCCGTGGATTTATATATTCCATCACCGACAGCAAGGTCCGGCCGCTGTAATCCCTCGCCACTGCCAACGTAAATCACACTCGAGTTCGACGGTGCCACCGCGATCGCGCCTACTGATCCGTTCGTTCCCGCATTGTCAAAAATAGGCGTCCACGTATTCCCAAAATCCGTCGTCTTCCACACTCCGCCATTCACCGCCGCCATATAAAACAGACTCGGCTGCCCTTGCACTCCGGTAATCGCTACTGTTCGTCCGCCGCGGAACGGTCCAATGCACCTCCACTGCATCTCCTGAAACAACTTCTGGTCATAACTCTGCGCGTCCGCCGCGGCATTCCTGATTGTCAACAGCGCCACCGCAGACCAAATTTTTCTCATCGAACGTAGATTCATCCGTGGCCTCCAAAACTCGAAAGCATAACCCGCAGACTGAATTGGGGCAATTTAGTTATCCGTGTTCCTAGCAAGAGTTCCCGAATCCAAGCTCGAGTACGCTAGAGCTCAGACAAGCACAGCACAGCGCGCAGACCGAAAGTAGGTAGAATTTTCGATTTCCGACGGGGCGTCAGCCCGGTCTATTTCCCCGCCCCATCCCGAATCTGTTTCGCCAGCTTTTCAATTTCCTGCGCGCGTTTCGGCACCGCCCGGTTCAGCACCGAATTCGAATTGGTGTTGTCCACTTGGTCCTTCAATTTCCGTAGCGATTGCAAACAGACGCTGCACTTCCGTTCGAATCTCGACCTGCTTTGCTGATCGAGAGCTTGTCTGCTGTTTGCAAGCGTCGCTGCCGGGCCCTTCCAGCCCCGCGGAAACATTTTCATTCTTCGGAGCATTCGGAGACGGGATCGGCTTGATTACCGGTGACGGACGATGCTGTAGCGTATCGATGCCATGGGCGCTGCAAAGTGCAGTGTTGGGACGTTGCGGGGCCACTTTGTGGAAACCGATTTGATGACGAACTGCTTCTTGTCGGTTTCCCGTTGTGCTCTTCTTCATTTGTCACCAGCACGCGGAGTTGCCTCGCGGGTGTCCTGCGGCAACGCCGCCGGCGCCGCGTCGCCCTTCACATAGTGGCCGTACCACGCCAGATATCGCTTCAGTCGGTCTTCGAGATGGGACGGCACTGTAAACTCGTGATACTCACCCGGGTATACAACCAATTCGGTATCCAGTCCCAAAAATTTCAGCGC
>WNFP01005158.1_pt1 | contig 16375 bp, 14 predicted proteins | sample 5400201 | NCBI WGS metagenome assembly WNFP01 (sample SAMN13153355, study PRJNA577476) | soil metagenome | isolation source: 115 cm saprolite under Madrone tree | place: USA:California | collected 2016-06-14 | reverse complement strand
TCATCGAACCTGTAATGCAACAATGATTTTTTCATTTCCTCATATTCAGCATCCTGGGCCGCTTTGATCTCGCGGTCATGCTTGAGAGCGAAATAAATCAACAGGCCTGTAACGAGAAACCCACTACTAAGACAGAGCAATCCAATAACTGCAAATACCACCAGCCAATAAAAAAGCCAGCCATTAAGCATGTTGTTTTCTCTCGTGCAACAACTTGACAACTGCCGGCATTTCTTCGGTTGCTTCCGAGGATATTTTCAGCGGAGGCTTTGAATTTAGCCAGGCATCATCATAGGAATCTTCGGTGACTGGCAAAACAATGGTTATTGGCTTGTGGATATGCTCAGAATGGGTTTCGCGCCATTGCCTGGTCCATTCACCAGGCGGAAGATGCAACTCAACCGGTTTTGTGGCTTGTCGTGGCTGAACCTGGACAATGGGCAAAGCTTTCAAGGCTTCTTTGCGCCCTTGCGCTTTGCCCAGCGAGTACATATGCCACATGCGTTCGCGCGATGTTGGGTAGTTAATCCAGCATACCAGGCGATAGATAAAACGCCAGGGATAGTAGAAGAAACGTTTGAGGAATTGCGTCATGACTTAGCCTCCTACATGCATGATTTCTCTTCTATCAAGAGATGAACAGATGACCTGGGGGTCAGCAACGGGAAGCATTCCATTGCATCGCATCATCATCCATTCATCCCTACACATTGAAGTATATCAAAGTCATGGTAACTGGTCAATACTTTTTTAAACTTTAATAAACTATTAATTATTTAACCACACTTTGCTATACTTATGAAAAGGATGAGTTTCTCTGCTGAACAATGGATGAGTATTCATGGAATAGAAAAAGCTATCAAACGGCTCAAAGTCAGTCCGCAAGGCAAATCGCACCTGGTTCTGTGTGCAAAGCCCTATTCTCTTTATAGCTGAGTTTGTGAAGAGACGAAATAAGCCTGGGGAGAGGCTTTCGAAGAATGATTTTAATGGCGATGAAAGTACCATGCCGTGCAAGCGATGCTATAATCGAGGAAACATCGGCTTTGTTTTGAAAGGCAGTTCGACCATGGCAGGCCAATATCACTATCTATTTACACCTATACGCATTGGACAGACGGTGATTCCTAATCGCATTGTTTTTGCTGCCCATCTGACTAACCTGGCTGAGGATAACCTTCCTGGACCACGTCTCACCGCCTACTATACGGAGCGTGCGAAGGGCGGTTGTGGCCTCGTTATTACGGAGGAACAATCAGTACATCCGAGTGACTGGGCCTATCAAAAACTGATACATGGATATGATCCCCGTGTTATGCCTGCGTATCGACGTATGACCCGCGCGGTTCACGAACACGGCACCCGTATGTTCGCGCAGATCAATCACAACGGGATGCAGGCCAGCGGTATCTACTCGCGCCGCCCCGTGCTTGGACCCACACCGTTGCCCGACCCCATTCATCGTGAAATGTGTAAAGAGCTTGAGCCGGAAGAGATCGCGGAGATTGTACGCGGCTATGCCCTTGTAGCACGCCACGTACGCGAAGGCGGCTTTGATGGCGCGGAACTGCAATCATCGCACAGTTCGCTCATACGCCAATTCTTCTCGCCCTACTACAATCGACGTACCGACGTCTACGGTGGCTCACTGGAAAACCGCATGCGTTTTGCCCTGGAGGTGATTCAGGCCATACGTACTGAGATCGGGCGTGACTTCACGCTTGGAATCCGGCTATGTGGAGACGAACTGATTCCGGCAGGACTGACGCTCGATGATGTACGCGAGATCGCCAAACGCCTGGAGGCAACAGGTCAGCTCGATTTCATCAATACCAGCGTCGGTGAATTCCATAATCTGTACATGGTGGAGGGCTCGATGCACACTCCGCCAGGGTACCAGCTCTTCGTCTCAGCGGGTATTCGCGAGGTAGTCAAGCTTCCCGTCTTTTGCACAGGGCGGATCAAAGACCCCGTACAGGCTGAGCGTATTCTCCGCGAAGGGTTAGCTGATATGGTGGACGTCGTGCGGGGCCAGATTTGTGATCCCGCATTCACACGCAAAGCGCGCGAAGGGCACACCGAGTCGATCCGCCTCTGCATCTCTTGCAATCAATATTGTATTGGACGTATGGGTCTCAACCTGAGCCTCGGTTGCATTCAAACGCCGGCGACAGGTAACGAGCTACAGTTCCCGGCAATCGATGTCACCCCTCATTCCAGGCTCCGCAGCCAGGACCGGCGTGCGACCGTCCTGATTGTAGGCGGTGGACCTGCGGGGATGCAGGCGGCCAAAGTCGCAGCGCAACGCGGCTTCCGCGTTAAACTCTATGAACGACAACACGAACTCGGCGGCCAGGTCAATCTGCTGGTACGTGTCCCTAACCGCGTTGAATTTGGCGACGTCTCACGCAACCTGCAACGCGAGATACGCGAAGCAGGAGTCGAGGTGCAGTCAGGTGTTGAAGTGACGGCAGAGGTGGTCGAGCATGAACAGCCGGATGCTGTCATCATTGCTACAGGCTCACGCCCCGCGCTGCCGTCTATACCAGGAGCAGAGCTAGCGCATGTTGCAACGGTCTGGCAGGTCATCCAGGGCGAAAAAACAGCCGAACCTGGCGCATATGTGATGGTCTACGATCAAATCGGTTTCCACCAGGCGACCGCCACCGCCGAATGGCTCGCAGAGAAAGGCTGCAAGGTGGAGATCGTCACGCCACAATTTTATGCCGGTGGCGACCTCAGCGTCACGCTGGACCTTGAGCTATGGTACCGCCGCGTACTCGCTAAGGACATGCAATTGACCGCCGACCATTTTCTAGCGAGCCTTGGTCCTAATAGTGCCGTCATTATCAATAACTACACGGGCCAGTCGCGCCAGCTTGAGAACCTGGCGCTGGCGGTTATGGCGACGCCGCAGGTCTCCAATGACTCGTTGTATCATCAACTTCAAGGCAAGGTGAAGCAGCTTTACCGTGTTGGAGATTGTGTTGCTCCGCGCCGGGTAGAAAATGCTATTCTCGATGGTGAGCGTGCAGCGCGGGCGTTGTTATGATACGATAAGGAACAACAAAATACATGTTATTTCAGCCTCTCCCCGGGCACTATCGCCTGTCGCGTGGTGTTCGCCTCGTCTCGCAGGATGAGAGCGTGGTGGCTGTCTGTGACTACCCACTCCGCCTTGTGCGGCTCAGCGCCACAACAGCACATTTACTCTCGCTTTGCTCGGAAGAGCGTACCTGCGAGCAATTGGCGCGAGCAACTAACATGCCCGTCAAGCGTGTGGAGGCCCTCTGCGATCAACTTCGTTGGAAGGGTCTTTTAGAGGCAGGCCCAGCGTTGCCACCTCCTGTATGGCCCTCCGTCTCCATCGTCATTCCCAGCTACAATCGCGCAAAAGAACTTGAGCGCTGCCTCCGCTCGCTTTTTGCGCTGGATTATCCCACCCACTGCCTGGAAATCATTGTGGTCGATGATGCATCGACGGATGAGACCGCTACCACGCTGCAACACCTGCTGCAGAAGGCTGCTGCACATGGCCTGGAAATGCATATAGTGCACCATGAGAAGCGTCAAGGAGTAGGGGTCAGTCGTAACACCGGCGCAGGGGCCGCTCAACATGAACTGATCGCATACATCGATAGCGATTGCGTTGCCTCCGCTAGCTGGCTAAGAGAACTCGTTCCAGTATTTCAGGACACACGTATTGCCGCGGTTGGCGGAATGATTCGAGCCTACCGGCGGGTCACACTGCTCGGGCGTTATGAAGATGTGCGCTCCTCACTATTCATGGGAGTGCGCCCCCAACAGGTGCGTCTCGAAGGCCCACTGACCTATTTACCCGCTGCAAACATGGTGATACGCCGGACGATCTGGCAGCAACTCGCTGGCTTCGCTCCGATGACGCAAGGCGAGGATGTAGATTTCTGCAGGCGCCTGCTCATGTCTGGGGCATCCATGCACTATCTACCGCAGGGGGTGGTCTATCACGACTATCGCACAACGCCAGGTGCATTTCTGCGTATCCGTGTAGCTTACGCATCCGCGGAAGCACCATTGCTCCAGCGGTTTCCCACCGGGCGGCGCGTGTTGTTATTACCTCCCGAGCAGGCGACATTTGCGGGCGCGTTGCTTGGGGGAGCGTGGAGCATACTCTGGCGCTGTATGCGGTCTGGTATGAAAGGTAGTTCTCCCGGCAGCCGGAGTTTGGCCACCAGGGAGGGGGCAAGCCGGGGGTTGGCCACCAGGGCGGGAGTGGTTAGCAGGGCGGGGGCAAGCCCCGCCCCTACAATACACGGCTTCGCTGCCCTGCTTTCTCTGCTGCTTGCCCTGTTCGTTACTCTTTTCGGGGCTGGCAGGCGCCTGCAAAAAGTGCGAGAACAGCGTATTTCTATCAGCCCTCTTGCTGTATTTAAGGCAACACTGCGCGGTCACCTGGCGTATACATATCACCTGTGCCGCCACCTGACGCGCTATTACACGCTACCGTTATTGCTGGTTAGCCTCATCGTGCCTCCGCTGTTACCTCTGACATCGATGCTGTGCGGCGTTGTGATCGGCGTAGACTATCGACGCCTGAGACCGGATATGGGCCTGGGTTGGTATGCCCTGTGTTCGCTACTCGATGATTGTGCCTACGAGGTGGGTGTGGTATGGGGGTGTGTGAAGCATAGGACGTGGAAGCCGTTAGTTCCGCATATCAATTGGCCCTGGTGAAGCTCCCTGTGGAAGATTATACAATTTAGGGCATTCTTGCTCATCTCCTGCTCATGACGAGGCTCATGACGCTTTTATGACACTTCCTCCTTATACTCGGACTAGAGAGGGCGAGGTGCCTCAGTTGGGCCGTGGCCCGAAACCCTGCCGGCCGGGCCTTTGCGTGAGGAAATGCCTTCACTGAAGTTCACAGTTGAATGAATGAGAGGCTTTCACTATGCTACAAACATGCTCGACCCTGGATGATGTACAGAGAACGTATGACTGGTTTGAGGAGATGCGCAGCACGCAGCCGGTGTGGCTGGATGAGAGCAGTGGATGCTGGCATGTCTTCCGGTATGCTGACGTGCACCACAGCATCTCTGACTATACTCTTTTCTCGTCAGAGCGCTTGAGACAGCGCGTCCTGGCACGAGCCGCCGAAGACGGCCGGCCTCGCGGGGGAAGAAGTATTCTGGCGATGGACCCACCACAGCATCGCCAGTATCGCAACCTGGTCTCGTACGCATTCACGCCGCGCGCGATCGAGAGGCTGAGAGGCCGCGTCGCCGATATTACGCAGGAGTTGCTGGACGAGGCGCGGCCGGTGGGCAGGATGGATTTCGCCACGGAAATCGCCTATCCGCTGCCGACGATCGTGATCGCCGAAATGCTGGGAGTGCCAACCAGCGATCGACCGCTGTTCAAACGCTGGGCCGATGGGCTGCTCAGGCAGCAGTTGAGCGATGCAGAATTTCTCCGACCCGAGGAGGAACAGCGCAACAATCCAGAGATCCAGCGCCTCACACGAACCTTTGAGGAGATGTCGGACTACTTTGAGCAGATGTTAGAGGAGCGCAAGCGCGCGCCACGCGAGGATATGATGAGCGAGCTGCTGGCCGCCGAGGTCGATGGCGAACACCTGAGCATGGAGGATACAATCAGCTTCTGTACGCTGCTGTTGCTCGCCGGGCATGTCACGACGACGAATTTGCTGGGCCAGGCCATTCGCTGCTTTGATGAGCATCCCGAGGCGCTGGAGCAGGTACGCAGGCAGCCTGAAGAATTGATGCCGGGGGCGATTGAGGAGGTTCTGCGCTATGCCTCGCCGGTCTGGCGTCTGGGGCGCACTACCAGGGAAGCGGTCAGCATCGCGGGAGTGACCATTCCAAAGGATGAGATGATCTTCACCTGGCTGGCATCGGCCAACCGGGACACCGAGCAGTTTGCGGAGCCGGAGCGCTTTGATATTACGCGGACACCGAACCGGCATGTAGCGTTTGGGTATGGCATTCATTTCTGTATCGGCGCGCCCCTTTCGCGCATGGAGACCTCGGTCGCGCTGCCGATGATCATCAAGCAGTTGCCCAATCTGCGGGTAGTACGCGATGAGTCGCCAGAGCTGTTCGAGGGGCGTTTTCTGTTTGGCTTCAAACGCCTGCCGATCACGTTTGACGCGGCAGTTGTATGAGCAACTGCGCCCGATTATCCTTTTTGGAGAGACCGCAGGTGAGCGAGCCAAAGAAACGGGCTATTCCGCCGGGAACAAAGAGAGCACCAGGAGCGTCTTCTTGAGAAGAGACCGAAAGCTCCCTTTCCACGATGGAGGGGCAGAAAGAAGGATATGATGAAAATGAAAGCAAGCGTAATCTCTGTTCTCCTGCTTCTCCTCCTAACCGGGTGCATGGCTTCCGACCCCCAACCGACCGTACTCCATGTCGTTCGTCCCAGCCTGGTCGGGTATCACCAGCAGATGGCTCCCCTCGATCGCACTGTGAAGGATGCAACTGCCGTGCAACAGCTTTATGTGGCTGCTCAGGCTCTTCCACGCCCCAGCCAGTACCCTTTGCCTTGTACCAATGATTTTGGTCTGGTCTACCATGTGACCTTCCTGGCTGGAACGAGTCCACTACAACAGCTAGATGTGCAACCGCTGGGCTGCCACTGGGTGTACTTGAGTCAAACCGATGTCCGGCGAGCCGACCAGAGCTTCCTCACGTTGCTCGCCAAAACCATTGGGCTCCCCTCGCTGATCCCAGCAGGATTGCTTCCTGCAAGCTGAGCAACAATCAGTGGACACCTGATGATTCCTCTAGTATGTGCTGAATCGATGAGATGTACTGGACGAGAGAATCGCTGTTGGAGTGGCAAGCAGGTTAGCCAAATTGGACTGCCCATCTACGTATTCGTCTTTTCAGGCTGCGCCAGTTTCTTTTTGATAACGTTCAGCGCTTCGGTTACGCTGCGCGAGGTTGGCTGCAACGGCAGGCGTTTGAGCCTGTGCGCCAGGGCCATCGGGGCTATGGTATAGACGTGTTCAGGTTTGACCTCCTCCATCCCAAGATACGCTGCGTAGGTCTGCGCTGCCCGGCGCATTACGATATCTCCACGATGTCCGTCTATGTCGAGTTCGATGTTGATGAGAGCGATGAGTTCGGCAATGTCACGAGGAACAGTGACTCGCTGCTCTAACTGGGCGGCTCGCGTGATGCGGGTGCGCAATGCTTGTTCGGCGGTGGCATATTCAGCGAGAAACGCCTGTGGCGCGGCCTCGAAGCGTTCGCGCAGTTCGACAATCTCAACACGTTGCTGAATGTTGTGAATGGAGGTGATATCGACGCAGAGTCCAAAGCGATCGGTAAGCTGCGGGCGTAGCTCACCCTCTTCGGGATTCATCGTGCCGACCAGCATGAAACGTGCCGGGTGGCTGAAAGAAACTCCTTCGCGTTCAACGATGTTGATCCCCATGGCGGCAGCATCGAGCAGTACATCAACGACATAATCGTCCAGCAAGTTTACTTCATCGACATAGAGGATACCCCGGTTTGCCTCAGCGAGCACCCCCGGCTCGAAGCGTCTTTGTCCTTCGCGCAGTGCGTGTTCGAGATCAAGGGTACCAACGACACGGTCCTCCGAAGCGTTGATGGGCAAATCCACCACTCGCATACGACGATGGACTAGCGGCAGCGATTCGCCCAGCTCCAGGCGGGTCCGGCAGGAAGCGCACATTGCCGCCGGCTGGTCAGGAGGGCAAGAAAACGGGCAATCGCTGACGACCTCCAGTTCTGGCAGCACTGCGGCGAGTGCGCGCACGGCTGTTGACTTAGCTGTACCTTTCTCTCCACGAATGAGCACACCACCGATGGCCGGTTGTATGGCATTGAGGATGAGGGCCAGTTTCATGTTTTCCTGGGCTACGATCGCGCTGAATGGGTATGTAAACATAAGAGCCTATCTTATATATTGACCACACCCACGTTCGCGACGGTGCAAACGTGGGTGCGACACACAGGCGCAATGCATTGCGTCCCCCCGTGTCATGCAAACTCGATCACGCCGCGAATGTTCTTGCCCGCGAGCATGTCGGCGTAGGCTTCGTTAATCTGGTCGAGCGTGTATGTCCTCGTAATCAACTCGTCCAGCTTAACCTTGCCCGCGTGGTACATCGCAAGCAGGTTAGGGATGTCGCTGCGCGGCTGAGAGTCGCCGTAGAGCGTCCCCATCAGCGTCTTCTGGAAGAGCACGAGGTCAAGCGGGGGTATCGGAATGGATTCGGTAGTAGCAGGCGTCAGGCCGATTACGACTACCGTGCCATTCTTGCCGGTGCACGCATAGGCTTGCCCAATGGTAGCGGGAGTGGCGATAGCTTCAAAGGCGTAGTCCACGCCAAGACCCCATGTCAGGTCCCTGACAAGCTGCACCACGTCCTCGTTCTTCGCGTTGATGGTGTGGGTTGCCCCAAACTCTTTCGCCTTCTCCAGCTTGAAGTCGACAACATCGACCGCGATGACCATGCGTGCTCCGGCCAGGTGAGCACCCTGGACGACATTCATGCCGATCCCGCCGCAGCCAACCACCATCACGGTGCTTCCCGGCACGACCTTCGCGCGATGGATCACTGCGCCAATGCCCGTGGGAACGCCACAACCGACGAGCACTGCCTTATCGAGCGGGTAGTAGTCGGCAATCTTGACGACTGAAATGTCTGGAACAACGCTGCGTTCGCTGAACGTGGAGATCACGCACATCTGCCCCACATCCCCACCATTTGCGCCATGCATGCGGAAGGTGCCATCAAGCTGAGGTCCCATCAAAATAGATGCTCCCTGATTGCAGAGATTGGAATGGCCCCGGGTGCAGTAGAAGCACTGTCCGCACGAGGGAATGAAGCTGAGGACGACGTGATCACCGGGCTGGCAGTTTGTGACTCCAGAGCCGACTGCCTCGACTATGCCTGCTCCCTCGTGGCCGAGCGCCATTGGCATGTAGCCGGGTAATTCACCCGTGACCAGGTGATAGTCGGAGTGACAGACACCTGCAGCGACCATCCTCACCTGCACTTCGTGCTCCTTGGGTGGATCAAGCTCGATCTCTTCAACGCGGATGGCTTCCCCAGGTGCGTACAGAACAGCGGTTCGTGTCTTCATCGATTACGACCTTTCTTGTGAGCGTTTGCTCTAAATAGATGCAACTGGTCAACAGATAACCTGTTCTACAACGAACAAGCTACTAGTCAGTCCAGGTTGAATTTTGCGGTGGGGCCTGACACCCGCAATGGGTGTCACTACATTTCTCCCTCACAAACCTATCTGGACTAACTACTACGGTGTGCAACCTGTAAAGTATGTAATGTGGCTCTACAATCCGTACTTTCTTATCACCCCTTTCGCAGTAATCGAGTGTCGTATGGCAAAGAGTACTGGAAATAATCGGCAGCCAGAGCTTGAGCCAGTTCGCGGGCGGGGCCTGGTACCTTCTCGCCTGCCTCGTTCGTCACCGTAGCGTATGGGTTTGTATCAATCATAACCGTTGATACCTGGCGTGTTGCTATTTCCTGGGCGACGTTGAGCGCATCCCGGCGTGGCGTATCGCGGCGCATGTTGCCGGAGAGGTCGATGTTTGCCAGCCCGTCGGTCAGGACGATCAAGATTGGTTTGGTGGTCGGGTCGCGCAGGCGTTCTGTTTCGGCGAGGCGCAGCCCTTCCAGCAAGCCTGTTGCCAGTGGAGTGCAGCCGCCGATATAGAGTTCTTCAACGCTGCGACGAGCGCGTGTGAAATTGCGCGTGGGTGGTAATACGACGCGCCCCTGGGCAAAGCGAAAGACGAGCATGGCGACGCGGTCGCGCTTCTCGTAGGCGTTTTGCAGCAGTGCCAGCAGAACACGTTTGGTTTTGGGCATCAATTGCCGTGCCATCACCGAATCGCTGCCATCAATCACGAGGATGAGCAGCGAACGTGCCTTGCGCTCCCTGACCTTCTGGCGCAAGTCTTCAGGGCGTAGCTCCAATTTGCTGCTGTTGCTACGTCCACGCACTCGCTGATAGGGCGCGGCTGCACGGATGGTGGCGGCGAAGGCGATATCCGTCACAGGCCTGGCCTGGCGGCTGCGTGTGAAGCGTCCACTCTTGCGCGTTGTCAGTGAGAGAAAACGCCGGCCAGCCTCATGACGCACAAAACGATCACGCGCAACATTGACGAGTGCCTGCACCTGCACAATATCCTGTTCTCCGCGCAGCCGCCGGGTGAGACCAGCGGCACCTTCACGCTCATCACCGCGTTTGTCCAGGTCGATGTCATCATCTATCGTCGCTATCTCTTCTGGAATGTCTACATCCGTGGCCGTCGTGGGCAACTGATCGAGCGTTTGTGTAAGCTTTTGCACGCTAGCCGTGCCGGCACGCGCTCTATGAGGAAGGGCCAACCCGATGGCTTGCTCAATCCTTCCGCGTGTAACTGGCGATCAACGAGCAGCGCGATGGCCTGGCGCAAATAGGGAGAGACACGCACGGAAGGCAGGAGTTGCTGCGCACGCTTGATACGTTCATGCAATGCCTGCTCAGCATCTGCCCATTGAGCGATAAAACCAGCAGGAGATGCATCGTAGGCCAGCCGATGTTCTACCACAAGCGCACGATCACCCGGGTCACGCAGGTCTTCGGCTTCAACGTAGAGTCCAATCCGGTCAAGCAGTTGAGGACGTAATGCTCCCTCCTCCGGATTCATCGTGCCGATCAACACAAAGCGGGCCGGGTGGGCCATCGAGATATTGTCCCGTTCGACACGATTGACCCCAAGCGCGGCAGCATCCAGCAACAGATCAACAATATGGTCGTTGAGCAGGTTGATCTCATCGACGTAGAGTAAACCGCGATTGGCTGCAGCCAGCAACCCCGGCGCGAAATGGTAGACGCCACTTGCCAGGGCCGTTGCAAGATCGAAGCTGCCGGCAACCCGATCTTCGCTGGCATTGAGTGGGAGCGTTACCAGGTGTACAGGGTATTGAGCCTTTGGGAATGTTTCTTTGTGCTCGTAACGAGCCTGACAACCGCTGCACATCCATTGTGGAGCAGCCGGATCGCAGAAGTAAGGGCAGTCAGCTATGCCTATAATAGGGGGAAGCAGGCTGGTTAGCGCACGTACGGCCGTCGATTTGCCTGTGCCTCTACGCCCACAGATGAGGACCCCACCAATCGATGGATCGATGGCGTTGAGTATGAGGGCAAGCCGCATCTTCTGCTGCCCGACTATAGCGCTGAACGGGAAAGTTGTCATATTCTCGCTTCCACGCTGCATTGGGTCCATAACTCAGGAATGTTGCATGCTATCACATGGATTAGCTTCCTGTCAAAACGATGACTTTATCGCGTCAAATAGCCAGCATCGACCGGCAGGGCACAGCCTGTCAGGTGACGAGCTTCGTCAGATGCCAGCCACAATACGGCTGCACTGATTGCCTCGGGGGGCAGCAGGTTCCGATCGGGAAAGAGATTGAGTTGATTCATATTGTCCAAAGATTTGCAAGGGAGTTAATAGTATTCTCCGGGATCCGCTTTAAGATCACGAAGCAAGTGGGCGATCGCTAACAGATAGGCATGAGGTTGTTGCCAACTGGTGAAATCCCCAATGTGGTATGTGTCTCTAATGTTGGCTGCCCAGGCCTGATCAGTAGTCTGTGCCGCGTTATCAATTTGAAAAGGAAGGAGTACTCCTTCCTTTTGAATGGCGATTTCCGCCTCCTTTTCGACCCAGGTGCTGTGAAGAGAATGTTCGGAGAAAATGAGCAAGAGCTTATCATTTTTTTGAATGTATTCAACAATGCGGCTGTTGAATGGCTCGCCGCTTTTCAGGCTCTCGGGAGCAAAGTCACAATGTACGCCAAGGCGTGACAGATCGGAATAGAGCCTTTTAGCGAAGACCTCATCCTTGCTCGAATAGCTAATGAAACAAGTATGGAATTTAATGGGATGATCAGCTCGGGAAAGCATGGAATCGATAATAATGTCTGGGATGCCAGCTCGACGAAGGAATTCCTCTGGGATGTTGCTTTGTGATCGGGCAATTGTGTCAATGTCAATGGTCGAAGATTCCAGGTGATTCACAGTCCCCAATCCCTTTGTCCCACTCAGGTCAACATTCGCGAAAATCGTCTGGCCTAAGGATACTCCATTGAAATTAGCTCCTTTGAGTATGGTTGCACTAAGCGTAGCTTTTTTCAGAATTGCTCCTCTGAGATTGGCGCCTGAAAGCTCAGCACCAGTCAGGTCTGCTTGAGTGAGATTGGTCTTCTTAGATACAGCTTTAGTGAGATCAACGTCTTGAAGAATAGCCTCGCTGAGGTCGGCATCAGTCATGTTTGCTCGTATCAGCTTAGCCTTGCGCAGATCGGCACCTTTAAGTTTCGTTCCTACGAGGGTGGCATCACTGAGTTTAGCATCAGGCAGGTTCGCTAAGTTCAGATTAGCTCTACTCAGATCGGCATGCTCAAGAACCGCTTCGCTGAGGTTGACTCCTTGGAGGTTAGTATCACTAAGATTGGCTTTAGCCAGGATAGCGCCTCTTAGATCAAACTCGCGCAGATCAAGCCCATGTAGATCAGCTCCACTGAAATCTGGCTGTAGTTTTGGGTGCTCTTGCCGCCACAGACTCCATGCCTCCACGTCGTGCGTCTTTAGCATGTTGAGTAGCTGTTGTTCTATTTGTGGAAGCTCTAGAACAGGTGCTTTGCTCCGTGGATTTAGTAATCCCTTCTGCAGTTTATTCACCTTCAGTGTTGGATCAGATACTACCTTTTGCAGCTTTTGATTGTAGGCCGTTTCCTCTCGCGCCTTACTCGTTGAGGGTTGAGCAATCTGCGAATGAGATGTTTGCTGAGCCTCTCTTCTTATTTGCATAGCTTTCTCCTTGTAGTGCTTCTATTTTATTTCGCTTGCCCGAGTTTTTCCTTTGCCTGGAAAAGTTCAAACTCCTACTCCTAAGTACCTGGGAAGCTAAAAAAGGGGCTTCCCTTTCATACAGATAATAAACGAGCTTCTTAAGCCTGTACCTCCAATAACACCGACTACAAGCCCGAGCAAACTAACGTTCCATCCATTGCCAAAGCCAAAGCCCCAGTCGAAGATAAACGCAAGCAAGGCACAGAAGAGCCAACATAAGATACCCCATACTGTACCCCAGAGTAATGCCTTACCTAGAGCAACATTTAATCCCTTGGGCAGAATCAAACTGAAGGTTATTAGCGATAGAGTCGCGCCAATAATTAGCCCTACCGTGACCTGCCTGACTAACCACCAGGAGCGAGTAAGCCACAAAAAATAACCTACCTGCGGCGAATTGTACGCAAGAGAGGATACCGAGTTGGCGAAGAAGAGAGCGATGAAACTAGAGATAACAATGACTGCGAGAAGAGTAAATGCATAGACGACTTGTAGGCCGTGATCTTCATCTATGCTTTGAGAACTCCACATGTTCTGGTTTTTGCGATGCTGCAACCGTTCTGGCAGTCGATGAATGGTACGATGATAACCAAATATATATGCTAGCAGCATTGTGATGGCTATTGTAATAAGTGCCAAGAACCGTGATTTGGTTATAATACCAATTGCGGTACCCAGTCCGCTCAGGAGGAAGAATAAGCTGCACCAAACAATGAAAGGTGAAGTACTCAATTCATACCGGATGAACCCGGCAGGGGTTCTTTTCATTGCTTGTAGTCTGGCTTCCCGCGCTTCCTTCTGTCGTTGCTCTTCGGCTTGCCGCTCGCGTTCTTGAGCTTCCCGCGCTTCTCTTTCCTTTTGTTCTTTTGCCAGTCTCTCCTCCTCTTCCTTATCAAGAGTAGCTGGAGAGCGAAGATGTATCGTCAAGCCTGCTTTGAGAGAAAGCCCTTTAGGATCACCATAATAAGGTGCGTACTGCCAGAGCAGTCGCAATTGTGTTCGGGCTGGCGAAAGCGCATCTTCTGCAATAAATTGCTGGGCATCTTTATAGTATTGTGCATAACACTGATTGTCTTTTGCCAGCGAAAGCTGCCGTGTCGCCTGTGCGTCGTCAGGTTTCAATTTCAGCAACGCCTCCCACATGCTGATTGCCTGTTCCCACTCGCCACTGACACTCGCCTTCTTTCCCTGTGTCCGCAAGCCCTGCTCCAGGTAATAGCGAGCCTTACTGTATTGAGGTTTCTCTACCAGCAACGCTTGCCAGAAACCTGCCACCTGTCTCCATTTTCTCGCATTTTGCATCAACAGTGCATGCTTACGAAAGTATATGATGTGGTTGGAATGAAGACGCCTGAGCAATTTTCCTGATTCATCAGCGAGTCTGCCATTGTGGAAATGTGGATCACGAACAAGTATCTGCTGCCAGAGGGAAGCGGCAAGTTCAATGTTCCTGTGCTCCTTTGCGACTGCTCCACTTTTATATATGGTCTCAAGGTCTGTTCCTATTGACACTGACTCGGGTCTGGAGACAACCGATCTAACAGCAGTAGTAGTAAGGTGTAGTGTTTCCATTTCTACGTCATTTGTTTGTTTTAACTTCGATGATGGCTTAACCTCAACGCGGTTTAATTCAATCAGAAGATTCCTCAATCCACGCTTAGTGTTTGTTCTGAAACTGACTCGCTGGATGCCACGCAAAGCAATTGGGACATCTGAACAGGTTTGGTATTCCAGGAGGATGACATGCTTTTCTATGCCCAGGGCATATTTATATTCCATTTGTACATAGGGAGAAGTAACAGGTGCAGGTGAGAGAACGATGAGCACTATATCACACTGATCTATAGCATCTTGAAGGACCTTCTTCCATGACTGGCAAATTTCCACGTCACGACGATCAACCCAGGTATGGAAATTACTCGCCTTCAAATCAGCCTCAAGTTGATCTACAAAGTTGCTGTCCCTGCGTGAATAGCTGATGAAGATTGTAATAGGTGTGCCAGGCATGGGACACCTCTTTATGAGTATAAGGCAAGGAACGCGATACTTTTTGTCAGCCTACAGTGGGAGTAATTTATGCTCAATCATAAGCTCTATATTAGAGCTTGTCAAGGAGCTATTGAATTTTAATTTGCTGATTTCTGCCACAATAATAATAAACGTCTTTTCGATTCTTTTCTTTATAGTAGTGGTGTCAAAGTGTGTTGAGGAGAGAGCTCACCCTTCTCCAACTGGCGCGATTAATCGAGTACCTATATTCGCTTCACTCGTCTCTGGTTGATGGAGAACCTGATTCTATCGCGTCAAATAGCCAGCATCGACCGGCAAGGCACAGCCTGTCAGGTGACGAGCTTCGTCAGATGCCAGCCACAATACGGCTGCACTGATTGCCTCAGGGGGTAGCAGGTTCCGATCGGGAAAGAGATTGAGTTGATTCATCAACTCCAACATATGCTCATAGGTGGCCAGCGGACCAGGACCACCCGCGAACGCATCATATAACGCCTGGTTACGGCACATGGCGGTATCAACGCTGGTCGGACACACGGCATTCACATTAATGTTATAGGGAGCCAGTTCGATGGCAAGTGTCTTGACGAGGCCCAGGACGCCATGTTTGGCGGCGACATAGTGCGCCAGGTTTGCCATGCCCTTAAGCCCTGCTGTTGATGAGATGCATATAATTTTGCCGCTGCGCCTACTGAGCATCTGCGGAATGCACACCTTGCAGGTAATCCAGACACCCTTGAGATCGACATTCACGGTTTCGTCCCATTGTTCTTCCGTCAATTCCCAGCTGGGCGCGAAGGAATACAGGCCGGCATTTGCTACCAGGATATCGATGGGACCAAGTTCGCGCTGCGCTCGTTCCGCCAGCGCCGACATGGCGGCAAGGTCAGTCACATCTACCTGTTCCGCGAGAACAGGGCGCCCCATCTGCTCGATCTCGGAGGCAAGTGACGCTAACTCTTCGGGTTGCGTCAGGGCATAAGGAACGGTGCTGTACTGGCGACAGGCGTCACATAACACGAGGCATGCGCCTTCACGAGCAAATGCGAGGGCATGAGCGCGCCCCATACCACGCGCCGCGCCTGTAATAAATACAGTGCGATCGTTGAAGCGCGAGTTCGTAGAGTTAGTAGACACCACAGATGCCATCGATGGTGAAATCTTCGATGATGAGTTCCTCTTCTAGCTCCAGCTCCTCGTCAAACTCCACCGCCTCTGTGGACTGCTCTGCGTTGGAATTTTCTAGGATGGGAGTCTCTTCATTGATTGCGGCTTCGCCGGTTGGCCTGGTGGTCTCTGCCATCGGTATGTCCTCATTATGCTGTTGGTATTCAGTACGCTGTAGAAAGCATACCATCAGTTAAGAGGGAATACAAGGCTTGCCAGGCCTCTCTTGTTAGGCCCCCTGAGAGTATGTTATCATAGAACTGCGCCTGTCGTTCCGCCAGGAAGGGCTAACA
>WNFP01013925.1_pt1 | contig 16385 bp, 18 predicted proteins | sample 5400201 | NCBI WGS metagenome assembly WNFP01 (sample SAMN13153355, study PRJNA577476) | soil metagenome | isolation source: 115 cm saprolite under Madrone tree | place: USA:California | collected 2016-06-14 | reverse complement strand
CGCCGCCATCGATCCCGAAGGCTATATCCAGATCACCGACCGGACCAAGGACCTCATCAAGTCGGGCGGCGAGTGGATCTCGAGCGTGGACATGGAGACTACCATCATGGGCCACCCCAAGGTCCTCGAAGCGGCGGTGATCGCCGTGCCCCACCCGCAGTGGCAGGAGCGGCCGCTGGCCTGCGTAGTGGTGAAGCCCGAGTTCAAGGACCAGCTCACGGAAAGGGAGATCCTCGACTACCTCAAACCGCTCGTGGCCAAATGGTGGCTGCCCGACGAGGTGCGCTTCATCGACGCCGTGCCCAAGACCTCCGTGGGCAAGTTCGACAAGAAGGTCCTGCGCGAGCGCTTCAAGGACTGGAAGCCGAAGGCCTGAGGAGCGCCATGCTCATCGTCGACGCGCAGATCCACCTCTGGAAGAACAACAAGCCCACGAACTTCCCCAACCATCGCCAGATCACCGACTACACCGCGGCCGACGCGCTCCGGGAGATGGACGAAGGCGGCGTGAACGCGGCCCTCATCCATCCGCCGGGATGGGATCCCGACTCCAACGCCCTCGCCGTCGAGGCCGCCAAGGCCCATCCCAATCGGTTCGCCATCCTCGGCAATTTTCCCCTCGATCAGCCGGAGAGCCGCGCCAACGTCGCGGACATGAAAAGCCGGCCGGGGGTGCGGGGGCTTCGCTTCGCGCTCCTGCGCCCGCATCAGCAGACGTGGCTCACCGATGGGAGCCTCGACTGGCTGTGGGCAGCCGCCGAGCGTGCGCAGCTCCCCATTGCCCTCCTCGGGCCTGGTCTTCTCCAGGTCATCGGCACGATCGCGGAACGCCATCGAGGGCTCAAGCTGATCATCGACCACTTCGGTCGGCCCGACGCGGCGTGGTCGAATTTGCCCGACCTGGTCGCGGCGGCCCGGCATCCGAACGTGGCCTTAAAAGCCACGGGAGCGCCCAGCTACTCGAGCGAGCCCTATCCGCATCGTGACATCCACGGGCACATCCGGAAGCTCTACGACGCCTTCGGTCCCGAGCGGATGTTCTGGGGAACGGACATCACGCGCATGCCGTGTCCGTGGAAGCGATGCGTGACCATGTTCACCGAGGAGATGCCCTGGCTGTCCGATCGGGACAAGGAGCTGATCATGGGCCGCGCGGTGTGCGACTGGCTCGGCTGGAAGCTCGCGGGATAACGGAATCGCCGTGTCCTCGGAGCGTCGCCCCACGGTCATCTATCTGGACGAGGAGGCCGTACGGGCCGTCCTCGGCTGGGATCAGCTCATCGCGGAGATGGAGACGGCGCTCATCGCGCTGTCGAGGGGCCGCGTGATTCAACCCACGCGGAGCATGATCACCATCGAGGAGGACAAGCGGTATCTGGGCATCATGCCTGCGGTGGCGGAGGCAGCCATGGGTCTGAAGCTCGTGAGCTTCTACCCGGGCAAATGCCGGCACGGCGGTGCCTACTCACCTCGCCATGACCCTGCTCTTCCGGACGGACACCGGGGAGCCGCTGGCCGTCATGGACGGCCGCCTCATCACGGAGATGCGAACGGCGGCCGTGTCGGCGGCCGTCACCAGACACCTCGCCGCGCCCGACAGCCGCGTGCTCGCCCTCATAGGAAGCGGGGTCCAAGCGGAGGCTCATCTCGAGGCTCTCTCTCGCGTGCGTCACTTCGATGAGGTTCGCGTATGGAGCCGGACGCCCGCTCACGCCGAGCGCTTCGCCCGCGCGCACAACGCCCGAGCCATGGATGTGGAGTCGGCGGTACGGGCGCCGACGTGGTCGTGACCGCCACCAACGCGCGGGAGCCCATCGTGAAAGGCACGTGGCTCAAGCGCGGGGCTCACGTCAATGCGGTGGGGTCGCCGCGCCCGACCTGGCGGGAGCTCGATGACGACGCCATGGCCAGCGTGCTCGTGGTCGATTCCCGCGAGGCGGCGCTCACAGAATCCGGGGATGTGATTCTCTCCAAGAGCCCGATCTACGCCGAGGCCGGAGAGATCTTCGACGGCTCGAAGCCGGCACCTGTCTCGGAAACGACGGTGTTCAAGTCCGTGGGCCTCGCCGTGGAGGACATCGCCACCGCGCGGCTGGTCTACGAGGTGGCCCGGCAACGGGGCTGAGCGCGTTGGGCGAGTACCTCAAGGAAGTGAAGCCGAAGGCGTAGGTGAGCGGCGGTCGGCCTTCACCCTGTTCTGGCTCGCGCAGCCAGTGGATGCAACACGTCGATCGCCCAACCCACATCCAGCCGCTCCCCGTACCACCACGGGATCGCCGTAGACGCGTGGATCTGTTGCGCCGTCCTTTCGTCTCTAGATCGCAGCACATCCACCGGATCACCCTCCAGCGCGGGCGCCGGCGGCACATCAGGGAAAGGCCGGCCATCCGGACGCCTGAACTGGAGCGTACCGTCCGGCTCACGCTCGACTCTATAACCCTCCTCGTGCACGGCTCGATGGTGCCGCCGACACAGAAGCGCGAGATTCGAGAGCGTAGTGGGCCCACCTCGAGCCCAATGCCGAAGATGATGCCCCTGACCGAACGCCATGCCACAGCCCGGGAAGCGGCAACCACGGTCCCGATGCTGCAAAGCCCGGCGTAAGGCAGGTGGTATCGTTCGTGTCCGCGCCCGGACCTCAGTGATCCGCCCATCTGCATCGTGCTTCATGACGACCCGCGTAGCGTCACAGGCCAAGCGCTGGGACGTTTCCGCGGAAACGTGTGTGCCGGTCTCTAGTACCGACTGCCCTGGCTGATCTGGGTCCGACAGCACGGGCGCGTCCACATGCACCACCACCTGGTAGTGCTCCGCCGGATGACCCGGGTCGAGTCCCTGGTGAAGTGCAGCCTCTGCCACCAGCACCAGCGCGTCTGCCCGCTGCTGAGCGAGCGCGGGCGGATCCGTCGCCTGGTCGGCGAGCCGTGGAACCACCTCCTCCTTCCGCCTCCGCTGATACAGCGTCTCGCCGGCTGCCTCCAGGGCCCTCATGAGAAGGGCTCCTACCTCGGGAGTCAGCCGTCCCCGGATGACCACCGTGCCGTCCTCGTCGTGGTAGATGTGAAGCCCACGGCGTGCGTGCTGTCGTGCGCTCTCGCGAGCTTCCGCGTGTCGGTCGACCCGCCGCCAGCCGCGGACGATCCGCTCAACATGACTTGCCGTTCCCGCACGACCAACATTCAAAAGGCGCACCTCTGTCTCCGACGTCGCCACCCGGGTAAGGGCCCGCACCTTCGCGTACGACAGCTCACCCCGAGACAGCGCTCCCGCCATCAAGGGCAGAGTCCCAAGCGCTCGGGCCACGCGCACACGCTCCCGAGCGGCGCCCAGATCGAGTCCCACCCGCCAGGAGAGCCAGTCGGCGCAGGAGCGGAACCCGTTGCCCCACCCCCTCCGAGCGTCGAACTCGCGGACAAGGTCCAGGAATCGGCCGGTAGCGGCCTCGAGATGAGCCGAAAGCAGAGCGATCTCGTCCCCTAGCCGATCCAGCTCCACGGTATGGTCCATCGCGATGGGAATCTCCGATGCGTCGATCTTCATGGCGAGTCGCCCTCCTGCTGGGTCGACTCTACACCGTGATTTTAGGGTCGCCGACAACCGCTCAGAACAGATGTTCAGGAGGAGGCGAATGATTTTCTCTGTCGCCGCGCTTAACTATGCAACCGGGCGCCAGAATGACGATCTGGACTAGTCTTCGAGGAGTGCCGCGGGTGCCTGATCCCTCTGTTTGAGCTGAGCTGTCAAGCGGAAAGTGAATTGAAGCGGCTCGTCCTTCAGCCATTGGCACGGTTGTCCCAGGCGGATACCACTCGGCCAGAACTCCAAGTGTTCAACGTCGAAGCGCTAGAGTTCCTGGAGAATAGCCGACAGATCATGGCGAAGCCGCCTTGCCGGATCATTGCGCCAGCCCTGTCCAGACCGGCGGACATAGTCCGCCATGCGTCTGTCTAGTGTCATCAGATCCACGTATGGCGTACAACGGACATGCGCGAAGTCGCCGAAGTCCGAGGCCTCTGGCTGGTCTCCAACGTTCCTTCGAAGGTGATGATAGACCTCATAGTTCAAGCGGGTGCCAGGACAGCGATCGGGACACTCATAGATCCAGTCGGCAAGCGCATCCACCCCACCTGGCGGCTCACTCAGTCCGTATAGGGGTAGATCCCGCCTTAGTTTCTCGCGGAAATGTATTGCTAGGCCGGGCGGCCTGGAGAACTTCCGGTCAGCCTCGATCAGCGCCCGTAGCTGTTCGATCGGGCCTCGAAAAAGCTCAGGTGCCTCCTGCCAGATCGTCAGGACGGTTTCGGGCAGGCTGTGGTGAAGATAGATGGCGGTCGGAGCTGGTCCAGAAAGAGGAATCGCCGCATCGAATCGGTCGACGTATGGGTCGACAGGAACGTACTCTCGACGATCACCGAACGCTTGGATGGCGGAGAGAAGTTCGCGACGAGCGATCTGGCCATCCGCCAGATAAGCCGTGGGTAAGCTCTCCAGATCGATGAGTCGGCGCATCACGCTAGTCTCCGTAGATGAGGCAGACAGCGGCGCGGCGAGTTCAAAGACAAGTGTCGGAGTAACAGCGAGCCGATGTCCTTTGGCACACAAACGATCACGAACTTCATCGAGCCTCGGAGAACCGCGACCGTCAAGCAGGTTGATGAGAATCCAAGAATCAAGGAAGAGCTTCATGCCGAGACGACTATCCGTGCCCCGGACGATCTTGAGTTAGAAGTTCGGCCGGGCTGGTCCCTGCCCACGGCACGCCTTTGGTCCATTCCAGCCGAGCTCGATGGCGTAGCCGAGTCGATCCGATCCGACGGCGAGGTAGTCCTGAATCAGGAGCAGGCGCGCGACGTGGCGGTCGAGTCGTCATCCGATGGTCTTGTCCGTGCGCAGCAGCATCAGAAAATCGAAGGCGATGGTCCGCCACTCAACATAGCCGAGAGCTTGCACGAACGCGCGAATCGGCTCGGTGAAGTCTTCCCGGCTTCCGCCGGAACGACGAGCAGCATCCCGAGGAGCGGTGGAGCCGCCGATTGTTCGTTCGCGGTCAGCGGCCACGTGGCAGCCGCGCTGCCGAGAAGCGAGATGAAGTCCCGTTTCCGCATCCGAGCCTCCATTGGAGTTGTCTCTCCGAGCCGAGCACCGGGAGCCTAGCACATCCGGCCCGGGTCGCCGGTTTGACTTGGTCGTCGCGCTCTGACAGGATCGGCGCGACACGCAAGAAAGAGAGAGGGGAAATCTCGAATGATCAGCGGCGATGTGGTGATCGTGGGTGGTGGCATCGTGGGCATGGCCACGGCCTACTACCTCGCGAAGGGTGGCGTTCCCAGCATTGTCATCGGGCTTCATCGGGAACTCGCCCAGAGTCTCGTCGAGGAAACGGGGATGGACGTCGACTTTCGGGTGCGGCCCTCCCTCGCCCTCGCCTTGACCGAAGCGGACGTGCATCGGCTCCAGGCCGCCCTGCCCTGGCAGCAGCGGCAGCCCGGATATGCGGTGCGCTGGCTGGATGCCGCGGAGGCCCGCCGCGTGGAGCCGCGCATCTCCGAAGAGACGATCGGCGCGGTGCTGATCGACGGCACGGCAGACGTCGAGCCCTATCGTCTGGTGCTCGCCCTCACCAAGGCTGCGGAGGAGATGGGCGCTACCGTGCGTCACGGGCGGGTCACCGGCCTGCGGCGCGACGGCGGGCGAGTCACGGGCGTGATGCTCGAGCGGGGCGAGGTCGCCTGCTCCGCGGTGGTGCTGGGCCTCGGCCCGTGGAGCGGGGAAACGTCGAGCTGGATCGACACGCCGATCGAGGTCCGGCCGCTCAAGGGCCAGATCCTCCGGCTGCAGGCCCCTGGTCCGCCGGTCGCGTGCTCCGTCGGCTGGGGCCACAACTATGCCACCACCAAGACCGACGGCCTCCTGTGGGCGGGCACCACCGAGGAAGAGGCAGGCTTCGACGAGGAGTCGACGCCGGAGGCCCGCGACGAGATCGGAGCCGCCCTGGTGAGAATGCTGCCCGCGATGGCGGACGCCCAGGTCGTGCATCAGACTGCCTGCCTGCGCCCGCTGGCTTCTGACGGCCTGCTCCTCCTCGGGCGGGTGCCCGCGCTCGAGCACGTCTACATGGCCACGGGAGCGGCACGCAAAGGCATCGTGTACGGCCCGCCCATGGGGCGCGCCATCGCAGATCTCATCCTCACGGGGAGCACAAAGATCGCCCTCGACGCCTTTAATCCGGGTCGCTTCGTCAAATAGTCGGTCTCCGTCGCCTCCGCGGCAATCCGATGGGGATTGCCCACACGTAGGTAACAGGTCCGGGTTCTACCTCCACGACGCTCCCCTCTCGTCGTTACTCCTTCGAATCCGTCTGATCGTCGGCGCCGTAGATCTCCGTGAGTGGCGAGTGAGCCAGCGAGGAGGCGGCGATGGAGAGCAGGCGGCGATGGAAGAAAGGGGCGGGGAGAGTCGCGCTGGCGCTCGGCCTGGTCGTGATGCTCGACGCGCCGGCCGGCTCTGAGCAGGGCGTAACCATCCAGACCTTCCAGTTCAAGCCCACGCCGATCGAGGTGCCGGCGGGAGCCAAGGTGAGCTTCACGAACCAGGACGACATCACCCACACCGTCACCTCGGGCACTCCCGACAGCCCTGACGTCAAGTTCAGTCATCGCCTGGAGGGCAAGGGCGCCACCGCCACCGTCGAGCTCGGCAAGCCCGGTGTCTACCCATACTTCTGCGAGCGGCACCGGTCGATGCGCGGCGAGATCCGCGTCAAGTAACCCATTCACGAGGAGGAGAGAGTCATGAAGCGTCTCGTCTCGAGTATCGTGGGAGCCGTTGCGGCCGCGGCGATCCTGGCCGTCAATATCGGGGAGCCGATCGCGCGCGCGGAAGCGCAGCAGGGTCATGCCATGACGGCGATGGCCACCTCGAGCACCAAGGCGTCGGGGCTCCGCTCCACGCTCAACACTCTCTTCCAGGAGCACATCTACCTGGCCGCGGCGGCCACGGGCGCCGCGCTGGGCGAGCGCGAAGCCGAGTTCAAGGCCGCGGCCGCCGCGCTGGACGCCAACTCGGTCGCCATCTCCAAGGCCATCGGCAGCGTCTACGGCCAGGGCGCCGAGGACGCCTTCCTGCCCTTGTGGCGGAAGCACATTGGCATGGTCGTCGAGTACACGGTGGGCGTGGCCACCAACGACAAGGCCAAGCAGGACAAGGCGGTGGCCGATCTCATCGGCTACACCCAGGACTTCGGCGCCTTCCTGCAGTCGGCCAATCCGAATCTGCCCAAGAGCGTGGTGGCCGACCTCGTCAAGCACCACGTGGTGACGCTCAAGGAAGTCATCGACGCCCAGGCCTCCAAGGACCAGGCCAAGACGTACCTGGCGATGCGCACGGCGGCCGGCCACATGCAGATGATCGCCGATCCGCTGGCTGAGGCCATCGTCAAGCAGTTCCCCGACAAGTTCGGGAGCTAACGGCCGGCTCGCCCTCCCGCTTTCCGCCCCGGCGGCGAGCGGGAGGGCGAAAGCGGCGTGGAGCATCAGATCTGCCCCTCGAGCTCGGCGACCGCCCGCTCGGCGATGGTGGTGTCCACGAGGTCTTCATAGCGATGGGTCTTGGTGATGAAACCGCCTGACTGGAGAATGTCCTGGAGGTAGTCGAAGCCGGGACGCCGAAGGATCGGATCGCCGGACCATGTACCCTGCCTGGAAAATCGGCCGACGGCGCGTTCGAGAATGGCTCGATCGATGTCGGGAAACCCCGGCGCCACCGCGTCCGCTATGGCCTGCGCGTCGTGCCCGGCCAGCCAGCGCTGGGTGCGGTAGATCGCCCGCGTGAAGCGGAGAATCGTCTCGGGCTCGCGGCGGAGGAAGTCGGGCGTGGTCATGTAGGAGGTGAACGGCACGGGCCCCGTCGCCTCCCCCATGGAGGCCACCAGATGCCCCTCGCCGCCTGCCAGCATCTGCTCAATGATGGGCTGCGTCTGCTCGAAGAAGTCGCCGTGCCCGGAGCGGAAGGCGGCGAGCGCCTCCGGCCCGGGGCGATGGCGCTCGATGTTCACGGTGGCCGGATCCACGCCGCTTCGGCGTAGCACGGTGAGCATGCACTGCCAGGGCGTGGGCGCCTCCGCGAAGGAGATGACGGTCTTGCCCACGAGATCCGTCCAGCGAAAGCCCGGCCGCCGCTCGCGACCGAGGAGAAAGAAGCCGCTCCGGCTGCACACCTCGGCGAAGTGCGGGAGCAATCGCCCGCCACGATCCAGCAGATCGAAGCTCCGCATGAGTCCGCCGAGCGAGATCTCGATGCTGCCGTCGAGCACCGCATCGACCGTGCTCTTCCCATAGGCGGCCGCCGCCATCCACTTGACGTCGAGCCCTTCCTCGCGGAAGTGGCCGAGAGCGGCTCCGGCGGCGAGCGGCGTGTAAAACGGTGTATAGAACGGCATGAGCACGGTCAGGGGGCGCAGGGTCACGACGGGTGTTCCTCCGAGGCAAGAGCGGCGATTTCCGGCATCGTACCTCTGGTGGCCTCAGGTCGCACGGCGAAAGCCGCCCACGGCGACGAGGACGGCCGCCACCACCACGACCGGAACGAAAGCGGCCATGGGACGCGCATAGGCCTGCGCCACGCCCCCGGTCACCGCGCCCGCCACGAGGGCGCCGATGATCAACGTCATCCGCCGGCGCTCTCCCGTCGCACCCGAGACGGCCGTCAGCTCGGCCACCAGGGCGGTGATGGTGCCCGTGATGAAAGTGGTCGAGACGCCGGGCACGGCCAGCCGTCGCGCCACGGCGCTCTGGATGCCCATGGCCAGGCCCGAGAGCACGATCAGGATGATGAGCACAGCACCGGCGAAGCGCGGCAGGGTGAGCCACCATCCGAAGGCAAAGACGACCAGCACGGCAAACTCGACGCACAGGGCGAGCGTGATGCCGCGCGACCAGACGACACGCTCGCGGGGCGAACCGACCAGCTTGGCGGCCACGATGACGCCGAGGACGAACCCGACGATGGCCGCGCTCGAATGCGCCACCTGCAGCTCCTGGGTCTGGCCGATGGCGAGGCCGAGGAGCACGGCATTGCCCGTCATGTTGGCGGTGAAGACCCGGCTCAGTCCCAGATAGCTCAGGGCGTCCACGCAGCCGGCGGCGAAGGCGAGGGCCAGGAGTATGCGGTCCCGACGCGCCGCCGCCCTGTTCGAATCAGCTTCCTTCCCCGCCATCGTCTCCATTTCCTCCTCTCGGATAGTCGCACGAAGACGTCGCGGCCGGCTTTCTTGGTACGAGCAGGCGCGCCATCTATACTGGCCACGGCTGTTCCCGCTGTCCCACCGTTCTCAGGGGAGGGCATCCGTGGGCTGGCTCGACCGCTTCCCCGGACGGAAACCCGCGGCCGATCCGCAAGCGCTCGCCAGCGTCTTGCCCCTCGACCAAGTGGAAGCCGGCGGCGAGACCTGGGACGTGACGGCGGTGCTGTTCTATCGTGATGCCACGAGCGAATGGCCCGTGGTGAAGACCGAGCGTGGCGTGGACACGGCGTGGATCGCCCTCGAAGCCGGCAAGATCATCGGTTACGACGACCTCGACCTTCCCGTGGGCGCAGACGTGTCGGTGGGGCGCTTCTGGCCCGTGAACCGCATCATCAGCAAGCAAAACCTGAACCGATGAATCTCGTGCAGGGCTACGGGATCGCCGTCATCTGGGCCATCACCTTCATGGTGCTGGCCTTCATCGTGCGCTGGGTCTTCGGCCGGCTCAACCTCTTCTCGCTCCGCGCGGCGTCGCAGAAGAAGGACGTGGCGGTGGGGCACGTGCTCCGCGGCCTCTACATCGCCCTCGCCATCATCTCGCTCGCAGCCATCCAGTCCACGCGCAGCCTCACGTGGGCCCTCGTGGACACGGTGATCAGCATGGCCCTCGTCCTCGTCTTCTTCGGAGCTCTCGAACCGTGGTTTCGCGCCACGCCCTTCGCCGCCGCCCACCACTACCGCGGCGGCGGCCTCCACGCTCTCTCCGGCCGCGATACCCCGGCCTCCGTCGCTCGCCTGGAACGGCTGGTACGATCCGCAGGGCGCGCTCGGCGATAGGTCGCAGAGCTACTCGTCGGGACCCTTCGCGACTCACCCATCAGAGCACGCCCAGGACCTTCAGCACGACGTCGGGCGTAATGGGTTGTGAGGTGACCCGCGCGCCGAAGGGAGCGAGCGCGTCATTGACGGCATTGAGCACGGCGCCGGGAGCGCCCGCGGTGCCCGCCTCGCCCGCCCCCTTGAAGCCGCCTTCGGCGAAGGCGGTGGGTGTCTCGACATGGCCGACCACGATGTCGGGCATTTCCGCGGCCATGGGCACGAGATAGTCCATCATGGTTCCGGTGAGCAGTTGCCCATGCTCGTCGTAGACGAGGTGCTCGTAGAGCGCGGCGCCAATCCCCTGGACGATGGCCCCGCGGAGCTGCTCCTCGACGAGGCGCGGGTTGATGATGCGACCGCAGTCCTCGACGCACCAGTGCTTGAGCAGCCGCACGAACCCCGTCTCCACGTCCACCTCGACATGCGAGAGCTGAATGCCGTTGGTGAACGCGAAGCCCTGATGCCGCGGCACGTAGTGACGCGTCACCGTCAGCTCCGACTGGAAGTCCTTGGGCAGCGTATCGGGACGGAAGTAGGCGACGCGGCCCAGATCGGCCAGCTCGAGCCTCACCTCGCCCGTGGGCCCATCAACGATCTTCCCGAGCCTGACGTCGAGGTCATCGGGCTCGCATTGGAGCATGGCCGCGGCCACCTTGAGGATACTGTCGCGGATGGCCTTGCCCGTCTGGAGCGCCGCCTCGCCCCCGATGCCCGCGCCGCGCGAGGCCCAGGTGCCGCCCCCATAGGGCGAGACCATGGTGTCGCCCGTCAGCACGCGGACATCTTCCATGGGGACGCCGACCGTGCTCGCCACGACCTGGGCGATCATCGCGTCCGTGCCCTGCCCCTGTTCCGTCACGCCCGTCATGCAGGTGAGCTTGCCCGACGGCTCGAGCTTGATGGTGCAGCCGTCCTGCGACGAGATGCGCGCGCCGCCTACCCCATAGAAGGCCGGGCCCGGCGTGGTCAGCTCGATGAAAGTGCAGAGACCGAGGCCGCGGTGGATCCCTTGCGCGCGGAGCCGGTCGCGCTCGGCGCAGAGCGCCCGATAGTCCGAGATCTCCAGCAGCTTGTCGAGCGCTTCCTCGTGCGAGAGCCGCTCGAAGAAGTAGCCGGTCTGTGACGTGTGGGGGTACATATCGGCGGTGACGTAGTTCTTCCTGCGCATTTCGACGGGGTCGAGGCCGAGCTTGCGCGCCGCACCGTCGACCATGGCCTCCATCACCGCGAAGGCGATGGGATGGCCGACGGCGCGGTACTGGCACATGGGCGTCTTGTTCTGGAAGACCACGCGCAGGGTGGCCGCGTAGTCGCGGAAGCGGTACACGCCGGGCGTGAGGCGCACGGTCTGGTTGCCCTCGACGGCGCTCGTGCGCGGGTACACGGAGTAGGGGCCGATGCCCGTGAGGTCATCCACGCGCATGCCGAGGATGGTCCCATCGCGCTTGACGGCCAGCTCGGCCTTCACGCGGTGCTCGCGCGCGTGGATGTCGCTCACGAAGGACTCGAGGCGATCGGCGGTGAACTTGATCGGCCGGCCCAGCATCACGCTGAGCGCGCAGGTGGCCATCTCGTCCGGGTAGACGTGCACCTTGATGCCGAAGCTCCCGCCCACGTCCTTGCAGATGACGCGGACGTCGTGCTCGGGCAGATTCAGGTGGCGCGCCAGGATGTCCTGCATCATGTTGGGGGCCTGGAACGAGTGGTAGACAGTGAGCCGCCGCTCCGACGGGTCGAAGTCGGCGAGGATGGCCCGCGCCTCGAGCGTGACGCCGGTGTGGCGGCCCATGGTGAAGGTCTCGCTGAGGACCGTGTCGGCCTCCCCGAAGGCGCGATCGGCATCGCCCGAGGCGAGCTCGAGCCTGAAAGCGAGGTTGTCGCCGAGCTCGGGGTGGATGACCGGCGTCGACGGATCGAGCGCGGTCTCGGGATCGGTGACGGCGTCCAACGGGTCCCACTCGACGCGCACACGCGAGACGCCGTCCTCGGCAATGGCCCGGCTCTCCGCCACCACGGCGGCCACCGGCTCGCCCTGCCACGAAGCTTTGCCGATGGCGAGGGGGCGCTGCATGGCGGACTTCATCCCCTGGAAATGCGCGAGGGTGCCGACCCAGCCCGAGCAGACGAGCGCCATGTCCTCGCCCGTCACGGCGACCACCACGCCCCGGAGCGCGCGCGCCCCGGTGGAATCGATCGAGGCGATCCGCGCATGAGCATGCGGGCTCCGCACGAAGGCGACGTGGAGCATGCGCGGCAGGGTCACGTCGTCGGTGAAGACGCCGCGGCCGGCGAGGAGCCGCGTGGTCTGCGGCCTGATCACGCTCTCGCCGATATAGCTCCGGCCCTTCTCGATGCGGAGGGTCATGCGCTCCTCCCCTTCACCCGAGCCCTCGAGGTCTTGCCTATCGCCTCGACCATCGCGTGATAGCCGGTGCACCGGCAATAGTTGCCGGAGAGCGCCTCGCGGATCTCCTCCGGCCCCGCCTCCGGGGTGCGCGAGAGCAGATCCTGGGCGGTCAGGAGCATGCCCGGCGTGCAGAATCCGCACTGGAGCGCGTTCTCTTCGGCGAAAGCCTGCTGGAGATCGAAGACTTCGCCGGTCGCGGCGACGCCTTCGATGGTCTCGACGACGGCGCCGTCGGCCTGAACCGCCAGCATGAGGCAGGCGCGCGCGATGGCCCCGCCCACCCGCACCGTACAGGCGCCGCACACCCCGTGCTCGCACCCGACATGAGATCCCGTCAGCTCGAGCTCGTACCGGAGGAAATCGACCAGGCTCGTCCGCGGCTCGACCCGCCGGCTCAGGGCCACGCCGTTCACCGTCAGTGAGATCTCGATGCCCGCCTCCATATCAGCCGATGCCGGCCAGCACCCGGGCGAGGAGCACGCGGGCCAGGTGGCGCCTCAGGGCGGGGCTCGCGTGGACATCACCGGGCGGGTCGAGATCGGAGTCGAGCGCGCCGACCGCCTCCGCGCGCATGCCGGGATCGAGGGCGCGTCCGAGAAGCCGGGCCTCGGCGCGCGCGGCGCGAATGGGTGTCGCGCCCACTCCGCAGAACGCGAGCCGCATATCTCTCACGATTCCGTTCTCGACACGGCCGTGGGTGGCCAGACCTACCAGCGCGTAGTCCCCGTGGCGTCGGGCCAGCTCGACGAAACGAGATGTCCAGGTCTCCTGGCCGGGCGGGACCACGACCGCCGTCACCATCTCACCGGAGCCGAGGTCAGTGGTGTAGATGCCGCGGAAGAATCGCTGCGCGGCAATCTCGCGCCGGGTGCCCGGTCCGACCACGCGGATGCGAGCGTCGAGGGCGAGGAGGCAGGCGGGAAGCTCGGCGGCCGGGTCGGCCAGGGCCACGCTGCCCCCGATGGTGCCGCGAGTCCGGATCGCTCGATGACCGACATGAGGCATGGCGAGGGCAATCGGACGGGCATGGCGGAGGACGAGCGGGGAAGCCTCGACGTCGACATGCCTCGCGAGCGCCCCGATCACGAGGCCTTCGGGCGCGAGGCCGATGCCGTCGAGTCCGGCGAGCCGATTGATGTCGATGAGGGCCGCCGGCGCGGCCAGTCGCATATTCAGCGCGGGCACGAGGCTCTGCCCACCTGCCAGGATGCGTCCCTCAGAGCCGTAGCGCTCGAGCAAGGCCAGGGCCTCTTCGAGGGAGGCGGGCCGATGATAGGCGAACGGCACCGGTTTCACGCGGGAATCCTACCTTGACGCTCGAAACAGCGCCCTGCTATGTTACGCTCCGGCTTCCCCTCCAACATGGCATCGCCCATCGTCCGCACCGAGCGCCTCACCCGAAGCTTCGGCAGCCTCATGGCCGTGGCGCAGGTGGACTTCGAGGTGGAGCGCGGCGAGCTGCGCTCGATCATCGGCCCGAACGGCGCGGGCAAGACGACCTTCTTTCGCCTCATCTCGGGAGAGATGGCGCCGTCGGCGGGCCGGATCTGGTTCGATGGGCGGGAGATCACCGGCATGCCCCAACACCGGGTCTCGCGTCTGGGCGTTTCCAAGTCCTATCAGATCACCAATGTCTTCCCGCATCTCACCGTGCTGGAGAACGTGCGCGTGGCCGCCCAGACCTATCGTCTCTCGTTCAATTTCTGGGGGCGCGCGGCGGACCTCACCGCCGTCCGGGACAAGGCCGGCGTCATCCTGCAGGAGGTCGGCCTCGGGGACAAGCGAGAGCTTCTCGCCGCCTACCTCTCCCACGGCGAGAAACGGCACCTCGAGCTCGGCATCGCGCTCTCCACCGACCCCACCCTCCTCCTCCTCGACGAGCCCACGGCGGGCATGAGCCCGGAGGAGACCGACGAGACCATCCATCTGATCCGCCGCATCGCGGCCGGACGCACCGTCATCCTCGTCGAGCACAAGATGAAGGTGGTGATGAACATCTCCGACCGCATCACCGTGCTGCACCAGGGCCAGGTACTCGCGGAGGGCAGCCCCGCCGAGATCCGCGCGAACACGCGCGTGCAGCAGACCTATCTGGGCGCGAACAAGTGACCCTGCTCGCCCTCGACGGCTTGCAGACCTACTACGGCGAAGCGCACATTCTCCAGGGCGTGTCGCTCACCGTGGGCGCGGGTGAAGTGGTCACCCTCATCGGCAGGAACGGCGCGGGCAAGACCACCATGTTGCGGAGCATCATGGGCCTCGTTCCCCCGCGAGGCGGGAGCATTGTCTTCGACGGCCGCGAGCTGACGCGGCTGCCCACCCACGAGGTGGCGCGGACGGGCATCGCGTACGTGCCCGAGGAGCGCCGCATCCTGCCCAACCTGAGCGTGGCCGAGAACCTCCGGCTGGGCTTGCTCGGCTCGCGCGCCGCCTCCGGCGAGGCCGACGGGGCCGTGGTCGAGGAAGTGCTCGGCTATTTCCCTCGCCTGCGCGAGCGCTACGAGCAGAAGGGCAAGTCGCTCTCGGGGGGCGAGCAGCAGATGCTCGCCATCGCACGCGGCCTCGTGGCCCGCCCCAAGCTCATGCTGGTGGACGAGCCGACAGAAGGGCTCTCGCCTCTACTCGTGGAGACCCTCACGGAGATCCTCGGCCAGATCAACCGGCGCGGCACCACCATTCTCCTCGTCGAACAGATCCTCGAGGTCGCGCTCACCCTCTCTCACCGTCTCTACGTCATGGACCAGGGGCGCATCCAGTTCGAGGGCACCCCGGACGAGCTCCGCGCCGACCCCGACATCCAGCAGCGCTTTCTGGGTGTGTAGCCTGGAGGGCCTCTCCCGTGTATCGCGTGACGGCGGGCGACGGTCGATCCACGGAGGAGCTGGTGGCGGCCGGCGACTATGGGTACGCGCACTCGTGCATCACCTCCGAGAACTTCCCCACGGGACGCTTCGGGGGAAAGCGGGTGCGCGAGATCGCGCTGCTTGGATTCGATCAGGCCACCGCCGCCGCCGAAGCCACCTCCACCGCGGCGCTGCGTGGTCTCGAGCGACCGACCTACGAAGACGCTCTGCACTTCGGCATCGAATACCCTGACGTACAGATCGAGGGACCCGTGGTCTTCCTCCACGATCCGTGGTTCGGCTTCTTTGGCCGCCGGGATGTGATCTGCCGCTGGAGCAACGCGGGGCAGCGTGAGCTCGGCCTCGAGGGCTTCGACGAGGCGTGGCCTCCGCATTACCGCTTCGCCTTCGTCCGGCCAGCCTGAGCCGCCCGCGCTCGAGAAAGGATAGCGTGATGAACATCTCCATGACGAAGATCGGGGGCCTGGCCGCTTCCCTCTTGCTCGTGGCCGCCCTCATGACCGGGGCGACTCCAAGCGCGGATGGTGCCGACGGGGACGCTCAGGTCAAGCCGGTGCTCGCCCAGAGGCTCCCGAACGTCCCCGGGCAGAGCCTCACCGCAGTCACCGTGAGCTATGCGCCGGGCGGCAAGTCGGCCGCCCATCGGCAGGCGGGAAGCGTCTTTGCCTACGTGCTCTCGGGGGCGATCCGCTCCGAGACCTCCGCCACCGGGCCCGCCAAGGTGTACAAGGCGGGAAAGAGCTTCTTCGAGCCGCCGGGCAGTCGGCATCTCGTCAGCGAGAACGCGAGCGCCACGGAGCCGGCGAGCCTCCTCGCCGTCTTCGTCGCCGCCGACGGCGCGCAGCTGACCACCTTCGACACGCCGGCCTCCCCGGGTGCCGCAACGAAGTAGCCGACCAACCATTCACGAAAGGATCCGTCCATGGCCGATGCCGCGCTGCCCAGCCGTGACCGCGTCGAGGGCTACTTCAAGGAGCTGAACAACTGGGGCCGC
>WNFP01005435.1_pt1 | contig 16385 bp, 19 predicted proteins | sample 5400201 | NCBI WGS metagenome assembly WNFP01 (sample SAMN13153355, study PRJNA577476) | soil metagenome | isolation source: 115 cm saprolite under Madrone tree | place: USA:California | collected 2016-06-14 | reverse complement strand
CGGATTCGCGTGCTGCCGTGGTCAAGATCACACCGCGAAGACAGGCATCGGCTCTTCCGGGTGACAGTCGCGTACAGGAAAAAGGGACTGATTAGTTTATGGAGTGGCCTTTGGGCGGGATCTCAACTCGCTTGTGCACGACGCCGGCCTTTTGCAAAGCCTTTCTCTTTTGCTCGATATACGATTCATCGTAGATAGTTTCCAAAGTCTCCCCGAGCCGAGCAAGAGCCGCATCCAACGTGGCGAGTTGGGATGCAAAGTCCACTTTCTCGAAGCGCCACTTCTCGCGGCATGCGTAACATCGCCCTGAATCGTCGAGATTCAAATACATGCGTGCGATGCCATGCTTGTACAGGTTGATCCCGTTGACCCGGCCTATGAACATGAAGCCGGCACAACGCTCCGCGCCGAGCTTGTCCACCAGCGGCTTCCAATTAGGCTCCATTCTCGATCGACCTCGCTACTGCTGCGGTACTTGCTGGGGGGTGTTTTGCGTGCCTGCCTGCTGAATCATTTCGCTCAGTTCCTGCTTAAGCTGCAGCAATTGCCGAAGCTCTGCTACGTTTGGTAGCGGTGCGTTGTTCACCTGCTGCACCGCGGCTGATCGCAATTGGGCTCCACCTGATGGTGTGCTTTTTTCAAATACGACGTAGAAGCGCGTATTCCCTGGCAAGGTGACAACGATATTTTGGTTGAATGCCATGGCGTTCAACTCTTGGTCTCCCGCAATTCCGATATTCGTCGCGATCCGGCCGCGCAGGAGCGCGCTCTCGGAAAGGGGCCCGTTGAAACCGTTGCTTCCTCCCGCCCCCACCAAATATGTCGCCACGGTCCCTAGACCCGTGAAGGTTCGGACTAGAAAACGAGTGCCAGTCCTTCTCCCACTGATATTGCCCTTAAGAGGTCCGTACGTCAGGCTCATCGCCGCGGCGTCAATCTTTTCGGAGGTTCCGTCCGGCATTTGAATCGTATCGAAGCGGATCGTCAGGTATCCGGAGCGGTCCGCTTGCTGAAGGGTGCCCAGTACTTTCGCCCCTGCCGGCACGACAATCTGGCCGTCCTTTTCATAGTTGTACTCGATGGCTGCAACAACTGGCGTTTTGATCGCGCTGCTGACAACGGATTGGAGCCGGGCGACCAAGCGCGTCCCTGGCAGCAGGTCCAGCATCGACCGACTTTCTTCCAATGCGCTCGCAGCCATTCTCTGGCCACCGTTCGCCGAACTGCTTTGAACACTCCGGACAAACACTAAAGAAGGTTTGCGAAGGTCCTCTGACGCCGACGGCGCTGATGAAATGGCGGATCCAGGCGCTCGCTGGTGTGCAGCGGCATCCGAAAAGTCAATTCGTCCCAGAGCGTACGGCCCCGCATCCTTGGCAACTGGGGCGGCGACGGACTTTTGCTGCCCTCCGACAAACGGTTGGATCGGACGCGCCGTCCTGCCGACATCCTCCGGAGTAACGCCCTGATTGGCCGAGCCATCTGGCTGTCCCGTTTGCGCACTCAGCAGAGGCGTCACCGATCCTGTCTGTCCGACCGCCTGTTGGCCCGGGCTCACTCTACGCCCCAAGTCCGGCGTCCCCGCTCGCCTTCCCTCCATAGGCTTGTTCGCGTTGTTGGAAGAGGAAAACACTCCCAGGAACACAAGGAGCACTGCAATCGCAGCCCCTGCCAACAGAAAGAGCGAACGACTCCGATCACGGCCGAGTTCACGCCGGTTCGTAACCTGCTGCTGCCGTCGCGCCTTGTCGAAGGCCTGACGAAAAACTTCACGCCAGACGGGACGGGCAGAACCCTTTGTTCCCTCCGTTAGCGGCTCTTCGACGGAGCCGGATTCTGACGCTCCATCAACTCTCTTTTCATTTCCCTCTGCCATCTTGGTTCTCCCGCGAGGTGGTCACCCCGAAACCGATCGGCGCCAAGGCTGGGCGGTCCACAGCCCCCGACTCCGCCATCTGCAACAGGAGTGTCTCGTTCGACTGCTTATATGGCGGACGCTCAAACACTACGACACCGTCGGCGCGTTCGGAAGGTCCCAACCGGCGTCGATTCAGCCGAAAGTCCAGCACAGGCAACTGCTCGGACGTCGACCACTTTGCACGCCGGATCAGCTTCCCCGAGACTGTTCGTCCACTCAGTTGTATTTGTGGGGTCATCAACAGAACCGCGTGCGTGGTCGGGTTTACGACCGAGAACAAGACGACTACTTGCTGACCATCATCGATTACGCGACTGACTCCGGTGCGAACGCGGTCGCCATTCTCAGACTCTTCGCCGACGCGCTGCCCGTACAGGGCCGGTAAGGGCGCATGCTCTTGCTGTTCGAGAAGTTGGTCCAGGCCGCCATCTTGAACATCCTCACGTAGTGATTCACTTCGAGTCGGCAGGCGATCTCCAAGGGGTGAAAAGGCCGAACTCGCCGCGTCTCCCGCTTTCGTGGGCTTTTTGACTTCTTTGCCTTCGGACCCACCAGCTTGTATCAACGGCACGGTCGCTCCAATCAAAGCGAAAGGAAGTGCGGAAGGCGCGACGAAAAATCCTGCGGAAGCCTCATATTTCAACAAGAAATCAACTGGAGTTCGATCTGCTGAACTACTGTCCCCTCGGCTTATCAATAGCAAGCTGACTTGGTGTCCGCTCGCCGTCGAAATCAGAAGATTAGTCTCAGACGGTCTGACTGACAGAGCTTTCACAAAGACGAGCCTGGGCTCGTGCTCCGAGTGCTCGACCTGAAACTCAGATGGATCGCCGACCACGACCGAGCTCACTATCTCAGGCAGTCGGATGGCGGTGACGAACCGAGGCGCCACCTCCACTGCCGTGACTTTTCCCTCGAGGTCGGTCTGCGTAAGGATTTGGGGCTGGACTTGGCGAACTTGTGCAAGCGCTACATCGGACTCGAGAGACAGCCACAAGAGACACAACCCACTAAGTATTTTCATATTTCACCTCAGGGTCGTCGCGCCCTCTGTGTTGCCAGCCTTCCGGTCGCGACGCGTCGCCCAGCCCGATACAACTGTGCTACCCGACTGACGTAAAGAAACACCTCGCGGGAACGGTATGCTAGTCCCCGCAAAAGGATCGCGGACTCACCCGCTTGGTAGGCGGCCACAGCAAGTCGTAGATCGCCATGGAAGAGACGGAGCAACCAAGCCAGGTAAGCAACTCCGCCTCGAACGTTCTCGTCGATGTCGAATCGGTCCAGCACCCCGAAACGAACTGCCGTCCGAGGCATAAGCTGCATGAGGCCTACTGCTCCCTTTCTGGAGACCGCATATGGGTTCCAGCCTGATTCCACTTGGATGACTGCATCCACGAGTTCCACAGGGATGTCGAAGGCCGACGCATAAAATTCCGCCCGTTGGGCGGAGAATTCCTGCACTCTTTTCGGCAAGCCGGCCCAGGTCGCAGATGCACTCAACAAGACCACGAAAGGCAATGCCCTAGCGAGAATCATGATTCATCCGATCTTTAGGCCAATATCTCCGTGACTGTGCTGATTGTGTCGAGTTTGTCTCGGTACATCTTCGAATCCACAAGGAGCCCCTCAAAGCCCTCGCGTAACAGGAGTCTCCCCCGATCGCCTTCCGTCTTTGCCAACAATGGCAAGAGAACATCTCTCTGCTTCGGCATGATTTCTTTAACCCCAAGAATCTGAAGCGCCTGCGCCAAGTCCAACATTTCGGCGATGGAGGGCGGCTTCTCCATGTTCCAGCCCCGCAGAGCGTGGGCTAAACCCGCCATTTGACCGAGTAGCGCCGGCTCCTGGTGTGCACTGCGTCTAGCCAGGATTTCAACTTCCCGTTCTACCGCGGGGTACTCGAACCGCAAATATAGGCACCTCCGACGCAATGGGTCGCCCAGGCGTCGCTCCTCGTTCGAACTCAATACGACAAAAGGAATGGTTTCTGCCTCTGCCTTGATCGTTCCCAGTTTCGGGACCGTGAGCTGCCATGCGCTCAAGATTTCCAGTAGCAGCGCTTCGAACGCGTGATCCACTTTGTCGAGCTCGTCGATCAGCAGCACACAAGGCTTGCGCTTGTATCGCAGCGCCCGCAACAACGGGCCTTCGGCGAAGAAATCGAGAGAGTGCAGCCGATTTCGGATGTTCTCCCAGTCATTGCCCAGGGAGTCTTCTTGGGTTTTCAGAAAGAGCCTTTGCAAGGACTCATCAAACTTACCGATGGCCTTCTCTTCCGTGATTCCTTCGTAGCATTGCAGTCGCTCCACCGTGGTATCGGCGGCAGCCGCAACCGCATAGGCCAGTTCTGTTTTTCCACACCCCGGTGGTCCTTCAACCAACAGCGGTTTCCGCATCCTTGCAGCCAGGTACACCACCTCAAGAGTTACGGCATCGATCACGTATCGTGCGTCAGCGAGCCCTTCTGCGAGTTCACCGATTGACCGAAACACTGGTTCTGCCTCCACTGTGCGGGCGAAACATACGCCAGCAGGTGCAGACACACACTCGACCTGTCACAACTCCTGCGCGGGGACGTCACGAAAAGTAGAGTTCTTTCGAGGGTGCACTCGGCCTGACCGGAGCCGCCTTTCAGCCTCGGTGAAGCTCAAGTCTGTTGGAGCAAAGGTGGATAGGTCGATTTGAAGAAGACCGGGCAGAGATCCTTGCGGCAAAGCACCTTCCCTTTCGACAAATACTTCGCCAATTGAGTCTTTCATGGCTAACCTTCGATCTGGGCTGCTCCCTGTGGGGGCTTGGAATGACCTAGTATCAGATGCTCTCTCACGGCGCCCCTCGAGCACATTGACGCGAAGGACGAGAAACGATTTTTGGCAATCGCACAGTTCATAGCTAACTCCGATTGGGATTTTGTACTCGGTTAGAAGGCTTTGACGAACCCGAGAGTGATCTGCACGCTAGGGAAAATGATTTCGTCAATCGCGGACTTCATGGCTAACAATGTCGCAAGTCGCGACTCACGCTCAACTATAATCCCGCTGCCTGGACTTGAGCTGCGTGCTGGGCTCTCTCTTTACGTCCTTGCGCATCGCGCGCAATTTTCTGGCAATCGCGTACTTCATGACTAGCTTTTCTCGACCGCTTCTCTCCGCACCTTGTCCGAAGATTTGACAATCCGAAGGTTCTCCCCTAGAACCCAACACGTGCACGAGACTCAACAGCTGAATCACGCTTGCGTGCAGCAGCTCATCGATCGCCAACTGCCCGAAGGCGGTTGGCCTTTCACACCAGATAGGAAGCAGTCGGCTATCGAACCTACGGCCTTGGCCCTGTTGGCGTTACCGTCGAACTCGCTTGGCGAACGGGAGGCTGCTATCCGATTTCTGCTCCGTGCTCAGAATTCAAACGGCAGCTGGCCCGCTTTCATCGGCGACGACGAGGACGGCTGCGGATTCACGGGATTGGTTCTCTATGCTCTCAATCGCCGTTGTGTCCAAGCGATGATTACCGATCGCGCGGTCCACTGGCTGGTTCGGACCCGAGGTTGGGAATCACATTGGCTGTGGAAATGGAAGTTCCGGACCAGCGATCGTCATGTTCGCTTCGATCCTGACAAGTTCGGCTGGCCATGGGTGCCAGAGACGCTCAGCTGGGTGGTTCCGACCGCGTACGCGCTACTTGCCTTGCGACAAATCAGTAAGAACCCGCACGAAGACCTCCTGCATTTCCGTATCCGACGCGGAGTGGAGATGCTGTACGACCGGATTTGTCCTGAGGGAGGCTGGAATGCGGGTAACGGCGTAGTGTATGGAACTCCGCTGGCTCCACATCCCGATGCGACGGCCATAGTTCTCCTGGCTCTCTTGAGTGAGCCTCCCAACGGCCTCATAACGGCAAGCCTCGATTGGCTCGAGCGACGGACCGAGTCGTGCTCGTCCCCTTGGACCCTTGCCTGGACTATTCTGGCCCTTGATGCCTTTGGACACCCCACGGGACCGTTAGCCAATCGCCTCTGTACTGTCGTTGATCCACGCGCAGTCAATGATTGTGCGACTCTCGCCGTCGTTTCCCTGGCGCTTCACTGCACTGAGGGAGGCAACACATTTCGAGTGACGCATGAAATTTGATCGAAGAACTTTCTTGACGACCTCGCTAGGCCTGGCTGCCGGTGCATCTGCCGGCGCCGTGTTGACTCGAGCCAAGTTTATTCTGGGTTGGAGTTGTTTCAACTCGGCGTGCAAGGAAAAACTGTTCTTCTGAAACCAAACCTTGTCGACTACATCCCCGGAAGCCACATCAACACGCACCCTCTCCTTGTCGCTGCCGCGGTCGAGTGCTTTCGACGTCTGGGTGCAAAGAGTGTGGTCGTCGGCGAGGGACCGGGCCATCAGAGAGACACGCAACTAGTCCTACTCGAAAGCAGCTTTGACGAAGAGCTCCGCCAATTGAACGTCCCTTTTGTCGACCTAAATCGCGATGAACTGGTGCCCACACGTATGCTCGCTACGTATACGGGCATGCAACGGCTCTGGTTGCCCCGGACCGTGCTGGAGGCCGATTTCTTGGTTTCCATGCCCAAAGTGAAGACCCATCACTGGTCGGGCGTCACTCTCAGCATGAAAAATATGTTCGGAGTTGTGCCGGGGGCGAAGTATGGCTGGCCAAAGAACATTCTTCATTGGAAAGGGATTCAAGAAAGCATTCTCGACGTCTGCGCCACGGTGCCGGTTCATTTCGTTATTGCCGACGCGATCGTGGCAATGGAAGGAAACGGGCCACTCAATGGGCATCCGCGGCCGCTTAATCGAATTGTACTGGCCGATGATCCAGTGGCGGCAGATGCCACTTGCGCGAGGCTTATGGGGCTAGATCCGGCCCGAATCACGCACATCCGAATGGGAGCGCAGTTCCTTGGCAACCTTTCTATGGAGCGAGTCGAACAACTCGCAGAGGCAGTCTGTGAGCCCGTCAGTCCTTTTGAGACGGTCCCAGAATTTTGGCATTTACGGCTGGTGGGTGCCTCTCATCGACATTCCTGAGATGAAGACGGACAAAAAAACAAGGGTGAACTTTCCTTCGCGGGGGAGGCGGACCCTGCTGCAGGGCGGACCGCATTTGTCCAGGTGAGTTCCCGAAACGCAAGTTTAGCCGCAACGGCCATTTTGCACCCCCTTGAACGCGTAATCGATTCTCTGTAGCCTCGGGAAGCTCACGCCTTTCGTTGCCCATTTCCCAAGTAGTCGGTACGGAGTGCGTTTATCAGATGAAGATAGCGAAGTTTACCAAGCTCGAAAGAAGAGTCGGGCATATTGCGAGTCGCCAAGCCCACCAGCAACTGATGCAGGTTCCCTGGGACCGCTTCCACACGGCCTATGAGGAATACATCCAATGGCAGGCACTCGCACTCTGGGCTCGCGCCATTGTTGAATCGGAGAGCTGCCCTTCTGCCCGGCTCAAAGCAATCCTGAGAAAGCGTTGCCCCGGCTTTGCGGAAGAAATGGATCTCTCAAACAAGCCGGAACTGCTGGGTCTCCAGCTGTTTTCCTGGGTTCACAATCAAGCTTTCGGGTTTGCAAAACAGGAAGGGTGGCTTGATGCGCTCGTGTTCTATGGATTCCGAGACACGCGATGCCAGGGATACTGGACATATTGGGAACATTGCGAGAAGGAATGGAAGAGCCGACGGCCGAGACCGTTTCCTGATTTTCCGCAGTGGCGTCGTAGTGCATTAAGCTGGAAACTTCAGGGTAATGTCGGATGCGGCGCAGTAGCAAAGGCTGTTGAGGAGTACCTCGACTTCGAGGCGGTCGTGTATTGGTTGCGCCCGCTTTTTGAGGCGCCGACAGACGAACTCCCGGCAAATGTCGCCTTGGAATTGAAACAAGAATGCCCAGGCTTACTTGAATTCGTTAATACACATATCTCCGGCACTTACTTACGAAAATCGAGGAGGTGGCAACGCCTTTTCAACTGGGGCAAGGAGCATGTGCTGTCGCAGGCTAAAAAGGAACGCTGGGTTGACCACGTTCTAAGCCAAGCACGGATTCACCCTCGCCACGTACGTATGGTCGATTACACTGCCCTCTGGTGCAAAGCTCGGCTCGGAATTACTCGCCTACCTTATCCTTCCCCACGCCAATGGCGAAGAAATGCAGAGAGCTACGTGGGACCGACTCGGAAGCGAAGCTCACCGACGTAAGGCTGCCATTTTGAAGCGACGGCTGCATTCTCTTACCGTGCTTCTCCCTAAACGTGCTGATCCGCTTGCTGGCACGGGACTCTCGCAATGTACGTAACAGTTGAAGTAATAGGTCTGGCTTGGCCCGACAACTCTCATGACGCAAATCGCCTGTGCGCCGAACTGAACTAGGAAGATGCCTCAAATTAGGTAACTTTGCATCGCGCTGCCGCTGTTTTCGGCCCGAGGGCATCAAATGATTTGTGAGTTGTCGGATCCCGAATGTTGGGCACGTTTTTCTGGCTTTGGCCGCAACCTGCCTGGTCACTATGCAGTTCTCGGAAGCCGACGAGGTCCCCTTAACGCCCGCCGACATTCACGAGGCCTACGTGCTGGGCCAGCGCAACGATCAAGTCACTGCGAATTTCCTACTTCCCTACATATCGGCATGTTCGACTCCAGAAGAGAGCTGTTTTATTACTCAAATTGAGCTGCTCACTCCCTTCGCTCAGGTAGTGGACGTCTCCCGGCGCAATGCCACCAAGGGTTACACAGAACAACAGGCGGCCCACGACTATCGCCAAGGCAGAGACAAAATCATCGTCCAAGTCACGCTGGTGTTGCGGGCTGCGTACGCCGGAGCTGCGCAGAACGATGTCCAGAAAACCCCTCCGCTTGAGGAGAGTAAGAGTGCCTCGCTGCGCCTTGAAGACTTTTGGCAGAATTTCCGCTTCAGTCTCAAACAGAGCGGACGCGTGATCCCCACGCGTTCCATCCACAACGAACCGATCTATTCCACGCCGACCAAGGACGTACCTCCCGTACTGGATGGTGCGACGGTCCAGCTCGAATACGATTGTAAAGAGGTCGCGTCGGAGGAAGCCACTGTGGAGGTTCTCACTCCCGAGTCCAAAACGATTGCGGCATCGTTCGATCTGAAAAAGCTGCGCTAGTGAATCAACAATCAACACATTCGACGACCGCGTGCCTGATCTCCCCAGTTGTCGACAATCAGGACTCGGTTCTCCCTCATTTGAACTCATCCGATTCCGTCGACACAATACACTTGAGATTGTCCGGAGTCGGTGATGTGGATCACGTTCCTGCGTGATCCAAACAGCAGGCATGACGGCGCCCTCGATTTCCTTTGCCGGCACTTTCTTCTGACCGCACTCTCTTTTCGCTCTGCTTACCTGTGTCACACACAATACTTCAACTTATTTGAGGTATTGTGCAGCCTCCAGCACCACCAGGGATTTCGTCAGGTCGCACATCTATCAAGCCGCGCGTGGCTCAGGTTGGACCTCGAGCGTTCCTCGCTTCATCAACGGTTTCGCTGTGCACACCTCTTGTTATGTCGGAAGAACACGTTGCCACGAACCGCTCTCCCGCACTTTTCACAGGTCCGCACAACTCGCGCATGCTTACGAAAAGCCTCCAACCCGGGCGCCACCTCCTTGCCCGCATTCGGCGCAAGGTCCATTGAGCCAGCAAGCCAATCCCGTGTTTCCGCATCGAGAAAATCGGTTTTGATCAAAGCGCCATACCGTGCACAGAACCTTGTGAGTGACGTTTCCGTGACTCGAGGATCATAGAGTTTGAGTACCCCGCAGAAGACTAGATCTTCGATCACGCCGGCATCGACGTTGAGTTCCCTCGCAACATCCGCCCAAATTCGCTTGGCTCGACAAGAACGAGGCGGTTTTGAGGAATCGTGCGGTGCAGCCGAAATGAAAGTGGTCGGCGAAGTAGCAGGGAGCTTTTCTTCGCTCGGGACGATCCCGGAATCCTGGGCTTCAGGCTGCTGGCCATGCAGTGACACTGTCACCCGACCTGTCTTACGCGCCTGTTCCAAAGACTTGTGGGTAATCCTCGGATCCCGAACGTCAAGCAAACCCTGGACAATCAGGCGTTGGATTGTGCGGCTGCCCAAATGCAGCTGTTGCGCGAGAGTCCGTCGTGCATATCCTTCTAAATGAACGCGACTGCTCTTTCCTAGGACAGCGAGGCGATAGCGGACGGCGTTTTCGGACCGACGTAAGGCTTTGGCGATAAATTCCGCTGTCTTGTAACCTGCCATTATGAGCAGTATGCGGTCGTCATCCTCAGTCCAAGGCTGTCGCGAACGCTGTCGTACCTTTTTAGGGTCCTTTTCAACGAGTCCGAGCCTAGCTGCCCGCCCCCAAATCGAGTGAGGCCGCCAACCGGGATGCCGCCTAAGAAGTTCGCGCACTGCTGCTCGCTTCCCATTCCACCCTTCCCCATAACCCTTCCGAAGGATTTGGTCGTCTTCTGGACTCCAGACTGTGCGCCGATAAAGTTTTCCATTCGAAGGCTGCTTGAGCCGGCGAATTTGTCGCCACAATTCCGCTCGTTCGAGGCCCGGCTCGTGTTTGAGAATTCTTTCGATCGCATCGTGCGAACCGGCTCTGCCACGCTTCACACCTTCGCGCAAGATTCGATCGATTTGTTCCGGGGAGAAAAACCGGAAGGAATAACTGCCTGTTGGACTGGCCCAATGGTCTGCCATCGGACAAAACACCGTGTCGAATTTGCTCGCAGAACCGGTTGCGTTGGTGAGTGTTCAACCTCGTCAACCATCGATGTTTTTTGGAAGCGCTTCTCGAGGCGGCACCGTGCCGGGATTGGCCGCAAAGTTCTTCTCGGCCGCATCCCCGCAGTCTCCAGCACCGGATGGCCCTCCCTTTCTGCTCGGAAAGGCGGCCGGTGCGGAGGGGCAACATACTGCCGCGAGGCAACATGGGAGTGGTGAAATACTTTTCTTGTGGTCGGAACATCTTCCAACAACGGACAAGAACTTCCGGAACCGAAGACAATTAGGGACGCGCTGCGTCTGCGCCCTCGCCACCGCTTCTTCTGATCAATTCTCGATCTGGCAGGTATTGCGACCAGAGGGTCGGTAGGCGCGAATCACTCCGAATGAGAAACCGAAAGAAGGTCAGCAGCCACGCACTTCAGGATCGAGGTGACCACCTTGCTCGCGTCCCTAACTCAAGGTTACGAATTCCCTCTGGCGCGGGCAGTCGCGCTGACGTTTAGGTCGTTCGCTGGGACAGGTAGTCACCGGACCCTGAAGGTCCTGAATTTCGCAGAATTTGCGAGAGAGTAGCCAGGAAGATTGTTAGTGCTGTTCCAGACTATCCTTGTGACAGGATGATTGCGGTGTAGGGGCCGATTCCGACATCGCCACTGTATGGCATCCCATCTCTACCGGGTTGACTCACGGTAGTGTCATACGACAACTGATTGCCGAAATCAGAGCTATAACCATTCCAGTCGCTATTGAACCTGATGTTCCACGCGCCTGCGCGCGGAAAGCCGATCGAGTAGGAGTCGTACGATCGGTTCGCCATATTGACGACCACAACCACATCATCTGCCGCTCCGCCGCGGTCCCAACGGTGAAATGCGATTACTTTCGCCGCGTCGTTCACGTGGAACACATTTAGTGACTGCCCTTTCAGGCCTGCCGTATTATTAAACCAATTCCGCCGCAATCGGATCAGATCGCGATACATGGTCAGAATGCCGCTAAAGGTCAGCCGTTTGGTCCAATCGAGCGGCTTCGTATCACTAAAATCACCATTTTCGAGGAATTCCTGCCCCTGGAAGATCATCGGAATCCCGGGCGCCGTGAAAACGAGCGCGGCGCCTAAGGTCGAGCGTTTCTTCGAAAAATAGCCGCTCGCATTGCCGCGCCAAATTTCTTCTGGGACGCGAAAATGTCCATTCGCGTCCTCATCGTGCGATTCGGTGTAGACAACGCGCTCAATCGCATTGCCGTTGTAGCCATGGCTGATTGCATCGCGGACGGAATACATGTTTCGCGCCGAATCATCCGCAGGGATAATCGCTGAACGTATTGCATGCACGAATTGTGCTTCCCACTGCGCGTCGAAGCCCGCGCCGCCAACACTGGTGTCTTTCGTTACCCATTCATTGGCCTGCATATCCTCGGCGATACTGATCTTCCAGGGTTGGCTCTGTTTTATCTCCGCGTTAATCGCTTGCATGAGTGACCATCCGTCCGATAAGTCGTTTCCTGGATCGTTGTTGTTGCCGTATACGTTGCGAATCCAGCCGGTGGCATCCCAGCGCAAGCCATCAGCAAATCGCTGTTGCAGCCAGCGCCGCGCGTTGTCGAGAATGTAGTTCCGCACTTCCGGCCGACCGTAGTCAAACCGTGTATCGCCCCACGGAGTCGCGCTCCTCCAATCGTTGTAAAAATAGATCCCGCCTTTGCCATTTTGGCCCCATCCGTCAAACTGCCACATATCCCCCGCGGGATAGCCCAAGTGGTTGTAAACAACGTCCATAATCACCGCAATGCCGCGTTTGTGTGCTTCTTGCACGAACGCACGGAACCCGTCCGGTCCGCCATACTGTTCCTCGATTGCGAAGATGTAAGCTGGGTTGTATCCCCAGGAAGTATCAGTCTCGAACTCGCCCGCCGCCATGATCTCGATCGCGTTAATCCCGAGATCCTTCAAGTAATCGAGTTTCGTCGCCGCCGAATCGAACGTCCCGCCCGGTTGTGACAAGGTTTGATCAAGTGTAAATGTGCCGACGTGCAACTCGTAGATCACCAGTTCATTCCAGGCAGGCGTTGTATAGGAACTGTCGGCATATTGCGTGTCGCTCGGCGCGATCCAGCTTGAACCGCCACGCTTCTGGAATGCGCGGCTATACGGATCAACGTGCGTGAGCACCGCTCCCGACGCGGCGTTTGTAAGGAGATAGTTGTATTGCTGTCCGACCATTGCTCCGGGCAGGTCTGCGCTCCAGTAGCCGTTCCCTTCGGAAAATAGAGGGGTGCCAGGTTTCCAGTTGTTGAAGTCTCCCTGCACCTGCACATCGGATGCAAACGGTGCCCACAAGCGGAACGTGACACCGCCATTGTAGGGCGTAGCTCCCATGTAAGGTCGTGTTGAAGGCGCCACTTGAAGACTCCAACCGGCAGGGGTCCAGAATCAGAATATCTAGGACAATTCCCTGCCCTGCTGTACTTCTCGAAGCTCTTTCTGTGCCTGCTCCAAATCGGCCAAACGTTGTTCGAGTTCGGTACGAAAGATCTCCGCTTGCTCGTAAAGCCGGGCATTCTGAATCGCAACCGCAGCAGGGATTGCGAGTGATTTGGCCAGGCGCAAATGCTCTTGGGTAAACGTCTGGGCACGAGTATCTCCCAGGGACAGAAGTCCGAGCACCTGTTGCGATGCAACGAGCGGCACACACAACCAGGAGCGTAGATGGGAAAAGCCCTTGAAGGCCTTCCATCCTGTCTCTACGGCAGTGTTCGTGATGAGCAGACAGCTCCTGCCTGCGAGAACGTGCATCAGAAACTCGCTGTCCTTTGCATCCAACGTTGCCGGACATTTCGGAACCCGATGACTTGTTTCAGTCCCCTGCACCTCGCGTGCAAGGAATAGGCGGGTCTCAGCTTCTACCAAAACGATGCGAGCTGATTCACAAGGAACCAGTTTCAAAAGGGACTGGAGCAGCGTGTCCAGAACGTAGTCCATGCTGAGGTTCTGGGTGAGTGCAAGAGTTGTCTTTCGAAACGCGTCAGCTTCGGCGCGCGCCGATTCGGCCATATCAAGGTTTTGAGCTATTTCCTGTTCGGCCGATTTTCGCGCTGAAACATCCTGGGCAGTTCCCACAAGGCGCCGGACAATCCCAGCAGAATCACGGACTGGAAATCCGCGGACCCACACCCAGCGGGTTAGGTTATCCGGCCTTACGATGCGGAACTCCTCGTCCAGCCGGCCGCTTTCGACCGATTCGCCCAATCGAGAAAGCACTCGAATCCGGTCCTCGGGATGGATGGCTTCTTCGTATGATTTGGGATTCTCTTTGAGTGACTCGCTGGTTCGGCCTGTGATCGTTTCGTATGCCGGGCTGACGTAGAGAACCTTCAGATTCTTGGCATCCAGCATCCAGAAAATCTCCTGGATGTTGCTGGCCATCTGCCGAAATCGCTCTTCACTCTCGCGTAAGGCTTCTTCCGCGTGCTTTCTCCGGGTGATGTTGCGAAGCACAGCCACATGCTTGCCGGGCAAGAAGTGCGCCTTCGCCGTGTATTCAACAACGATCGTCTCGCCATCTCCTCGCAAAACCCGCGTTTCGGCGTGTTCGTTTTTGTGCTCCAAAAATCGATTCCAACTGTCTCTGAAATCTCCTGAGCCCTCGAAAAACTTCACAATAGGTCGACTCACGAGTACGTTGCGGTCGGTGCCGAATAAGGTCAGTGCCGCTGGATTAGCTTCGACGCAGATCCCCTGGTCGTCGAGAATCAAAATGCCATCCAGTGTGCTATCGAAGACGGCCTTGTATTCCCGCTCCGCGGCATCCAGCGCGTTTGCGGTTTCGCGCTGTTCCCTTTTTGCCAGAATTAGGAAACGGACGTGGAGCGCGATGGCAACTAGAAGAGCAGTCAAAACAAGGGCCAGCAGCACGGAAGAGACCTGCCCCCCAGTGTAAAGCCCGGGGCGAAACGCAATAACGAGCAGAGCAATCGAGGCAAAGCAGACCAGAACGGAACCAAACCACATCCAACGGCGAGCGTTGACAAGGCGAAGCACGGATTTGACGTTCCTACACCGAACCGTCGTTCATGCGATGCATGGTAGGCAGCCGAATATGGTGCCGAACCAGATGCTACGCCTCCGGTTTGCAGACAGTCAAACGACGGATTTTCCCGGTTTCAGCCTTCGGAGGCTATCCCTTTCACACTGACCGACGACCACATCGGTATAATCCAGCTCATGGGCGCTGGCTTCCTCGACCAACTGGCGACGCAACTTAGAATTAACAAAACTGCCCCGTGCCGTCGAGCCATTCAACGAATTCTTGAGGTGGTGAAGAAAGAATATGAAAGGGGCAAATACGGCAGCCACACCGAAGCCGAAAACGACTTCAGACGTCTGGTAGACCGCGAAGAAGCCTGCAAGTAGCCGGGATGGTTGGTTTCACCGTTTCGGAAGAGTGTCGGCGAGTGTAGCTGTGCCGTCCCGTAGCGGCATTTGCTTACCCTTGGCGTCGCTGAGCGTTTCCGCCTCAGTTGTCATGGGCGAACGAACGATTGATCCTATCCAATAATGGACGTATAATGCTCCATATATGGAGTGATTAAAGGAGCTAAACGTGGCGACCATGAATCGAGTAGGCGCAGGGATTGCCTGGGAGAGGCCAGCCGATCTTTCGAGCAAGGACGTCCAAAAGCGATTGGGACCTTCGGCAGTGCAAGCGTTCTTGAAAATTCGTGACCTTTGGGAATTGCGTGATGAGGACGCCCGGCGATTGCTCGGCGGCATGTCCAATGGCGCATTCTACGAGTTGAAGCGAAAGCCGCGCGGAACGCTCGACCAGGACCGACTGACCAGGATTTCCATCCTGACCGGCATTTTTAAGGCACTAAATATTCTCTATAGCAAGAAGCTCGCCGACCGTTGGGTACAGTTGCCGAATGAAAACGCGATGTTTGAAGGGGAAGCGCCCCTTCCCTACATGATAAAAGGCGGCCAGCCAGCCATGTTGCGCGTCAGGCAACTTCTGGACTCTCGCCGCGGCGGCCGCTAGGTGCTGCCCCGCGTTTCCGAGGTTGCTCGCGACGACACCCATCGTCTCATTCCCGCCCGGTACAGCGACCGTGACGAGAGTGTTCTGACGCGCCTCACCGATGATCCCGATGGTCTGAACGTTTTATTCGAACTTGAGGGAGCCACAAATGATCGCCTGCTGGGGGAAGCTGGCTTGCTTCCAGGCATTACCGTGCGGGAACTCGTTTTTGGTATCCCCTACTTCCATATCGTCAATGCGGCTTTCACGCATGCCAGTCCCGCAGGAAGCCGTTTCAACGGGTCAGAACGGGGTGCATGGTACGCTGCGTTCTCCCGCGTGACTTCGGAGTTCGAGGTGGCCTACCGCAAGGCCAAGGAACTCCAGGAAATCAATTGGCAAGAGAGGGAAACCTTTTCATTTGTCGATTTTCTCGCTGATTTTCGAGGCCAGTTCCACCACATTCGCTCCGACACACGCTTTCGAAATTGCTTGGATCCAAACAGCTATAAAGCATCTCAACGTTTGGCCGGAGAGCTTCTAGAAGGAGGATCAGTCGGTATCGTGTACCCGAGCGTTCGCCATCAAGGCGGAACTTGCATCGCATGTTTCCGCCCCGCGCTCGTGAACAATGTCCGCAAAGGCTCTTCCATCTCCATCACCTTTGAAAATGCGTTCGCAGTTCCCGAATTTCGAGAGCTGAAAAAGGAA
>WNFP01001905.1_pt1 | contig 16400 bp, 12 predicted proteins | sample 5400201 | NCBI WGS metagenome assembly WNFP01 (sample SAMN13153355, study PRJNA577476) | soil metagenome | isolation source: 115 cm saprolite under Madrone tree | place: USA:California | collected 2016-06-14 | reverse complement strand
AACGGACCGGGAGCAGCGATGACACTTTCACGTGTAGATGCGCGCTGCCCGAATCCACTTCTGTGGCTTGGATGCGGGGGATAGTCGGCTTGGAAATTGGCCGGAAACGGGTTTGAGGAGATGAGGCACAAGCAAGCTTCGACGAAACCTCGCTTCCCCCAACAGGACTTGAACGAAGCCCGCGAGTCGAACTACAATCTCGCCGCATGCATGTCTCCCGACGAAACTCGCCGTGACACCCGCGTCAAGCTCGACGGCATGGAACAAACCAAAGAATCGGTCCGCGACGTCCGCAGCATTCCCTTCCTAGAAACCTTGCTCCAGGACGTCCGCTTCGGCCTGCGAATGCTGCGAAAGAATCCCGTGCTGAGCATGGTGGCGGTCCTGACGTTGGCGCTAGGAATTGGCGCGAATACGGCGATTTTCACGCTGCTGTATGGGCTGGTGCTGCGGAGCTTGCCGGCAGCGAACGCGGGTCAACTGGTGAAGGTGGGGATAGCGAGCGCGGCGATACCGGACGACGCCGGTGGCGCGTATATGCCGTACCGGATGATGGAGGCGCTAAACGAGGAGCGATCGTCGTTTCGCGAGCTTTCTGCATGGAGCGAAGAACAGGTGTTGATGAGGGATCACGAGGGATCGATTCAGGGATACATAGTGGGGTTGGTGGGTGGGAACGCATTTGGACTGCTGGGACTGCAGCCGTACCGGGGACGGTTGATTGCTTCTTACGACGATGTGCGCGGCGGCCCGAGCGGGGGCTGGCCGGTGGTGTTGAGCTACGGCTTCTGGAAGGATTTTTATGGAAGCGCTGAGGATATCGTGGGGAAGCAGATCACGATTTCCGATGTGCCAGTGACGGTGGTGGGAATTACGCCGGCGGATTTTCAGGGAGTGTGGCCGGGGGAGAATCCGAAGATGTATTTGCCGCTGCAGTTTGCATCGGTGTTGGAAAAGAAGGATGTGCTCGAAGCGGCGGATTCGTTCTTCGGTGTTGCGACCATCGGGCGGCTGAAGCCGGGAGTGGCGATGACGCAGGCCAATGCCGGAGTGGCGCAATTACAGGAGAACTTGTTTGCGCGGTTTATTCCCGAGCGCTTCCGACATGGCCCATTTTTCCAGAAAGCGTATCTGACGGTAAGCTCGGCACGGAGTGGATTGCCGACGTATCTGACGCACACGTATGCGAAACCGCTGTATTTGATGCAAGGTTTGGTGGGAATTGTGTTGCTGGTTTGCTGCGTGAATATAGGTGGATTGATGATGTCGCGGGTGGCGGCGCGGCAGCAGGAGTTTGCGGTGAGGACGGCGTTGGGGGCGTCGTCGTCTCGGGTGGTGCGGCAGTCGTTGACGGAGAGCTTGGTAATCGCGATTGTAGGCAGCGCGCTGGGGGCGGTGGGAGCTTGGTACGGAAGCGACTTCTTATTGCATTTCTTCCGCGATCCGATGATGTTCGAACCGATCTCGGTGCATCCGGATAAGACAGTTTTCTGGGTGACGGCGCTGTTCGCAGTGCTGACGACGCTGCTGTTTGGAATATTTCCGGCGTGGCGTGCGACACGGACGGACCCGGGAACACTGTTAAAGTCGCGAACGAGCGTGGGTGGGCGAAGGCAAATCGCGGGGCGAATGTTGGTACCAATTCAGGTGGCGTTGTCGCTGGTGCTGGTGGTGTTGGCATCGCTGCTCTCGCAGAGCGTAATCAAGCTTCGCGGCGAGCGCACGGGATTTGATTTGGACCATGTGACGATACAAACTTCGCCGATGTACCTGCTAGGGTTGAAAGGCGAGGCACAATTGGACCTTTATCAGCGGATGGTGGACCGTCTGATGCAGATGCCAGCGATTGATGCGGCGGCGGCCACGTCGCAGACGCCGATGACGGGGCAAAAGATTACTGCGGATTTCCAGGCCGTGGCGGATGGGCCGACTCCGCCAGAAGATACGCAGATGGCGTATAACGACATAGGAGCGGGATACTTCCGCGCGATGAAGACACCCATCGTGGCGGGACGGGAATTTGAGAAGAATGAGCGGCACCTGAACGTGTGCATCTTGAACCAGTCGGCCGCCGAGTTCTTTTTCCCGCATGAACAGGCCGTAGGGCGGTACGTGCGGAACCGGGTGACTCCGGAGTTTCCTGAACAGGTGGCATGCCAAGTGGTTGGGCTGGCGGAAGACGCAAAGTTTTATGACTTGCGGCAGGGGCCACCGCGAACCATTTATCTGCCATTATCGAAGGAACGGATCGACAATCTGGGCAATCTGGTGTTTTTGATCCACTCGCCGACGAAAGCGCAGGCTATTGCGGCGTTTCGCAAGACGCTTTCGGAAATTGCACCGACTGTGCCGCTGGTGACCTTCGCCACGCTGCGCGAACAAATGGACGCTGCGCTAGGGAGTCAGGAGCTGATCACTCTGCTGGCAAATTTCTTTGGCGTGCTGGTGCTGCTGTTGAGCGCGCTGGGATTGTATGGACTGCTCTCCTCGAGCGTGTCGCAAAGGAGCAACGAGATCGGCGTGCGTGTGGCGCTGGGCGCGACGCGCGGGATGGTGCTGCGGATGGTCTTGAAGGAAGCATTGAGGTTGCTGGGCTGGGGATTGCTGTTGGGGACGATCGCACTGTTCTTTACGACGCGGTTCGTGGTGGCGATGCTGCACGGTGTTTCGGCGTACGACCCGTTGACGCTCGCCGTCGTGGCTGGAACTCTGGTGATAGTAACAATTCTGGCAGCAATGCCGCCGGCGCTTCGTGCGGCGGGCCTCGATCCGGTCGAGGCACTGAGGGCGGAGTGATATGTCGGAGCACTTCGCGAACTTAGAAATGCGATGTCCCACAGCCCCATAACCTGGTGCACGACGAAAATAAGCATCAGACTTCTCTCGCAGTACGGCGACATTCATTGGGTATGGATTGGGGCCATGTGATGGCAAGCGAGTGAGTTTACATCATGGAGCATCATGGACGAAAACAAAGTCCCGTGCAGTCGCGCTGCCGGACAAGTTGCTTCCGTCACCAGTGCGTCCCGAACGTGCAGCCGGAACTGTCAGAAACCAAAAATAAAAATTGTAGAATATAGGTGACTGGGTTTGGCCGTCTGAGAACATCCACACGTTAATGTGAAGTTCGGGAAAAGAGTTCCGCACAAGTTCGACAGCGGACGTCGCAACCGTAGACGCGACAGTGGCCGGATGGGAAGCGGGTCCGAGCCGTCTGGAACGCACCGCCGGATTGAGAGGCCATGCAGGATGAAAAACCGCGCATCGTTGCAGACGGACCACAGAATTTTGCCGCGATAATTTCACCTTCGGATCGCATCGGACATCACGCCGAAGATCTCGCATCGAACTTAAGGTTGCAATCTTCCGCCAGCCCCAATAAGGTTTGGCCCGCGACACCAGCAAGACGGAGAGGACCATGCTTGGGCCGTCAAACTGGTCAAACAGGATCAGTGGTTCAACATTCAAAGACATGGGACCCAGCAGCACCCTGCTACGGAAAATTCTGGGCGGACGTTCCCGGAAGTCCTACGCGGAAACGCAAGACGGTTGCTCTGGGAATTTGCAAGACAAAATCATCGGCACGTCAGCGGCTTCGAGAGTACCTTAACCGCGAAGGCGTCAATTCGAAGGAAGCATTCCACGAGAACACGGCACCGGCGATTACGTTTCGCCAGCAAGCTGATGCATGGATTGCTTCGTTGCCGGCACGCAGGCGCAGACCGGTTAAGCCAGCAACGATTTCGGGTTGGAGAGACGCGCTAAACGCGTGGGCTCTGCCAAACCTCGGCGACAAGCTTCTCTCCGAGGTTTCGAATAAAGCGGCCGCGATCTGGTGGAAAAAATGTCAGCGGCGGGCCTCGCTCCCAAAACAATCGTGAACTATGTGCAGGTCGTGAAGCTTGTAGTCGCGTCTGCAGTAAACGACGAAGGAGAGCAAATCCACCCGCGCGCTTGGAATCACACTTTCATTCAATTGCCTGCGGTCCGAAAGGACAAACAGCATAGACCACGGTCAAGGCAGACGACGTAACGGAGATCCTGTCGAAAACCAACAAGCGAGCATATTTGGTGTTGTTTGCACTTTTGGCCGCGACAGGTCTTCGGATCGGCGAGGCGCTGGGTTTGAAAGTTTCAGACTTCGGCCCCGATTGCCACGTGCTCCATATCAGCAGGAGCATCTGGCGAGGAAAGGAACAGGAGCCAAAGACAGCAAATGCTGTTCGTGTAATCGATATCCCCGACGTTCTCGCAAGCGAGTTAAGGGGCTACGTTTCCGAAGCACGCGGTTACATGTTTGCGACTGCACAGGGTAGGCCTTTGCAGCAGCGAAATGTTCTTCGGGTGTTGCATCAGGTTCGTTCGCTGGGCTTCCATGCTTTTCAGAGATTCCGGCTAACTTGGCTCAGAAGAAACGGCACTCCGAGGGACCTCGAACGTTACTGGTTGGGACACGCAGCGGAAGAAGTCGGGGATCTCTATTCAAAGCTCAAAGACCACGTATCGTTTCGGCACGAATGGGCTGAAAGAGTCGGCCTTGGGTTTCAGTTGGTCCACATTGGTTCACAAAGTGAAGTAAGCACCGCAATAAAAAAGGAAGCGTAAACCAATGAAGGGCAAGGTTGGAAGTGGTCGGGGCGAAAGGATTTGAACCTTCGACCTCCTGGTCCCGAACCAATGGCTAAAATCACATAAATCGCTGTCCTGGCGTCACTTATTGGTTTTTGGACTGTTCTAAGATTGACAAGTTTTTGACAAGTTCCTCGTTTGTTATGCGAAGTCTAGTTCCTGTTTGATCCTGGGCGCAACGGTGGAGTACCGCTCACTTCGCTAGTGGACGGCCAGCCAACTGAATTTTTGGTAGGGCTCCCGTCTGGTTGTCAGTAACGATCGTGCTCGTCGACTTGAGGTCGACGGGGTCTAGCCTCATGCGCTTGACGCGGATCGACTCCCCGTCACGTTTATCCGTTCATCGGTTTCCTCGAACGTTCCCTTGCTCAATCGCTTCACCTGAGACGATGCTAAACTCGGGATCGCCTTTCGAACACGAACCCAACTTAAATCGCCGAAAGGTGCGAGCGCAGAGTTAGGAACTCGGAGACATATTGGTGAATGTTTTGTAGTTTCAATCGAAGGATGTGTTGGTTGGAGCGGTGTTGCATGGTGTCTACCCGACTACTTGCTGTCGTTGACCGTCTAGCGTCAAGCCCTCTGCACACTCCCCTAACATTGTTTCGTGTACACTTCAACGACACGCGATCCGGCACAGCCTTGGCCGTCGCCGAGCGCAGTGCGAAAGATGCTGTCCGCATAGGCCGCTTCCGCGGCAAATAAACTCTCTGTCTCGTGCGACTCACAGCCACTGGTATGCAACTCATTAGTTTCATCGCTGACCTTTGTGGCCGCCTTTCTGTTATGTCGTTGGTTCATGGTAGAGGCGGTGAATTCTCTTGCTCCGCGTGCGAGCGGCATTTTGTCTTACAGCTCAGGTAAACCGAGGAGAGATCCTTGGGAGAAGTTCTCCTCGGGACACAAAAGGATCCCGTGAAGGTTCCAGCGTCCGTGCGAGGTGCTCCTCCGACTAAGCTCAAGCACCCCGAAAAAGAGTCCAGCGCTCGCTCGTATGGCATCCTGACAAACGACCTCGATACCGTCATCCGAGTCATCCCGAGTGTTAGGCAGGCGCTCCACATGTGGCCATCGTGGATCAGACTCTCATCGATGCAGCACGCTGCAACTTTTTTCCGCCTTCTGCAGGGCAAGCGTTGTGTTTCCGCAGACTTTAATGAACTGTGGAGATGGCCTTCCTGAGTTTCTCATTGCGTGCTAACCCCTCGTACTTGCGGAATCTCCGTAGAATTGCGCTCCTCGATCGCTCCTTCTTCAAATGGACAGCCCTTCTTACGTGGAGAGACAAAGTGACGAGCGTAAGCCTGTTCAATATTCTGGTCGCCTGTCTTTGAAAACCATAAGAGAGGACGAGAGCCCTTGGTCCATCGTTTGTAGACGGTGAGCGAGGGTTTTAGGTCCAAATCGTGCGCATGCATCCGCAAAATACTTAAGATTCGGCTTGCCTGGCTTAGATTGCAACGTATGACCCTCTCGAGATAGGAAATTCGGCCACGCCTCCAATCCTCGGCCGATTCCGTGGAAAGCAGGTCCATCCGAATAAAGAGTTCCACCGGAGCCACGAATCCCTTTTCGCGAAGAAGATCCTTAACCGCTTTCACAATTGGGGCATAGTACGGATCCTGCCGGTAATTTGTCACTGTGATTTTCTTCAAAAGAGCGTCCTCGCTATCCCGAAGTGCGTTTCCCATTCACCCAGTACACCATCTTCCTCCATCTCAAAAAAACCTTTGGCGAAAACTCCGTCGCTCAATGACTTATACAACCTCAGATTCATCGGCCATCAGAGTTTTTAGGCCTCAAAGTGTTCGGCCAAGTCGCGCCAATCTTCCTCGTCATCGTAAGCGGCATCAGCGGCGGCGTAAAGGGCATGCGTCAGGCCAACTGAAGAAAACGCCGCTCGCTGGTCGCCAGTTGCAGCGACGATTTACTTGAGCAAGTGAAGTATTTACTTTTGCTGCGTGCACGAAATCGAGTCGTAGGCCGCGTAGAAATCCGACACCAAAACGCCAGCGAACCTCTCCGGATTAGGTGTTGGTTGACAGGGCTGCGAAACAATGTAGGCTTTACGAGAGCTGAGCCGGCAAAGAAGACTCGCACTGTGATGGACTTCCGATTTCGTTTCTTTCTCGGAGATTTGGCGCGACAACAGCCGCTCGTGCTGCAGAAGACCGAGGTCAGCTGGATATAAACTGCTCGGGGGTTTGACGGTTCAAGGAGTACGACCACGTGGGAACTGCTCGAGCTGTCGCGCGGAGAATCTGGAGCGTTGCATGGGAGCCGGGTGACCGCTTCGAGGTGCGAGCCTGTGCAATTGCCGACGGATCGTGCCAACTGGTGTTGCCACCCGTGTTGTTGGATCCCGCAACAGTGCCCGAGGTCGTGGTAGACGAAGCTGGGACAGATATCCCATTCAATCTCGCCGCATCCGGTACCTCCCTCACGATTCCTGGAGCGGCGAGCCCATGGGTGGTTGATACCGACCTCGAAGTGATCTGGCTTGAATATGTTTCTCCTCATCGGTATCAGTTGGTTCTCGAAAGATCCGGACCGTTCAGAGCCGACGCGCCAACTGCAGCGCCGGACGACGCCATCGACTTTGCATCCGCGGATCGCGAGCTCCTCCGTCGCCCGATGCCTCGCCTCACGCCAGTAGAGTTCCGCTTGGGGTTGCGAGCGACCCAGTTGGCGACGCACCCCGGCTTTGACCAGCTGATCTGTCTGCCAATGGTTCGGGAGATGGATCTGCTCGAACACCAAACGCGCACAGCGAAAACCGTCTTGCGTAGGTTCAGAGGCCGGGCTATGTTGTGCGACGAAGTAGGACTCGGCAAAACCGTCGAAGCCGGCCTGGTGCTCTCTGAACTGCTGATGCGCGGCTTGGTGCGCTCCGTACTGGTGTTGACCCCGCCATCTTTAATAGCGCAGTGGCAGGGCGAGATGCGTCGAAAGTTCGCGATTGAATTGACCAGCTACGACGATCCGTCTTTTCGCAACGCTGGTGCCCCCGCTTGGGATGTGTATGACCGGCTGATCTTTTCGATCCACACCGCCAAACGCGAACCGCACCGGGCCGCGATCCTAGCACGAAGATGGGATATGGTGATTGTGGACGAAGCCCACCATCTGCGCAGTCGGACGACTGCAGCCTGGAAGTTCGCAAGCGAACTCCAAAAGCAGTTCATCCTTCTGCTGACGGCCACTCCGGTGCAGAACAACCTGGAGGAGCTGTTTAATCTCGTGACGCTGCTGGAGCCGGGACTGCTGAACACACAACGGGATTTTTCACGTCGTTTCGTGTCCAAAGAAGATAAGCTCACGCCCAGGAATGTGGACCAATTGCACGCCTTGCTGAGCGAGGTCATGGTGCGCAATCGGCGGAGCACCGTCGGCCTGCAGTTTACACGGCGATACGCTCGCACCGAGGCCGTCCCGCTGACACCCGGATCGCGGGTGCTCTACGATTCGATCACGGCATTCGTGCGCAGCGGTCTGCGCACCGACAGCACCGCGGCGGGCATGAACCGCATGACGCTTGTCATGCTCCAGATGGCCATCGGAAGTTCCGCCTCAGCGGCAGCTTCGATGCTCGATAATATGCTCAATAAGTCGCATCTGTCGCCCGAGCAACGGGCGAATCTCTCCGAACTCGCGGAGCAGGCGAGGCGCGAAGACAGCAACGCCAAGGCCGATCGCGTCTTGCAGTTGTTGCGAGATTTTCCCGACAAACTCGTGGTATTTACGCAATTCCGTAAGACCCAGGAGATGCTTCGTGGGAAGCTGGCCGGGGCCGGCCACGACGTAGCTGTGTTTCACGGAGGGCTGTCGCGACTCGAGAGGGAGGCGGCAATCGAGCATTTTCGTGGTTCGGCACGCCTGCTATTGTGCTCCGAGTCCGGCAGTGAAGGGAGAAATCTCCAGTTCGCCCATGGATTGTGTAACTTCGATCTTCCGTGGAATCCGATGAAGATCGAGCAACGCGTCGGCCGCCTCAGCCGGATTGGGCAGAAGAGTGATGTATATGTATTCAACTTGGTAGCCGCTGGAACCGTCGAAGCGGCTGTTCTTCACTTGCTGGAGGCCAAACTGAACATGTTCGAGTTGGTGATCGGTGAAATCGACATGATCCTCGGAAACCTGGGCGAAGAGAAAGAATTCGAGGAAATGGTCGTCGATGAGTGGGCTGCCTCGCACGATACCGGCGACTTTGCCGCCCGGATGGAGACTTTGGGCAACCGCCTGTTAGCGGCCAAGGCAGCCTATTTTCGCCAAAGGGCTCAGGATGAAAAATTGTTCGGCAATCACTTCGTGCCCGAAGGATAAGGCCACGCCCTTGTATTTTGCTGGGACATTATGACTTCCGTCTTCCAACACTCTCTCTGTTTCTCGCCACTGGAACAGTTCATCCGCGATTTCGTCGAGGCGGTCAACGGAGCCTGGGACGAGATTGAGCCGCAGGTGTACGACCTGTTGACGGAAACCGAACTGCTGCGAGTCACATTTGATCCAGAGGCTCTGCCCGAGCACCCCAGGGCGCAATTGGCCAGCTTCGGCTCACCACTCATTGACCGTTTGCTGGGCGATGCAACGAAACGATGGAACGCTGTGCAGTTGTATCGGATCGGCCTTAACCTGCACGTCCAGGATCTTCATGAGCGCGTGAGCCGGACCGTTTTGCTGCCGCCCGGAGTGGAATTGCGGATCGAGCGCGTCCGGGCGATGAACTTTCCCCAGGCAGTCTTTTGGTTCAAGGCCGTCTTTTCCGGCGACCAAAAGCAAGAGGAGATTTTGCCCATTGGCATCGATCTGCACTACCAGAGAGAGGTCCGGCAATTGGAACCGCTCTTAGGGGACGGCCGGCTGTCGACGAGTCCCGAAACGATTCTCGCCGAGGCAAGACACGCTGGCCTTCTGTCTGGATATAGGACCGCTCGTGATCACGTGGTCCGAACCGTAACTTCGCTTGCTAATGGCCGCCGGCGGGAATGGGCCGGGCGCCTAGAAAGGCAAATTGAGCGCACGGCCCATTATTACGCGCAGCTGCGCGAGGAAACCGATGGGTATGCGCGTCGATCGCAGTTCCGCAGTCGTAAACCGGAGGCTGGCAGCAGTGAAGACGATTCGGCCGCTCGAGCGGCAACACGCCGCGAGGCGATTGATCGCGAGCAGAGTCTGCGCATCGCCGAGCTACGGCAGAGGTCCTCTGTCCGAGTGGAGATCAACCTTGTTTCGGTGATGCTGGTCGAGCAGCCAAAATTGCAGATCGCTGCAGCTGCGACGGTCAAGGAGCGATGTGTGAGACGATTGGATCTGGTATGGGACCCGCTCTCGGACGGGCTTGAGGCCATTTCCTGCACTCGCTGCGGACAGCCGACCTTTACGCTCCGGATCGAACAGGCGGACCTTGTTTGCGCGAATTGCCCGGTCGCACCTCCCCGTACTGTAATCCACAGGAGATAGCGCCAACTTCTAGCTTAGTACTCGGTTGCGCGCGTCAATCTTGTCGCTCTTGTTGCCTTCCTTCAGCAGGGCGTTTTTCCGTGGATCGCACTCTACTAGCTAGCTCCGTGACGTGGGGCTTCAGGAGGTCGGACAACCAAGCCGCCCAGGTTCCTTCTTCAAACGTCACATGCAGTCGCCGCGTATCCCCTGGATACACTGCAGGATGGTGCTCGCCTTGGTTTCGATGATGGACTCCATCACCAGTTTTCCATCGCCGTTCATCACCGCGATCGAGATCGCTTCTTTGTGAACGTCCATAAGGTCAACAAGCGGAAGCAGCATCGTCCTACTTTCTTGAGCGAAGAGATGACGCACATCGTTGCCAACGCGAAGGGCAAATATCAAACGGGGGCTGCACTCCTCGCTGGCTCTGATCTCCGCATCTCGGAGCTTCTCGCGCTCCCCATCGAGAGCCACATAGCTGACGACCGAAGTACGCTGTACATTCGGCAGCAGCGCGGCAAGAAGGGCGTCAAACACACGCTGAAGACTGATGCCGCTTATCGCGACATCGACCTTCACCCTGCCCTTGCCAAGATGCTTTCGGACCACATCGGCGACCGCAAAGAGGGATTTCTCTTCCAGACCCGGAACGGAAACATGCTCTCTCCTGAGAGTTTTTACCGGAACGGTTTGGCGACAATCTTCAAGCGGATGGGAAGAACTCACGTTCGTTTCAATGCGTTCCGCCGATTCCGTGAATCGGTGCTACTCAGGTCGGAATGCCGCCAAATCCTAATTGACTATTGGATGGGGCATGAAAACCCGGACATGAGCGCCCGCTACGGAAGGCAGCTCGTCGAGGATGTGAAGTACCGAAAGGAGTGTGCGGAAAAAGTAGGACTCGGCTTCGACCTTCTGCAGGCGTCGGAGCCGCAGTTGGATGTTAATTGCGCTACGCGCGCTACAAATTCAGCAGAGCACGCCCGCGCGGCGAATGCGTAAGTCAATTAGTGAGAGGGTTTTAGTGGTCGGGGCGAAAGGATTTGAACCTTCGACCTCCTGGTCCCGAATTATGAAGTCCAATTCCATAAACGTTTCATCTGGCGTCGCTTAGGGACGAGGACCCGGCTTTCTTCCCCTCTTAATTGTCCGTATGTTGTCCGTAAAATGAAAAAACCCTGGTTAACGCTGGGATTTTAATGCGATCCCATCGCGTGGTCGGGAAGCTGAAGGTGCGGTTTGCTAATTCTCCCTGCCCGATTCGTACCCACGGATTTTCACGTACTCAACCGCGTGCCCGCGTGAGTCCTATTGGGTCGCCGCGAAGGTGCCCAGATCAGTTTCGCCCGAACGGAGGAAATCCAAAAAGTCCAACCCGGAGTATTTGCACGTCTGGCACACACTCAACAGGATGAGGTATTCTTCAATTCCCTTCGGCGTCGAGAGACCTTCGATGGCGCGGCGGAGCCTGGCAAACGCTTTGATCGCGTGCTCAGCGTTGTTGTTGTTCCAGGGAACACTATCACGGCTTAGAAAGGTGAACAATTTGGCTCGGTCTTTTTCCAACCGATTCTTCCATTTCAATGCGGCTGCGCTCGAGAGCCCCGTCTTCGAAATTTGCTTGTAAAACCGGGCTACGTCGACCAGATGTTTGCGCAGGAACCTGCTTTTGAGGCCCCATCGGTCGATGGTCTTCACAATCCCGTGCAGCAGTTCGGCAAATGCCGTAACTATTCCCTTTACGTCCTTGTCATATGGATTATCCAAGACGGCGTCGTTGAGGTCACGCATCAAGTGAAGCAAGCACTTCTGCTGCGAGCATGGGAGTGAGTCGTAGGCGGCGTAGAAATCGGATACCAGGACACCCTTGAACTCGCCCAAAGCACTTTGGACGAGGCTTCCTTCGCGCGTCTCCGAATAAAAGTAGACCACTTCGCTGAACGTGACAAAAACCCAGACGTAGGCGGTCTTTGCATGCAGCCTAATTCGTGTTTCATCAGCGTGAATCAGGTTGCCCTTAACCATGCCCGCAAGGATGTTCTTTCGAGTTTCCCGGTAGTATTCAGCCCCCCGCTCCTTGAATCGAGCTACGACCTTCTCGTTCATTCCGAAGCCGAACAGTCTATTAAGGGTTTGAGTCACAGAACGCTGAGAGACACAAAGCTCGATGATTTCAAAGATGGAGAATGCAGCTAGGTTGCGGCCATACGTAGTTCGATCCGAGAATTCCTTCGGCCAAGGACTAAATGCCCGGCAAGCCGGGCACCAGAAAACTTGAAACTGATACTTCACCACGCATCCCGTGACTCCCGACCTGCTAAACCTCAGATCGTGGAGGCACTTCGTTACTCTCCGAAACGTCTGGGTCGCCTTTCTTTGGCAACGGGGACACACACGCAATGGTTTGCAGAGCACTACTTTGCTAACGCGGATGGTCCTTTTCACCCGGTTCGTGCCTTTCCGCTTGGCTCTCTTTAACTTCGCGTCGGCTCTGATGTAGACGGTGTCGCGTTGGTAATCCCAGCGGGCAGCCTTATTGATAGTCTCGAAGCCATCGATGGAACTCCTGAATCTAGGCCACAAGGACACTTTCGAATCCAGGTTGTCAGCAACCACAACTTCTAAACTTTGCAGCGCTTCCGAACTTGGCCTGATATCTTGTCGGCCGGCTTGTGCAACGACACGAGTGACCAGTTCCAGCGCGGCGCAATCCTCCAAGTTATAAGTGATGAGTTTTTCCTTCGCCAACGACGCTTTGGTTTGTTCCCAGGTGTCCCGCCAGCTGATAGACTGGACACCAGAAACGTCCTGATCTGACCATTTGAATCCCAGCCAGCCGGCAATGTCCTTCAATCCATTGGAATAGGTTGGAAAATAGATCTGCCCGAAGATAACCGAGAGGAGGTTAATGGGCGATTCGAGCGCTTTCGCCGCGAGGGAGCCATTTGGCGGCGCACCATACCTTTGTCTCCTTCGCTTGAGGAAGACCGTCTCAAAGCTGCCGTAATGGATCAAAACTCGGTTCTCGACTTCCACCAGTTTGGACAAGAACTCCCACCAGATGCTGCCCTCGTCCGAAGGACTGTCGGCCCAAAAGCTGTGTTGAACGACAGAGTCGCCCGCTTTGATTCGAATGCCAATCAGGTAGTAGAAGTCTCGGTCGGGCAAACCCTCGACATCCATGTAAACAGGTGTGCCTTCGATCTTCACTTCGGGGCTGCCGACGATATGGATTTTCTTCTCCCGGATTGCAAGTGCCTTCAATGAGTGGTGGTACCTCTCTCTCTTGTCCCTTAATCCTTGTGGCCGGCGGCGTGGTCGGAAGGTGTGGGAGAGTTGGGTGACGGTGAAGATACCCTTGGCATTGAAATCGGTACGCTCCTTTTCTGCCATACCACTGAGTAGGCTGAGGTCATCTTTTTCAATTCCCTTTTGTCGGCAGCGGTTTTGAAACTCGCACTCGGCGCAGTGTCGGTTCAGAACCAGGTCGGGAGGTGAGGGACTGGCAAGCAGCGTACCAATCTTGTCGGTTACCTTGCGCACATCACTCGCCAGAGCCGAGGTCTTCACTTTCAGGGTTACATAGTTCTCCCCATGCACGATCTTGCCGAGGCCAACCGCTCGGCTAAGTACTTCCGACAATACTCGCGCGTCAAATGCCAGTAGGACCTTGTCGTCCCGGTTGAGTTTGTTTCTGAACAGGAATCGAATCGGGACAAACTGTGCAGTTCGACTTCGGCCGGCCGAGGGAATTTGTTCGACTGCGTGACAGAAACATTGCAACTCCTGGCTCTGTACAGCTAAATCGATACCCAAGTGCCATGCAGCCGGCTTAAGGCTTCCCATCGCCTGTGTGCCGATAGCACATTTATCGGGCGTGACTTCTGCCACCAAGCGTTTGGTCCCTTCGATGCGGAAGACGTCGTCTTTAGTTCGAACCCAGGCGGCATAAGCATTTCCCGTCCCAGCCTCCCCGCGTGACCGAAGGAAGCATTTGGTGGGGCATTTAAGAAAGGTTTCAACGAGATCGTCAGTGATAGTCATATTCACTAGCCTACAAGGTGACCGATTCCGTCGACCCGCCTCCCAAGTGCAGCATCCCATTGTGCTGAAGCAGGTTTTCGTCTTGTGGAAAGTATGATATATAGGAAACTTTTCCTTTACAAGATACTTTCCCATTTGAGAAAATACCCTCGTGCAAGCCAGAACACTCCAATACGAGAAGGCGGCCCAGGAGGCGCTACGGAATCAGATCCCCGTCCGCGGCCTCCCGGGCGTTCGAATCCGTGCGGTCAAAGCACAACCCACCGAGGGGTTTGACGTCCAATTCGAGCTCGAATCCGGGAAGAAGCGCGTCCTTGTCCTTGGGGAAATCAAATCTGTTGTCTCTCCCAAACTCCTCGAGGGAATCGCCCCCTGGATTCGCCGTATGAAGTCCCTCCGGGAGGGCGTTTCCTTCGCTCTCATCTGCCCAGCCCTGTCCCCCCGCTCGCAAGCATTCTGCATCGAGAATGGCATCGATTTCATGGACCTCGCGGGCAATGTCTCGATCAACGTGCCCGGCACCTTCACCCTCCAACGACTCGGCATGCAAAGCAAGGAATGGAGCACCCCCTCGAATTCCCTTCCCAGCACCAACGTGTTTTCCGGACGGTCTTCCCGCGTGTTGCGCGTCTTGCTTGAGGAGTCGAGAGCCTGGACGCTCACCGGGATCGCCAATGAATTGCAAGCGGAAACGAAGAGATTCGGACTTGCCTTGTCCACCAAACAAGTGGACTTCGCGATCCATCTCGGCACGATCTCGAAAGCTCTGGCGAGCCTTGACGAGCAACTCTGGATACGGCGTCAGGGCTCGTCCATCCTAGTCCCTGAACCCCGCCGCCTTTTGCTGGCGTGGGCCGAAAAATACAAGGAGCGTTACCGCTGGCGTCTCCGCAACTCCTTCGAGACCGCGAACCCGTTTGCAGCCGCACTGTCTCAAATCAATAACGGGCTCAAACCGCTCCTCCGGTCTCCCTACGCTTTCACTGGAGCCGCCGCTACCATCGACGCGCCGTTCATCGACCTTGACACTATCGATTTATTTCTCCTCTCAGGGAAGGACGACGCCAAGCTGCGACAACTCGATCAGCGTCCGGAATCTGGTCGAAAACTGCGCTTCACCTATCCCTACGATTCGGGTGTTTTCCTCTATGCCCGAACCGATGGTTCCGTGCCGATGGTCTCCAACATTCAAGCATATCTAGACCTGTACGCGCGCGGTGGACGGGATCTCAAACAAGCGGACTACCTCTTGACCAACGCCATCGAACCCCGCTGGAAGGCCGCATGATTCCCGAGCCCCAGCAGACCTATCTGCTCGAATTCCTCGCTGCGCTCGGCCCCGCAGCGAAAGATTTCGTTATCGCTGGCGCCCAAGCCATTAAGTTCACACTCCCAGAAGCCCGGGGAACCAAGGATTTCGACTTCCTCCTCGACGTGATCCCCCTCCGGGGATCTCACACACCTCTGGCCAACATCCTTAGGCGTTTAGGGTATGCGCCCGTCGAAGGAGCCCGGAACTTTCAGTTCGAAAAGGCTATTCCCAACAGTACAGAGAAAATGCGCGTTGAATTCATGGCGCCGGAGGAACTTCGGCGGAGAAACGACTTCCGCGTGGAAGTGCAAGAAGGCGTTCACGCCCGCGCCTGTACAGGTGGATCGATCGCGCTCGCGGAATCCGAAAACCATGCGCTTCAGGGCACGCTCCCGAATGGCGAAGCGTTCAGCACCTACGTGCGCGTCACCACGCCCCATGCGCTCGTCATGCTCAAACTCTTAGCTTTGTTTGACCGCTATCACAACATCCGCGGGCCCCAGGAAGCGCGCCATGACCGGGAAGAAGCCCGGACCCACGCGGCAGACGTCGTCGCCGTTTTGAAGGCGCAACTGGATCCCGCCCAGTTCGCGCAAGCATTTGTTCGTGAGTTCCTGCGAGAACCTCTTCTCGGGCTCCGCGTACTTCGCATTTTTCACGATTTCTTCCGCGAGCCGACATCACCTGGTTTCCTGGTCTATGAAGAGCACCTCGCTGCGAATATACCCGCAGGCCGGAATGTGCGAGAGGAGTTACAGCGGGAAGTGCAACGCAGTCACCGCGTTGTCTCGCTCATCTTTCCCATTCCCGAGTTTTACGGTCTCGCCGCTGCCATCGATGACAGCTGCGATTGGGAGCGCATTCCTAAGCTGACGGAGGAATATTTGGCAGCTCTTGAGAATGCCCGAATCCGAATAACGCAGACGCTCGCTCTGCAGTTTCTGCCCAGCGCTGCATTTGGCGGAGCTTT
>WNFP01001904.1_pt1 | contig 16401 bp, 12 predicted proteins | sample 5400201 | NCBI WGS metagenome assembly WNFP01 (sample SAMN13153355, study PRJNA577476) | soil metagenome | isolation source: 115 cm saprolite under Madrone tree | place: USA:California | collected 2016-06-14 | reverse complement strand
AATCGGCTGAGCACGCGTTCCAGCACCGTCGAGGCCCAGCGGCGTTCATAAATCATTTCAGCGGTCATCGGGTCCGACGGTTCCATTTCGATCCGCTCGTCAGCGCGCAGTTCTTCCAACGGGATAAGCCGCTGACCTTTCCCCCGCTTGATTGCCATTGCACGACGCTGCTCATCGGCGACGAAATATTTCAATGCCCCAAGCAAATAAGAACGCAGTCGTCCTTTTTCCTTGCGAACGGCATCGAGACTTTTGCGCTCTAACAACTGCGCAAAAAAACCTTGGGTGATGTCTTCCGCTTCGGCTGGCGGAAAGCCTTGTCGCCGCAGAAACGCGAAAATGGGCCGCCAGTAAATGCGGCAAAGCTTTTCGAGCGCTTCGTGTGCCGAAGGCGAATCACCTTGCGCCTCCAGCACCACGCTCCAGTGCGTGGTGGTAAACGCAACCGGCCCGTTTTGCGCGTTCGAATCAAGTCCAGTCAGGGAAGCCACCCGATCATCAGCAGGCACGCTGGCATCCAAGTAAAAAGTCGTGCCGAGATCAAGCCTGTATTGTCTCAGTTAACGCCTGCATTTCACTGCGCACACGAACGCTTCGCGGCATGCTGCCTCCGAAATCGAAAGACAAGCGAGGAAATTATCGCGTCGCCAAACGCCGCGGCTGCGTGTTAAGAAGTGCAGAAATGAAAAACCTACTCCTTGCGATGGGATCGCTTGTCGTTGGAACCCACATTGTTCTCGCTAATGGAGGCGCATGGCAGACCGGAGTGCCGGGAACTGGCAGCGCGAGCGCCTCGAACAAAAGCCAAAAAACCGACGTCACGATTGAGAGCGAAACTCTAAAAATTAATCTGCATCCCGAATACGCAGACGTGGAAGTGCGCTATCGCATGCACAACACTGGACCGAAGGTGCAACAGGATTTCTTCTTTCCTGTCGAGCGATGGGGAAAAAATCCAGATGCCGATATGGACGCAATCAGGAGCGACATCGATCATTATCAAATCAGCGTTGATGGAAAAGACTTGAAATCGACAAATGTGGCCGGACCCAAGGAAGAAAACCGCAAAACGAAAGAAGGAACGACCGATGCGAACAAGGAAAGCAGCGAAGCGGAGGGAGAAGGCGGCGAAACGACTTCGGGGCAGTTTTGGCAGCAAAACATTTCGACGATCAAGTCATGGAAGAAATCCGTCATTCCCTTCGAGAAAAATCAAACAGGCGAGGTAACAATTCGTTACCGCGCGTCGTATGCCGAGAACGACGAATCGGTTTCGGATGATTTACACAAGAGCGACGCGACGTTTGCATACTCGCTCTCGCCCGCGGCAACGTGGAAAGGCACGATCGGCAAAGGCAAAATCGAGATCAATATTTTGCACCCGGAGCCGGAAGACGTCTCGATCGAGAAACCGAAGGAGCGATTCAAGAAAATCAGCGACACGCATTACGAATGGGACTTTGAAAACCTGAAGCCTTCGCTCGCGGACGACATCCGCATTGTGGCCCATTCAAAATATGATTCGTATCCGACCGGTTATTCGGAAGAGGAACTCAATAGTCGCGCCTCGTATGTGATTCGGGGAAACCAGTACTTTCTCGATCACAGAAATTACGATGCGACTGCCAGTTCGACTCTCGCGCCCCAGGGCAAACACCATTACGAGGTCGAAAACATCAAAGCCGATCCGCAGCGCGAGGTGGCAAGTCCCTGGTGCGAAGGCGCCAACGGCGACGGGGTCGGCGAAAGCATTACGTTAGGCGTGAAACGCCCGTTGCCGCTGTATGGCATCCTGATTCGGCCGGGGTATTGGGATTACGGCGACGATAAGGTATGGAAGAAGAACAACCGCGTAGCTGCTCTCGAGATTACATTGAATGACGAGCAGACGTTCACTGAAACCATTCCCGACGAGATGTTCCAGGAACCGTATTTGATTCGCGTTCGGGATTACACGAAACCGGTGAACAAGATCAAGCTGGTGATCAAGGGCGTGCATCGCGGCACGCAATTCCGTGACACATGCATTTCGCTCGTTGAGTTGCGCGCTCCGCTTGCCAAAAAACCTGAAGTCCACGGAGCGCGATGAACGCGCGAGTCGCTGGCCTGTGTGTAGCGGTGCTGCTCGCCGCCGCCAGCGCTTCAGCCGCAGGGGCAAGCGTTTTGCCCGTTTACATCGAGGACAATCACGCCGGCACGTTTTACTGGCTGGCGCAAAACATCGATCTCGATCAGCAGTACACACTGATCCTTTTCGATGCGCATAGCGACGCATCGGGCATCTTTGATTCCGATAAAATTCGCGACGTGCTGCGAAACGTTGCGTCCAGTGAGGATCGGCAAGCGCTGCTCGACCGCTGGCGCAGCCATGGCGTTGTCCAATGCTTCAACTGGATCGAGCCGCTCATGCCGGCGCCGATCGCGAAAGTCATTTGGGTGCCGGCCGAGAGACTTTCGCCAGAGGAAATTCGCAAGCGCACTCAAGAAGCAACAGCGTTGCTCGACGGACATCTGGAAGCGGCGCCGCGCAAATCGGGATCATTCCTTGGATCATATGCGGTTACGGATTTCGAAAATCTCGAGAAGCATATTGATCCAAGCCGGCCGCTGATCGTCACAATCGATCTCGATTACTTTGCTGGCCTGCCAGCCGCACAACAGGAAAAAGCGTTCGCACGAATTTGGAATTTCGTGATCGAGCGGCCAAACCTTCGCGCACTCACGTTCGCCATTTCGCGTCCATACTTAAAAAGCGACGAGGAAGCGCATCATCTGCTCAAGCTGGCATTGACTTCCGCGCTCTTGTTGCCCACCGCGCAAATCGAGTTCGAGCCGTTCCTCACAGTTGCCAACGATCACTCGAATCTCGCCAAGGAATTGATGGTGAAAGGAGAGAAATTACCGGCGTTCGATGTCACGCGAGCGCCAGCTGAACTCCGAGCGCGAATTTTGTCCGAATCTAAACGCATCACCGTGCGCCACGATGCCGCGCGTTGGCAGCGATTATTGCGCGAGTGGAATGAGGCGACGCAATCGCATCTTCAAGTTAAGAATCGCCAGGCGTCCACAGACAACGTTTGGCGTATGCCGGCGCACGAGCCAGCTGAGATCGAACTCGTCGCCGAGCCCTGGACAGCGAAGGCGCAGAAGATTGAATGGTTCGCGCTCACACCGAAATATCTGCGTTGCAACATTACAGATTTGTCGGGCGATCAGGTTGGCTTTGTCGCAAACGCAGCGCCACGTCCAGCTTGGAATGAACTTCAGATTGATCATCACGATTCCGTTCTGCCGATAACCAAGATCGACAGCTTGTTTGATCGGCATTTGCATTGCGGCTCGCTGCGGTTGCGAGCGCGCGCTGTCGTTGATGGGAAAATCCGCGAGACGCCCGTTTTGGAATTGCGCAGATTTACCGGCAGCGGTTTCCGCGCCGCAATCACCGAGCAATTCGGTTTGCCGTACCTTTTCGGCAGCGGCGAATTGTCAGAAGATTTGGATACTGGACCCGAAACGAATCTCGGGGCCGATTGCGCGAATTTCGTTGTTTACGCGCTGCGCCGGCAAGGCCAGCGCGTTCCGTGGTCGGACCCGAAGCGGCTGCGTGAATATCTTGATCCACTCGCCCGATCTGTCACGCCGGGTACGGCAAAAATTAGCGCGGAGGATTTGCAGCGCGGCGTGATCGTTCATCTCGGCACACACGTCGCGGCGGTCATGGAGGATCGAGAGCCCGTCGGGATTCTTGATGAAAACGATCTTGTCGCGCACCAACTCGGGGGCGCGCCGGAAATGCTGACGCTCGGGCAACTCCTGCGTGAGCGCAGAAAAAATTGCTTCGACTTGTTCCGCATCCGTCCACCCAAAACTGCGGCGACATTAGTTTTTGGTGGCGACGTAATGCTCGGCCGGAGTTGCGCAGCAAAGATTGAGAATGGCGTGGACCCTTTTGCCGGTGTCGCGGCTGAGCTGCGCGGCGCGTCGTTCGCCGCGGCGAATTTGGAATGCACGATTTCAGATCTCGGCGAGTCCGCGAAGCGCTATGCATTCCGCGCTCCAGCATCCTCAGCACAACTGCTCCGCAGCGCTGGATTTCACGCCATGGGCCTGGCAAATAATCACGCGCTCGATTTTGGGTCTATGGCCTTGCAGGATTGCGCAGCGCGATTGATCCAGGAAAAAATCGAGCCCGTGGGAGTTGCAAAAGCCGGAAGCAATACTTGCGAGCCGAGCTTTTTCTCCGTGCTGGATGGAAAGAAAATCGCGCTCCTTGCTATCAGTGATGTTGGACCTGCCGCGCGAATTGATCGAGCTAACCTGAACTCCGCAATCGCCACTGCGCATTCACACGCAGACTTCGTCGTTTGTCTGGTTCACTGGGGAATTGAAAACAGCGAGAACATCACTGATGAACAACGCGAACTGGCCCGCTGGCTAATAGACCACGGAGTGGACGTTGTGGTTGGTTCGCATCCGCATTGTGTTCAGTCGCTCGATTTTTACCATGGCCGACCAATCGCATATTCCCTTGGCAATCTCGTATTCGACGGCGCGCCAACAGTCGCCTCGTGGAATCGCGGCGCGTTGCTCAAGGTCGGTTTAAACGAAGATGCAAAAATTTCATCAGCGTCTTTGATCGCAGTGATTCTTCAAGATGGCCTGCCTCAGATGGACGTGACTGAGAGCGATCGTTTCGGCAGCCGTTGATTTAAACTGACGGCTGCCGCCTCCACAAAGGATACAGCGAGCCAAGGGGAAGGTGGCGCTCCTTGATCTCTTGTCAGCACGCGCGAGATGCGTGAAAATTGACGCTTCGTGGCTCTGCGACTGCCAAAACAGGATTATCGGGACATCGAGCGCATCATCGAGTTCGATTTTGTTCGCGCCACAGAAGCGGCTGCACTGAATGCGTTGCGCTGGCTGGGGCGCGGCGACAAAGAAGCAGCGGACGCAGCTGCCTGTGACGCGATGCGCGGCATGTTCGATCTGATGAATGTCTGCGGCGAAGTCGTGATCGGCGAAGGAATCAAGGATAACGCGCCCGGAATTTTCAAAGGCGAACAGCTCGGCACGTGGATTCCAGGTTCGCCGCAATTCGATATCGCGATCGATCCGATCGACGGCACGACGAATATTTCGAAAGGCGCGCCAAACTCAATCAGTTGCATTGCGGCAGCGAGCCCGGAGGAAGGAGTGAAGGTTGCGTTACGAGATATTCCCTCATTCTACATGTCGAAGCTGGCCTACGGGGCGCGGGTCATCGATTATATGAAAAAGCGCGGAGACTCGCTCCACATCGACATGCCGATCGCCGAGATGCTGGCAATCGTCGCGCGTTCGGTGGACAAGCGCGTGCAGGACGTGGCGGTGATGATGCTGGATCGTCCGCGTCATAAGGAGATCGTCGAACAAATTCGCGCGGCAGGCGCGTCTTTGCGCATGATCGGGGATGGCGACATCGCGGCGGCCATCGCGCCGTCATTGCCCGACTCCGACGTTGATCTTTACATGGGCATCGGCGGTTCCCCCGAAGCGGTGCTCGCGGCTGCCGGGATCAAATCTCTCGGCGGCGACATGCAAAGCAAAATGTGGCCACGCGACGACAAGGAGCGAAAAAAGCTGATCGCCGACGGCTACGAAAAAGATCTCGACCGCATCTATTCGGCAGACGATCTGGCCAATGGCCAAAACATTATCTTCTGCGCAACCGGAATCAGCGACAGCGCGCTGTTGCCAGGTGTGCGCGCGCGTGGTGGCGTGACTGCAGTCACGCATTCAATCCTGATGCGAGTCAAGAGCAAGACAGTTCGTTTCATTCGCGCCCGACACAATCTGCAGACAAAAACGATCCGGCTCCGGTCGGATAGTCGCGAGCATTTGATTTAGATCTTGGTCACGCTTTGCGCGGTAAAAGCGCACTGATTCTGTTCATCAGTTTTACTTTTGCCAGGCACAATGAAAAGCGGCAGAGCGCTGCCGCACTCCAAAACGTGGCGGTCATTGCTGGCTCACATTACTCGCTTGCATCTCGGAGTGCGCTGGTGTTCCGGCGCTTTGGGCAATTGCGGTCAGATATTTTTGGACGTATGTCGAATTTCGCCAATGCGGCGATTGTCTTTTCCATCGGCAAGCCGACTACGTTTGTGAATGAGCCCTCAATCTTCGCGATGATCTCTGCGCCACTTCCCTGCGCCGCGTAAGCGCCGGCTTTGTCGAGCGGATCTACTTTCACAAGGTAATTTTTGATCGTTGCGGCGTTAAGCCGTCGAAAACGCACACGCGAAATGTCATGAAGAACCGTCGATCTTCCCGATGTCTGGTGATAAATCAAAACGGCCGAGCAAACTTCGTGGATTCGTCCACTCAGCCGCCGGAGTATCTGCGCGGCTTCATTCAGACTCGCCGGTTTACCGATAATCTCCTGATCTAGCGCGACGAGCGTGTCGGCTGCAAGCACGACGGCGTCAGGACGCGTTTGTGCAATGGACATTCCCTTGCGAATGGCGTTCCAAACGGTCAGCTCGCGCAATGTAACAGCGATATCGAATTTTTCCGCCACGCCCGGCGGGAGAATTTCGAATTCAAATCCGGCTTCGGATAACAAGGCAGCTCGCCTTGGTGAACTGGATGCCAGCATAAGTGACGGCATGGCTACGAATTCAACTCACAATGTCATTCTGAGCGAAGCGAAGAATCTCGGTCAATTCTGTGAGATAAAACGGCCAGAGATTTTTCGCTTCGCTCAACATGACAGCGGCATTTACCTGAAACCACAACCTCGCCTGACCGAACAAAATGTTCGACTATGGATTCGGTGACACTGACGGAGCCGCGTTTTTGTTGAAGATATCCGGTAGCTTTGTTTCCTTGAAATCAGCAGGCACGGTAAACTGTTTATCGGCAATGGAGTCGAGGCTTACGCCGGTGACGGTGCTGGTAATGTCGGTAGGATGATCAGGAGCGCTGGTCCCATGTGCGTCTGCCTGATTTCCCTTGCCAACGATCATGCGCATTCGAATCGGCAGACCGGGGAAATCGCGAAAATCTGGCATTTTCGTGTTGGCTGCATCCCAGAACTCAGATTTGATCAATTGGAGTTGCGCCAGCACGGCAGCGCCATTGGGATAGTTCGGCGCAATCCAGTACGTCGCCTTAAAATCGGGTCCGTCGTACGTGTATTGCTCCGTATCGTAACCGTTAATCATTTCCCGCTTGCCGGTGGGTGTAAGTCTTGGCGTTTCAGAGCCGGGACGTTTGGTGCTGAATTTATTTAACATGTCCGCGATAGCTCTCATTTTATCCGGCGAAATGCGGACGATAGTCTTCTGGTCATTCAACAGGTTGATCAGCTCGCCGGTTCCTCCATCGAAAATTATAGTGATTTGCGGAGAAGCATCGATTCGTGCTTTGTCGCCTTTGACCTTGATGGTCATGTTCGTGGCGGCGGCTACTTCACTGGGCGTTCCTTCTGCCTTTTGATCATGGGCCGGTGGTTGTACCGTCGTTGAATAGACGATCGTAAGGTCTGCGCGGGTCTGAAGGATGGCAAAAGCAGTTAAAACCAGCGAACAGAATACGGTCTTCATTATCTGACGTGACTAGATCGGAGCGCTCGATCAATCTGGCTGCTTGAGCCGCGGATTACACAGGCTTCCGCGTTTTTAGCAGCTTGATCGCGTCGCGTAACTCGGCGGCACGCTCGTAGAGTTCCTTTGCAATCGCACTTTCCATCTCGCGTTGCATGACCTCTAATTTCGAAAGCGGGCGTTTCGCCTTCACTTCCTCAAGCCATTCGTCGAGAAACGCGATCTCCGAGCTCTTCGAGACCAACTCTGGAAAATTTGACTGTTGCAGGAAATCGACAATTGCCTCGCGACCGCGCTCAATTTCGGCGACTGCCTCGGCAAATTTTTGCTGGCCGAGAAGAATGGATGCCTTGGCGCGTGTGTTCATCATGACCACGTACGGACGAAATTGCTGGAGCGCCCAGGAAAAATCCTCGCGATCAGTATGCTCAGCCACGAAAGTAAAAAGATCGAGATTACGTTGCGTATCGCGCACTACGCCGTCGAAATCGTTAATCTGAAACAAGCTCAGATAACGGTGATAGTACTGGATGCCCTCCTGTTGGAGCTCGGCACATTCCTCAGGTGTGAGCTCGTAGGTCTCACCTTTTGCCCCGGCGCGGGCCGCCTTTTTTTGATGATATTGTAAAAGCGACTCGCAATTGTGTGGATGCTGGCCATCTGGCCGGCCGCTCATTTCCATTTGTAAGACACCGAGATCGACGCGCAGTTGCAATTTCTCGCGGCCATCAAGGCCGGTGACCTTGCGCACTTTGATGCTGCCACTCTCATGCGGCCAATCTTTCAAGATCGTATTGAGATCCAGACTCATGTAGCGAAACATCGAACACTTCGCCTTCTCTTGTCAATAATTCGTAGCGGTTGCCGGAGCAGCGCCAACTTTTCACTAGTCACGATTCACTCCTCACTTAATTTTGGCTCGTGGAAGACGCAATTGACTCGTTCATTCGTTTCCTCGCAGTCGAGCGCGGTCTTTCTGAGAATTATCAGCTCTCGACTCAAAGATCACTAAGCGCGTTCGCGCAATGGTGCACAGCCAGCAAGAAAATCGATCATCCCCGTGCTGTCACTCTGCCAGTCCTCAGCGAATATCTTGCCACACGAAAAAGCGCTGGCCTTTCCGCGTCGTCGATCAAGCTGATTGTGGTTGCATTGAAGATTTTTTTTCGATTTTTGGCTGGCAAAGGAACAATTGAACGCGATCCGGCCGAAGCCCTGGCGCTCCCGCGGATCGAGCGTTATCTGCCTGAAACTCTAAACGAGTTACAAGTGGAGCAATTCCTGGAGAGCATCGACACGAAAGCAGTTCACGGCCTGCGAGATCGCGCGATGATCGAGTTGCTTTACGCAAGCGGTCTGCGCATTTCGGAATTGGCAAACACACGGCTGGAGAATTTCAATTTTGAAGAGCGCGTTGTGCGCGTGACTGGCAAAGGAAACAAGACCCGCCTGGTTCCGGTAGGTCGAAAAGCGTGCGAAGCGCTGGCAGCGTATCTCTCTACGGAGCGACCTAAATTTGTGAAACGACGTAGCGGCAGCGAAATCTTTCTCTCCGAGCGAGGCAGCAAGTTAACCACAGCGCGCATCTGGCAGATCGTAAAAAAACACGCAGAGCGCGCCGGACTCGAAAAGAACATTTACCCTCACCTTCTCCGGCATAGCTTCGCGACCCACCTGCTTGGCAATGGCGCCGATTTGCGGATCATTCAGGAAATGCTCGGCCACGCCGATATTTCGACGACGCAGGTGTACACGCACGTCGATCAACAGCGGCTTAAAGCTGTGCATCGGCAATTTCACCCACGGGCATAGCGAGCGCGATGCCAGATTCTGGATGCTAGGTGCTCGATCACTTTGTGTTTGATCCAGTATCAAGCATCGAGTATCGAGCATCCGCCTTTGGGACGCGGTCGTGCTTATGAAACGAATTCTTCTTCTACTCATCGCGTTCGCTGCCGCCTTCGCTGGCTGGTACTACTGGAATTTTTTCCAACGAATTTCGAGCGCTCCAGTCAGCACGCTCTTGCCGCGGGAAACAATTTTCCTGGCTCACATGCCGGACTTCAACCGGACGCGCGATGAATGGTATCGCAGCGATATTTATCAGCTCTATCGGGAAGCTGCAGTGCAGGATTTTTTGCGTCCCGGACTTGCGGGACTGGGCAAGCTTCCGAAAACGCATGCGGCGTCTCAAACGCTCCGGGAAATCGAACAGCTCGATCCGAAGCACGCCTTCGTCGCCTTAAGCGCTGTAAGTAATAACAGCCCAAGATTTGTTAGTGGCTTTCGTTTTCGCGGAAGCCAGCAAGAGGCTGAGGCAATCATTAACAGGTGGCGCTCGACATTTTTGGCACAAAATCCGGGCGCAAAGCACGAAAAACTGCAATACCAGCAACATGAAATCGAGCTGGTGACGGCGGCTCCGTTTACTCTGGCGACGACATTTAACGGCCCCTGGTTCTTTGCGGCAACAGACGTCACAGAATTAAAAGCATTGCTCGATCGTGCCGATCACCGCGCAAAAAATCCAGAAGCGACACTCGAGAAAGACCCAGCGTACCGAGCGGCGATCGCCCACCGGCCCTCGAACTATGCAGTATTCTTTTACCTGCAGCCAAAAACGTTTTCTGAGCGGCTTGCGGCTTTGCGCGCCGCTGTTCGATCGAGCCCGGCTCCCGGCGAGTCCACGATGCTCGAGAAAATGCGCTGCATCGCGGGTTCGATGCGGTTCGACAACGGCAAAATACACGACGTGCTTTTTCTCGGGATGCCGAAGCTGGAGCGTGCAGCCACCCTCACCCGGTCGTCGTTATCGCTGGGAACAAAAGAAACCTTTTTTTATCTATCGATGCTTCTGAACGTCGGGGAGAAAATCGACACCCTCAACCAAGTGGCGGCCCTTGGCGCTAATAAGGTTTTGCAAAGCCTCGCGGACAGCGGCATCACGGCTGATGATTGGAAGGCTGCGTTTGGCACCGAGCTGGGGTCGTTAGCGGATTGGCCGTCGAGTGCACATTGGCCATCCTTGCTGCTGACACTGCCGGTCACGGATGCAGCCAAGGCAGAGACGATCGTAGACGCGCTCATACGGGGCGATGAAGGTGCCACTTGGACGCGGACAGAGAAGGACGGAATCCGCTACTTTTCCAAACAGTCAGCTTCGAGTCTGGTGGCGATCACTCCGACCGTCGGTCTCTCCAAGCGGATTCTTCTAGCCGGGCTTAACCCTCTTTCAGTGGAAGAGGCAATGAAACGCAGCGCGACCAGTTCGGCAGAACTTGCAGATTCCAAAACTTATAAGGCTGCGGAGGGATTGGTGCCGACTCCCACAAATTTTTTCGCTTACATCGATACCGCACTTCTTTATTACCGGCTCGATGCCTCGCTGCGTCCAATGTTGCTAATGGCTACGGCCTTCATTCCATCGGTGGCTAGTTCCATTGACCCTACCAAGCTGCCTTCGCCGGAGATGATTACCAAGCATTTGAGCCCAATCGTCTCATCCCAAAGATACGATCACGACGGCTACGTAGCCGAGTCAATCGGACCATTCACGCTGGATCAATCGGCCATCGGCGTAGCTATCCTCAGCGGTCTTGGCGCGGCAACACGCCAGAAAACCAGCGTGGGGGTGCCAGGCTGGAGCGCTTCTCCGACAATTACGCCACAGATGACGTCAAGTCCGTCGCCGACGCCATAACGCCTTTGGATTGTGGTGCCAGGCGCAACGCCGGCGCCCCCCTCGTAAATACAGCCGAGACGCCTGCCGCTACAGCGCGCCGGGACTTCGGTGCGTCATTTCGACACCTTTTTCGGCTTTTCAGCGACCAGCCGCAGAAAACTGCTGCAGTTTTCTAAAAACCTGCTATGATTTCGGCCCTTATGGCTATTCTAAAGAAAAACGCATTCTCCCGTCGTGTTCCTGACCTGGTAACTGAGGAGCTGGTTGCTGTCCTCTCCCGGCGCTCTTCCTTTGAGTTTAAGCAGCTTTTCGACATCGTGCACGAGAATCTGCGAGCCCGAAACGCTGCAAGCGGCGGCGAAGAAATGCTGCGCCTGCGAGCTTACGAGAAATTGCAGAATCTTGTCGCGCGGGGCGCGGTCAAAAAGAACGGCAAGAAATACAAGGGCTTGCCGTCGGCTTTGGCCAGTGCGATTGCCCAACAGAATGGTCATCTCGCCGGTGTAAGATAAGCCGGCCTCTCGCAACAAATTAGCTTCAGGCCAGGTTCCAGGATGCTGCGCGAATACTTGCCGGTTCTCCTGCAAATCGTCGTCGCGCTCCTGTTTGCCGTTTCCGCCTTACTGGTCAGCGTCTTGGTTGGCAAAAGCGGAAAACGCACCCCAGCCAAAGATATGGCCTACGAATGCGGGATGATCCCGCAGGGCGAACGCCTGCCGCGTTTCAGCGTAAAGTTTTATCTCGTCGCGATGCTATTCATATTGTTCGACTTGGAGATCGTGTTCATGTATCCGTGGGCCGTAGTGTACCGGGACGCGATCAAACAAAGCTCGATCATCTTCTGGAGCATGCTCAGCTTTATCACCCTCTTGATGGTGGGGTACGTTTACGCTCTAAAAAAGGGCGCACTGGACTTCAAAAAGTAATCAGCTGCCTTTGACTTTCACTGCGGCTCCCCGGCTTCTTCCGCTCACGTTGCTGTTGAGCGCGCTGCTTTGGGTGTTTACCACAACGGGCGGAAGGCAGATTTTTGTTCAGGAGGTGCTGGGCGGTGCCTACGACTCACAGGCGGAACATTTCTTGCGCGGTGATGTCGATGTCGACGTTGAGGCGATCGGGCATGAGGCGATGATTGTTAACGGCAACGTACGGATGTACTTTGGGCCCTTTCCGGCGTTCCTCAGAATTCCCCTGAATCTCGTTTACCCGGCGGGGCACGGAAAATGGTCTCGCGTTTCAGGGTTTTGCGCTGGAGTTGTCGCGTTGTTTGCCTTCGCAGGCCTGATAGGCAATGCCTTGCGTTCGTCTCCGCTTTCATCGTGCTCCCGTGAGTGGCTGGGTAACGCGTGTGTGCTCGGGTTTGGGCTCGGGTCCCCGTTGCTCTTGCTGCTTGGCAATCTTTCCATCTACAATGAAGCCATAATTTGGGGATTCTCTCTGTCACTCGCCGCACTTTTTTTTGCCTTTCGCTCGCGACAGGCCGAGGGTCGTGCACTGACGCGCGCACTGCTGGGATTCTCCGTCTGTGCAGGTGGTGCTTTGCTCTCGCGAGCCACCTTTGGCGCGCCTTTCATCCTGCTTACACCAATTCTCGCTTGGGGGCTGCGGCGGCAGAATCGGATAACTAATTTGATAGCGCTGCTCCTTCCGATTGGCGCCGCACTCATTTTCTATATGTGGCTGAGCTATGCAAGATTTGGCAGCGTAACCGGAGTAAGCTTTGATTACTACATCAACCCGGTTCATCGCGAGTTCGCCCACAAATATGGCGTACTCAGTCCGCGTCGGATTCCGGCCAGCCTGACAGACTACTTCAGCCTGCGGTTCCCAACTCTTCAGCGGGAAGCGCCTTTTCTTCGGGCAGATCGCCACTCTTATGATTATCCCTCACTCTATTCCAATGACTTCAGCGAAGTCTATCTGCCCCTGCCATGGTCTTCCGGCTGGCTTGTTTTTGGTGCGGTCATGGGAATTTCATGTCTGGTTCGACGCAACGGCGCCGACACGTTTGAGCGAGCAACGGCGATGGCTCTGTTCGCGCAGTTTCTTTGTGTTTTATCATTTTTTGCGCTCGCCCAACGTTACGCTGCTGATCTGTGTCCGTTCCTGATCTTCTGTCTCATCGTTTTTCTCAGGTCAGGCGGAGTGGCGTTGCTCCGGCTGCGTCACGTAATGATTGCGCTCATTGCCCTCGGAGTCACCGTAAACTCGCTCGCGACCGTTGCCTGGCTAGTCGATGCCGACCAAAACGTGCCGCCGCGGACGAGAGCAGCTTGGGAAAAATTCCTGGGGCGACATTCAAACAGCACTGAGAAGTCATGATAGTTCTCAGAAGCGGTAATTCGATTCCACAACTTTGGGTTGCACTTGGTGTGTCGGTATGTGCGGCCGTCGCGTTTTATTTCTCAACGAATGCGACATTACACGATCTGGATTACACAACTGATATTGCCTCCGCTTTGCTTCGTGGCGACTTGGGCCTCCGAGAAAAGCCGCCTGAGTGGCTTAACGAAATGATCCCTCATGGCGACAGATACTATTCGGCCTTCCCGCTGGGAGCCGTGCTTAGCATGATTCCCATTGCGCTCCTGCAAAAGGCGCGCTTGATCCACAATTTTCCAGCACACGTTTTGGCATCGTTGATTGCCGGTTGCTGTGTTTACTTCTTTTTTCAACTCGCAAAGGCATTTGGAGCGAACTATTCCAGCCTCGAACCGAGTTCGCTCGGTCGACGGATTTTGTTGGCATTGTTTCCCGTTTTCGGAACGTGGACGTGGTGCAACCTCGGGTTCGGCGGCGCCTGGCAGATCGCGCTGGGCCTCGCGTTGCTTGGGCAAACTGCCGCACTTTATTTCACCCTCGTGCGACCTTCTCCTTTGGTCGCGGGAACGTTCTTCGCGCTGGCTTATGGAAATCGCACCGAGCTGCTTATAACCGCGCCGCTGTATCTTTATTTTTTCTGGCAACGCTCGGATCGAACCGCTGCGCTTTGGTCCCGTAGCATGCTCAAACAGGAGCTCGGGAAAAACGGACCGCTGGCCATCCGCTTCCTAAGTGTCCCAGTATGCCTCGCCATTCTTACAGCAGCCTATAACTTTGCGCGATTTCATTCCATTTTCGATTTTGGCTACACTCACATTCCCGAAGTGCACGAAGAACCGTGGTACGAGCACGGTCTTTTTTCGATCCAAGCTGTTCCCTGGAACATCTACACGATGCTATTTCAGGGATTTGCAAGTCTTTCCTACTTTCCATACATCGAGCCAAACGGGTTTGGCTGCTCAATATTCCTTGCCAGCCCCTTTCTGTGTCTCCTTTTTCGCGAGGGCGGAAAATACAAGATCGCTGCATGGGTGGCGATCGCCGTTTTGACGCTCGTCCTTTGGTGTCACGGAAATCCCGGAAGTTGGCAGTTTTCGTACCGCTATGCCATGATTCTGCTTCCCTGGATGTTTCTTCTACTGACGGGCAACGGCCCGCCGAGATTAACTATGATTGAAATATCGCTTTTCACCGTCTCCGTTGCGATTAATGCACTGGCCATGTGGCTATTCCTCTGGACCGACCAGATCCAAGGGGAATAACGCTGTAGATCATGATCGCACCCGCCCGTTTCGCCTGCGCAGTCGACAATTGCGGAGTGTTTGACGGGAGAAATCATGCGTTTACGGTTTGCGCCTGCGCCCGCCGCGCCGAGAGGTCGTGCGAATACGGGGGCTGAAACTAGAACACCGATGATTTGGGTATGCTGGCTTTAATATATTTGGGATTGGCCTTTGCTGTAGGAGATTTCCTTTGCCGGCGCTTTTACCGGTTCGCGTCCGTCGCGCACCGGTGTGCAGCAGCCATACTCTCAGGGCTCCTAATCAGCTCGTGGTTTACGTATCTGGCCGGACTGCTCTTCGCTCGCGCACGGCAGCCGCTCCTCTGGGGTAATCTCTTGTTCGGCATCGCAGCGATCGCCGTGCTGTCGTGGAACAGGTGGAAACACAAAGTCATAAAGCGCGCTCAGGACGCCAGTCCCAACACTTTTGTCCCTGGCAGATACCTGCCGCGGCCCACGGGATCGAGCGTAGCTGACTGGTTACTAATCGCCGGATACGTAGTTCTCGTATCCTGGATGATGTTTGCTTCCTTTAATTCCAGCGATGGCATCCTGCGGATCGCTAACCAAGAGTACAGCGATTTCGGGCCGAACACTGCGATCATGCAGAGCTTCGCCGTGGGGCATAACTTCCCCACGGAGTATCCGCACTTCTCAGGGGACCGCATCCGTTACCACTTCCTTTTCTACTTTCAGGCGGGCAATCTTGAGTTTCTCGGGCTCAGTCCGGTGTGGAGTCTTAACCTGCTCAGCATAGTCACTCTAGTGGCGATGCTGACCCTGGCGATGACGCTAGGCGAGGTGGTTTTCAATTCCCGAGCAGTAGGGCGCCTTGGATCGCTTCTTTTTTTCTTTTTTGGCTCCCTGTCGTACGTTACCTACCTTCAGAGACAACCTTCAGTTCGCGCCGCGATTCAAGCCATCAGGCAACAGCGCGATTTTCTTCCGAGCATCTTTCCGTATCGCGGGGACGCGTGGGGTACTTGGTCTCAGGTCACTTATCTCAACCAGCGGCATGTCGCCAGCGCCATAGGAATACTGCTGCTCGTTCTGATTTTTTTGGTCATCCGCTATCGCATGCGACCGAAGCGAGCTAAAGCGCCGCCTTCGATTCATTCGGTTGCAGCGCAGCGAAATCCGTCTCCCGCAATCGCACCGCATACCTCTTCCGACGATGATGCCCCTCGACCCGAAAACATTTTGGAACCAAGTAGTCACATCACTCCGGCTTCGGCCGCAACAGAACCGAAATGGGCTAACATCCTGCCTTCTCCTGAGCCAGTTGCGGCGCAGCCAAACCCCTGTCCGGAAATCAGAGCGGATATCTGTTCCGAAAATGCCACTCAGCCGGAAACTTCCCCAGAATTATCAAAAGAGGAAATAGCTTCAGTCTCGGATAGCGGGGGTGCTTCGGACAGCGAAGCGGCTACAGAAGGAGCAACGGAACCGAAGCAAGAGGTTGTCGCTCCGATGGAGCGCTTTCGCGATACCTTGCCAGGCTTCATTTTTTCGGGCGTCCTGCTTGGGCT
>WNFP01001901.1_pt1 | contig 16409 bp, 19 predicted proteins | sample 5400201 | NCBI WGS metagenome assembly WNFP01 (sample SAMN13153355, study PRJNA577476) | soil metagenome | isolation source: 115 cm saprolite under Madrone tree | place: USA:California | collected 2016-06-14 | reverse complement strand
GTCGGCGGCGCTTCCGGCACGATGATCGCCAACGTCGTACAGAGCCTCTTTGGCGCGGCGTATGATTGGCCGCTCGGCGCGGCGATTTCCGTTTGCATCCTGATCATCACCATCTCCTTGCTTTTCCTCAGCGAGCGGCTCGAAAAGCGGTGGTCCTTCAAATGAGCGGCCAAGCTCCATCCCGCCGCGCTCCGTTCCTCACGATTTATGCCGCGCTGGTCTTCGTCTTCATCTATCTGCCGGTCGTCGTTCTCATTCTTTACTCCTTCAATCGTGACGGCGTCGGCGGTTTCCCTCCCCGGCATCTCACGCTCGATTGGTACCGCCAGCTTTTCGCCGATGCTCCCATCTGGGATGCCGTCGTGAACAGCCTGATCGTCGCCGCCGGCAGCGTGGCACTCTCGCTGACCCTGGGGCTGCTCGCTGCGCTCGCGCTCGATCGCGCCACCTTCCCCGGAAAAGCTCTCTTCCGCCGCCTCGTTCTCTTGCCCTTGATTCTCCCTGGCATCATCACCGGTCTCTCCCTGCTCATGTTCGCTGTCCTTGCAGGCGCCCGGCTCAGCCTGCTCACCGTCTTTCTCGGTCACGGCACGGCTCTCATCTCTGTCGCCACCACCGAGCTCTTCGCTGGTCTGCAAAAAATGGACCGCGCCCAGGAAGAAGCATCCCTCGACCTCGGCGCGACACCGTGGCAAACCTTCTGGCGCATCACTCTTCCGAATCTGAAGCTCTCTCTGATCGCCGCCGGCCTGCTCATCTTCACGCTCTCCATGGACGAGATCGCCGTCACCTTTTTCCTCATCGGCCGCGACAATACTCTGCCGCTCGAAATCTGGGGCCGCCTCCGCCGCGGCATCACCCCTGAAATCAATGCCGTCTCTACTCTGATCTTCGCCGTCTCCGTCGTCCTGATCGTCATCTGGTACCGCGTGCGCACCCGCGGCCTCGGCGCCGATGCTCAGGACCTTCTCGAAAGGCCGTAGCAGGACTCTCAGTGTCTTCTTCCCGCTGGCGCAGAGCGCTGCGGAAAGTTTTGGGTCATAATGCTGACAGTGTCGGTGCGCCCGATTGCTTCATCGTCCGGAGGAACCATGGCCGATCGCCTGGAAGATTTTCAAAAATTTCGCACCGACCTCAACGAAGAAATCCTCGGTTGCGGCCACCTCGGCATCAAACGTTTCTTCGCTCTAGACCACCAGGCCTACGAACCCGGCCCGCTCGGCACCAAAACAAAGGAATTGCTCGGGCTGGTCGCCTCCGCGGTGCTGCGCTGCGATGACTGCATCACTTACCATTTGGTCCGCTGCGGCGAAGAACGCTGGAAGCGCGAAGAAGTGATCGACGCTCTCAACGTGGCGCTGATCGTTGGCGGCTCGATCACCATTCCTCACGTGCGGCGTGCCTTTGCACGCATGCGCGAAATCGGCGGTTTGCAACCTTGAGAGATCGTATTTGAGATATCGAAAATGAGCGCCGCGTCCAATCCAGTCCTTTCCCAGCCGGAGGGTTTTGGCAAGAGGCTGCGCCATCTTGCCGTCGGAGCTCTGTTCGCCTTGGTGTTGCTTATCCCCAAGATCTTGCATGTGCGGCGCAACTCGCGCTCTTGGATGCTCTTTCGCATTTTCTTGGGAGTCGCCGGAGCGGCCCTGGTTGTCCTGCCGATCGGCTTGGGGACCAGTTTCGTTCCGGCCATCGTCGGTCTAACCATGTTCATCAGCGCGATTCTTCTGCCTCCCGCCAAACCCGATGCCAACGCCGGCAACAAGGCCCGCGAACTGGGCGCTCTTGTTGTCGTCAACGGCGGGCGCTTTCAGCCGGGAAACGCGCCGTATGCTGCCGCGCAGCTCTTCGTCGGCGCCGAAACTGTTTGGGTGCTCGACCGGCGCTTCCAGCCCCTCCTCGAGGTCCCTGTCGGCGAAATCACTGCCGCCTTCGCCGAGCAATCCAATGAATCCTGGCGCCTGCGAATGACCTGGGCCAGTCACACCGCCGAATTCTCCTACGGTGGCATTTTTGCCGAGCATCTCGCGCGCGTCGCGGAGACCACCATCCGCAGTGTGATGCGCCCTGCTCTCCCCGTCCTCCCCCAACGCCGCGCTGCCGGCGCCTGATTTTTCTTTCGCAACTCTTGCCATCTGAATCACTCGCGATTTGCACAATTTGTGTCACACTGTATGCATGGCACGCGGCTGGGAAAGCAAGGACGTCGAATCGCAGGTCGAAGCTACGGAAGCAGCGAAGCAGAAGCCGAGTTCGGGACCCAAAACGCCGGAGCAACTCATGCGCGAAGAACAGCTCAAGGACCTTCAACTATCGCGCATCCGAATCGTGAACGACCTTGCGTCTGCCACTCATCCAAACCATCGCAAGTCGCTCGAAGCCGCCCTCGCCTACCTCGACAAAAAAATCGCCGACCTGAGTTAGCCTCCCGGAAAAGGTTGCTGGTTCTCATCGAACTTCGTGGGCCTTCTCTATTGGCCGGTGTGAAATTGAATCTGGATGTGGATCCGCCCCCCCGTCTCTAGCGTGGGCAGAAGGATTCGCCGGCGGTCCGGAAGCAGTACAGCGTCTCCCTTCAGATCGGCAATCTCGCGCTGGAATTCAAACGTCAAACCCTCAATTCGCTCATCGCTGGTCACGTCTAGTTGCATCTTGCTCGGGTCTCTCCGTCGTACGGATAGTCCATTGAAGGCGATCGCGCGCTCGCCAGAAGTGCGCGAAGCTTTCCATGTCCATGGCTATGACGCCGGGTGGCAACTGGCGCAAGAGCGTCTCTTCCGCCAGAAGTTTCCCCTGGGATTGCGTAGTGTGGATCAAAACAACGTTGGGGGCGCCATTTTCCGCATTGGCGCGAATGACTTCGAGCGCTTTCTCTACACGCTGCGCGAGCGGCGGGTCTTCCGAATCATCGATGGTGACGGGGAATTCATAAATCCCGCGTCTTCCTCGAAAAGAAGCCCCAGCGGAAGAGCGTACGGAAAATTCGTCAGGACGTCATCCGCAGTAAAAGAGGAATCGAACCGGTACCCGCAGCGCTGCAACGCTTCGGGCAGCGTTGGGGGAACGCGCAAGTGCCCCGCCCGGAAAAAGTCAGTGTACTGCCCCGAAATTTCCCCATCCAGCAATTGCTTGCTAACCCGCATCTCGCCGAACACGCTGGCCCCCCCTGGCGGTATCAAATCCAGTCCCCCGCGGCTGATAAACGGGATACTCTTCGCCGCCGGTACCCAGCTCAAATTTATTGAATCCGCGCGAGTGAATGATGGAGTGGCTGCCGATCGAATGCCCGCTGGAAAAAAGACCGCGCATATCCTCGAGGTTCTTTCCAAAAAAGAAGGCGTGGCTGTTGGCGTCGCTGACGTACTTGGTCTGTATGAAAAAGGTGCTGCGAGTCTGGAGACTGGCTTCCGCTTTCGCGAAGGTTATCGCCGGGGCGAAGGAGTTCTCCCAATCGACGTCGTGCGAAAGAAGTACGACCGACATCTGGCCGCCGGGAATCGTAGAGATACGCACCGCTGCCGGTTCGGCCGTCTCATACCAGGCGCGGAGCAGCAGCAACCAAACGTCTGCGCCGGGCTCGAAGGATTGACGTAGTGCCGTTCCGCGTCGAAGTCCCGGTTGACTTGGTTTCCCAGTACCACATCATGAAAGCTGACGCCGCAGAGGTATGCGGCACCCTTGCCCCACGATTTGCGCAGCACGGCGGCTGAACCATCTTCAAAGTGAGCGAGGACCGCGGCCGTCTCCTCCGGGCTGTAACCGTTCGTCCAGAAGATTTGGCCGTACTTGGGATCTCCGAGGGGAACTTGCAGCTCTTCGGGCCGATTCAAATAGCGCAATGCAGGATCTAATCCAGCGGAGAAATTCACTTGATACCCCTGACGAGATGGCACCACGGCGCTAAATCCGAACAGCGCACCCAAGCTGCGGGCAACGACATTTACTGCGAGAACGCTTCCTCCACTTCGCATGTGCCGCGTCAGTTCTTCGATTTGTCCGGCGGCAAAGGTTGTGGCATCGGCGCTGGGGTAGATGATTATGAGGCGGTGAAGAATAGCACGAGAAAAATCCCGCGTTACGAAAAAAGGAATGCCCATCTCGCGCAGGGCGTGAACGACTCCCAGGACACCTTCACTTGGGTTGGTCCAATACAGCGCGACCTGGAGCGGAAACAACTCCGGGAAAGCGGTGGTGGGGTCGGCGGAGCTCTGGAGTAGGCTGTGGACGGGCACGTTGGCAGCGCGAAGATGAGCGAGCCCATCCTGGTCATTCCCACACGAGGATGCTATTGCCGTCGCCGAGATCAGCGCGGCCGACAGAAAGATCCACTTTTTCTTGTAATCCCAGGGAAAGAATTGCAGCAACGCGAAGTCCTTCCACAAAATGGAACAATAACTGACCGACGGCTAAAGGAGAAGGGGATATGTGATCCGTGGCGGATCCCTAGAGGGGTCGAGAGATCACCATTAGAGCTAGTCCCTCATAGCTTATGTGGGTCGAAAGCGATCTATTGGGTTTAGCAAAGCGCTTTCCGGAAGGCTGTTGGAGGGGGCCATCGCTCCTGGCTGAAACTGGCCCATCAACCAAAGCGCACGGGGCTCACGAGCCCGCATTTCCAAACCTTCGTGATTGCCCTTCTCTTCAGCGGATGAAATCCCCCGCCAGCCCCCAAAAATCATTCACGTAATAATGCGACAGCACGTTTCCGAACAGGTAGCAGATCCCCTGGCACGGCGGAATCTCTCCATAGATACTTTTTCCGCGCGCGAAGATTTTCTTCAACGACCCATCCCGCAGCAAATTTCCGGCAACCTTACGCAGCGGCTCGCAGGGATAAAAAACATCGCCGTTCGGATACACCCGGGGAAACATTGTCGGATAGCACTGAAAATCACCGAAGCGCAGCAGCGTCTCGATCGTTCGCGGCGTGCCGTTGATCGGCTGCGTCCCGTTGCGCCGCCGTTCGATAATTTTGTCTACCAGCGCTTGATACTGCGGGTTTTTCAGCAGCGCCAAGTTCGGCATTTTCTCTATCTGCGCGGACTGCGCCGCAAAACCAAATCCTTGCTCGCCGCACAAATCTAGCAACCGTTCGACTTCACTCACGTTCCATTGCTCGATCACCGTGCTGATCGTGATGCGCCGCGGGCTGCCCAGCAACTCCTTCGCGAGCTCGAGGTTTTCCAGCACTTTCGGCAGCGCCGCCGGTTTCGAGAGTGGATTTGTCGGATCGGCCGCCAGCGCATCCAGGCTGACCACCAGTCCCGTCACCGCTCGCAGAATCGGCGGCTTTCGATCCAGCAGCGTGCCATTGGTAATGAGCAGTAGGGAACGGTATTTGCACTCGAAGCGCGCCGCCTCCACCAGCTCTTCGATATCGGGCCGCAGCGTCGGCTCGCCCCCCGTAATGACGATAGAGTCTGTCTCTTTTCGTATGCGCTTCAACAGCCGGATCGTCTCTCTCGTCGGCAACTCGTCGCTGAAGACGTCCGGCTCTTTTTGCGTGCAGTAACTGCAGGCCAGATTGCATTTATGTGTGACGTAAAACGAAACCGCGTAGGGTGCCACTACTTTCGTTCGCAAAATGTGCCGCCGCCAAGCGTTGCGAAAATAAAGCTGAAAATTCTTCGCCACGAACGGCGCCTGCCGCACCAACCCGCGTAAGAGATCGCGTTTCGATGGCCGGCGCTTGTCCAGTGCACTGACGGGAACAAAATTCGCTTTCTTCTCAGCCATGGGCAGTCACCTCAGCCTACAGCAGCGGCACGACCAAGCCAGGAAATGATCTGTTCGGGTGGTGGGTCAGTTTCCGATTATCCAAACTAACCAGGCAAGTGGTGATAGACTGTGGTTTCGAGAGTTTCCCATGAGCTCTGCGATGCGCTTGTGCCTAGCAATTCTGCTTATCCTGCCGTCCTCTCTCGACCAAGCTCGCGAAAATCGGACCGTGTTGCTTGCTGCGCATCGCGCAGGTCGCGCGGAAGTACTCGATCCAATCACGCTTCTATGTTTGGGCTCCATCAAGGTATTGCCCCAGGCTAACGGGGTGACAAGTGACCGCACGGGAGTCTTATTTCTGCGCGAAGGACTTGCTCCTGAGTTCCAGGGCTGCTGCGCGCTTTATGCAGTCAATCTGAAGACCCGTGAGATGACCAAGCTCCTCGAACCTGCTTCTGAGGTCGCTGTCTCGCCGGACGGCCAGCATGTTCTTACGCAGCGAGGAAACGTTGGAATCGAAGCCTTTAGCGTACACACCTTGCAGCGGGAACCGGCGATCCCGCGTTCCATTGCGCCGGGTGTCTACACTTTGCGTTTCTCGCCCGACGGTCGACTGCTGTTTGGCGTCTCGAACTTTCCGGCGCCGACCGTGGACATTCTGGATTTTGACCGGCGAAGACTGGTGCAGCGATTCACGGTCCCGCAAGACCTCACCGTTCTTGGAGCATGGATTAGCAATGCCTATTACTTGTACGGATATCGCAAGGGAACTGGGCAGCTCTGGCGAGTGAACGCTGATAACTCCGCGTTAGAGGGACCGGTGAAGATCGATTTTCCCGATTTGGCGTCAGAGTGCAAGATGCGGGAGCAAGAGATTCTCGGCGCCGGGGGTCGACTCTTCCTTTATGAACTATTCGGATCCAAGGGTGATCGGCGTGACGGTTGTCCAAGAAAGATTCCTGGAGGCCTGTTCTCGGTCGATCCGCAAACAGGCGGGATACTGGCTCATTTAGCTCCTGACTCCATTTCGCGTCTTTGATTTCGGGCGTGGATGGCAAGGAACTCTACGGCATTGACGTGAGGGACACGAGTTGGAGCTCTGTCGGCCTAGTGCGGCTGAATGCCATAACCGGCGAGGTTCTTGCCAGGCGAAATCTAACTTCGGATGTGTGGTTCATCGATCTTGCAACCGTTCCTAGCGAGCTCGTGCCAAGCGGGCCGGTGGAAGCGACGACAAACCCTGTCAACTCCCGATAACGAGCTTACCGGAAACTGACCCACTACCTCTGTCCGTTATCACTAGACAGTCCCCAAAGCTAGCTGCTGGTGGACGGCAGGCCAGCATGATATACAGGCGTGAAAGGAGACACACTTGGGAGCTTGGGGAGTTGGCGCGTTTGAAAACGACACCGCTTGCGACTATGCATGCGAAGTCGCGGGTGGGAAGGACATTTCGCGGATCGAAATTACCTTAGCCCGTGTGCTCGCAACAGGAGCAGCCAACCTGAAAGCTCCGGACGCTGAAGAAGCCTTGGCCGCAGCCGATATCCTCGCCCGTTTAGGAGGCAAGTTCGGGAAGCGGGATGCTTATACTGCCTCGATCGATGAGTGGGTCACGCAAATAAAGCTCCAACCTGGCAAACAGTTGGTTAAAAAAGCGCTTAGCGCGATTGCTCGGATCTTAAAAGAGCCTTCCGAACTTATGGAACTTTGGCGCGATTCGGATGAGTTCGATGCGTGGAAAGCATCCGTCGAGGAATTGACGGCTCGCCTGTCTTCGATCGCGTAGGTCAAGAACCGCAATAACAATAAGTGGCTGCTGCGGGCAGCTAATCGGTGAACACTACGCCCACGGCGACATGCCCCTTTTCCGTTCCCGTGTCTATCCTCACGACGTAACCGCGCAAGTTCATCGCTTGCACGCCATCCGCACCCGGCGCCTCCATGGTGACTTGCAACTCCGATTGCAGCCGCGGCAGGTGCTTCAGCGAAATCAGCGCTCCCTGTAGGGAAACGTCCCGGACCATGGTTTCTTCCTCGAAGTCTTTCCCGCCTTCCGTCACGCCGCAGACTTTCGCGTGGAATTGTGCCTCGCGGCGCAGCGCCGTTCGCGTTCCCGGCATGTGCGCTTGAACTTTGTCTCCCGGTGCCCCGAGAGTGATCACCATGCCTTCGCTCGCGGCGAACACCGAATCAAACTCTTCTCGCGCCTGCCGCAAAATGGAATCCACCATACGATCGGTCGAATCGGGGTCGTGATGGAAAAGCACCAGCGTCTTCGCTTCCATCTGCCGCGCCACTTTCGCTCCCTCCAGCCACGAGGAATGTCCCCAGCCCTTTCTCGTCGTCTCCAGCCGTTCGGGTGTGAATTGCGCGTCGTTTATGAATATGTCCGCGCCAGCCGCTAGTTCGCGCAGGCTCGCGTCAAGTTTAGAGTCGCCCGGTTCGTTATCCGTCGCATAAGCAACAGTTCCCGCAGGCGTCTCGATTCGAAAGCCCAGGCAGCCTTGCGGATGATTCAGCCAGCGCGCCGTGACTTTGTTCTCTCCAACCCTGAACGAATCGCCGCCGTCCACTTCCTTGAACTTCCGCTTCGCGCTCATCGCGGACATGTCCACGGGAAAATAGGGCAGGGCCATCTGCGCTTCGAAGACTTGTTTCAGGCTGTCGCGCCCCAGAAATTTTGATCGAAAGCTGTAGAAATGAAACTCGTTGTTCTCCACATACAGCGGCGAAAAAAACGGAATCCCCTGGATATGATCCCAGTGATAGTGCGTGACCAGGATATGCGTCTCCGGAGCTTTTCCGCCGTTTGGCGCGGCCCAGCGGCTCCCTAGCATGCGCAGCCCCGTGCCGCAATCCAGAATGAACTGCGTGCCGTCCGGTGCGATCAGCTCCAGGCAAGGCGTATTGCCGCCGTAGCGCCACGTCGCCGGGTCTACCGTCGGCGTCGACCCGCGCACGCCCCAGAAACTCAATTTAGCGATGGGAACTGTCATTGCCCTGAGCGCAAAACCCCTGCATGAAGGCTCGTTCCACACCAACACGCGCGGAACGGGAAGCTCGCTTCATGGTCGCAGCCGATGGCAGGAGCGTCAATCAATTCGCGGAGGCGAAGTGTCATACTGTCTAATAAGCACGCGAAAGGGCTGCACCGCCGCCATCGCGCGCGTAGAATAAGGTGGATGGCCGCTCATTCGCACGATCACGGTCACGCCGGTCATTCGCATTCCCCCGGCCACTCTCACGCCGGACACACTCACCCTGCGTTACGCCCCTCTGTGCTTGGCTGGGCTATGGCCGCCACGCTCGGTTTGGTTGTAGCGGAGGTCTTTGGCGGCATTCTCGGCCGCAGCGTCGCCCTTCTGAACGACGCGGTTCACAATCTTTCTGACGTCCCAGCGCTCGGCATTTCCTATCTCGCGATGCGCTGGGCCGAACGGCCTGCCGATAGTGAAAAGACCTACGGCTATCACCGCGCCGGCACACTCGCTGCGTTCACCAACGCCTTCGTCCTCGTCCTGCTTTCGCTCTGGCTCGGCTATGAAGCTTTCGAACGGTTCCGTTCCCCCGTAGCCGTCGCCGAGAGCTGGATGATTTGGACTTCCGTTGGCGCGCTCGCCGTCAATGGCGGCATCACGCTCGCTCTCGTCCGCGCGAGGGGCGACCTCAATCTGCGCAGCATCCTCGTTCACAACTTCGGTGACGCGCTCTCAAATATCGCCATTATCGCCGGCGCGCTAATCATCCACGCGACCGGTGCGCGTTGGATCGATCCGCTTCTGGGCCTCGCCATCGGCTTGCTCGTGCTTTGGTCCAGCATCGGCATCCTGCGCGAATCCTCTCATATTCTTCTGGAAGGCCGCCCGCTTGATTTGCGCGTCGAAGACGTCGCCCGAGCTATATTAACCGTCGAAGGCGTGCAGGAAGTGCACGATGTGCATCTCTGGTCCCTCGGCGGCGGTCACCATGCGCTCAGTCTTCACGCGCGCGTTCCGGACATGCACCTCGATGAATGTGAGCGCCTGCTCGCTTCGATCAAGCAGGTAGCCGCAAGGGAATTTGGAGTTGAACACACCACCGTGCAGTTGGAGCGCGCTGGCCTGCCGGCGAAATCCGGCTACGTCATGCCGCAGCCCGCGAAAAAATAGCCTTCACGCCGGCAATCGAAAATTCATTCCGCGTTGTTCGTTAAATTCCCGCGTTGCGTCCAGATCCAACGCATCCTTCGTGACCGTGTGTCGCAAACCTTGGGGGCTAATGTACCGCAGCGTCCCTCGATCCCAGGTGTAGGCCACCGCAAAAAACACCGTTCCATCCCGCCGCACAAAAACAAATTCCTCGTTTTCGGCGGGAGCGGAGCTGGCCGTTTCAGCCGCCGCCGGTGCTGGTACCGGCGCCGGCTGAGGAGCCTGGTATCCCCTGCCAGTTCCCTGAGCTTGGGCATCTGTACCTTCTGGCTGTGGAATCGGCGCCGCCGAACCATCATCATCCGCTACTGGATAATCCGGCTCGGAATATCCATATCCGCCGTCATAAAATGGAAAGAAAAAGGGATCCTGAAACCCGCGTCCCCGGAACTCCCGCCCCCCTGATCCGCACGTCGCAGACTGGTGTACCGCATCGAATCCCAGTCCCGGCGCCGAGCCGCAACCCGCTCGAAAACGACCGCCCTCGCGCTCGCCATCGAAGCGCCTTCGCGTGGGCGTCTGCGATCCCGTGCCTCGCACTCCCGGCGCCCCTGTTCTCGGGCGAAATCCTCCGCCCCGCGGCCCCATCCGCGTCCCGGGCATCGCCTGCGGAGTCCTCGCTCGCGGAGCCTGCGTCGCCGCTCTCGGTGCACCACCGCCGGCAGCATGGGAACCCGCGGACATGCCTCCGCCCCTCTGCGCCTGCGCGCCTGCCGAGAGCAAAAGCACAAAACCTGCAACAATAATCTGGCGGACCATAATCTTCACCTGAAGGCCCGGCCTGCCGGGTCTTTCACGATCAACCTTTCCCCCAACGCCCAATAAGCCTCAATAAGAAAGATGCTTCCGGCCCAGCTCGCGTTACAATTCAACTCATTTGCTTGCGCTAAATTCCGGCGCTCTAAACGCCCTCTCGCTTCGCCTTCCAGTGCAATTGGCCTGCTCCCTATTCCCTATCCCTTATTCCCTTCTACTGTGCTATAACCGTCGAGCCGTGGAACGCGCCGCGAAACGGGAGCTTACTGAGGTTCAGTCCGAGCTGGCACAGGCTGCAGCACAATCCGCTGCGCCTTTGCAGGGCAGTCAGAGTCCCGTCGCCCGAACTGAAGATCCTTCGTGGTATTGCCCCGTCTGCTCGCAGCGGTTGGAGTCGCGGCGCTGCAAGTTGATCTGTTCTGTGTGCGGCTATTACATGTCCTGCGCGGACTATTATTAGCCGCCCGGTGATTTGACCGCTACACGGTCATCGATTACGATTCTTCGCTCCGGGATTATCCATATTTTGATAAGCTTTACGGCTCCGGCCCGGGTTGCCGCCGGAACCGCTTTCCGATGAGGAGGAAATAACGTGGCTTTGAAGATGACTTACCGCGAAGTGGATGGCGTGTCTGTGTTGGCGCTGGACGGCCGTATCGTACTCGGCGAGGAAAGCAACGCCTTGCGTGAAAAGGTCAAAAGCTTGATCGCCGAAGGAAAAAAGAAAATTGTCCTCAACATGGACAACGTCACTTTCATCGACAGCGCCGGGCTGGGCACCCTCGTTGCCGCTCATCACAGCGTCAAGACGCAGGGCGCCTCTCTGCGTCTCTGCCACCTGGGCAGCAAGTTCCAGGAAGTCCTCCAGATCACCAAGTTGCTGACCGTCTTCGATGTGTACAACACGGAAGCCGAAGCCGTCGCCAGCTTCTCCAAAGGCGCCGGAGCATAATCGTCCGAGCCAGACTCCGAGTGCCGCAGACGCTGGTTTTGCGCGTGTGCCATTTGCCGACGGGCACGCTCCCGTGTGCCCTCCTCCTTCATTTTCCACCAGCCTCAGCCGCCAAAGATGCGCCACCAGGCAGCATCCTTGCCATCCCAATTTCTAGTTTCTGATTTCTAGTTTCTCCCGCCACAGTGTTATCTTTTCCCGCAGACCCGCCATGAAGCCGAAGCCCAAACCGGTCGCAAAATCCTTCAAGGCTACGCTCGAGCGCGTGCCGTCAAACCTCGGCTGGATCGTCGTGCGCATCCCGATCGACGTCCCAAAAGTCTGGGGCACACGCGCCAGGCTCAGAGTGAAGGGCGAAATCAACGGCTTCGCTATTCGGACTTCCCTTTTCCCCACCGGCAAGGGTTTTCACAGCCTGACCGTCAACAAGCGCATCCAGGCTGGCGCGAACGTCTCTCCCGGCGACACCGCGCAGTTCTGCCTCGAACCCGACACCGATAAACGCGTCGCCACCGTACCCGCGGAACTCCAGCGCATCCTCAACGAAGACCGTTCCTTCCGCCGCTGGTTCGACCAACTGACCTTCTCCATTCGCAAGTGGATCTGCGATTGGATCGTCAACGTAAAAAACCCCCAAGCCCGCGTCCGCCGCGCCGAACAAGTCGCCGAACAGTTGCTCTCCGCCATGGAAGCCGAGCTCGACCTGCCCCGCATCTTAAAACTCGCCTTCGCCCGCGATCCCCGCGCCTATCAAGGCTGGCAGTCCATGACTCCCCTGCAACGCCGCGGCCACCTCCTCGGCATCTTCTATTACCGCTCCCCCGAAGCCCGCGACCGCCGCATCGCCAAAATGCTCGAAGACGCCCTCGCCCACACCGACCGAAAAACAAGCAAGAAAAGCAGCGCCTGAACGAGTTGCTACCGGAAGAAACGCCTCCATAGAGAAAGGCAGAACTAACGTGGCTACCAGAACAAGAAAACCGATCAGGTCGAAAAAAGCAGTGGAAATGTTTTTGCCGACCTCGGTCTCCCCCATCCCGAGCAAGAACTCTTGAAGGCAGAGCTTACGCTCCAGATTTATCGCCTCATTAGAAAACGCGGCCTCAAGCAAGCCGAAGCTGGCGAGATCCTCGGCATCAAGCAGCCTCACGTTTCCGCCTTGATGCGCAACCGCGCCGGTTCCTTTTCCGTCGAGCGTCTCATGGACTTTCTCACCGCCCTCGGCCAAAACGTCGAGATCACCGTGAAACCCGCTCGCAAGAAACACGGCGAAGTTTCCCTCGTGGCCTAGTTTCTACTTCCCTCCCCCGCGCCAATGTCCCTGCAATGTGCATCGCGCCTTCACGTCCTGGCATCCAAATTCCGGAGCCAGACGATGCCCGACGTTCGCATTACCCGCAGCGATCACCTCGACCGCAACACGCCGCAATCCGCCGGCATTCTGCGCCTCGCTGCCATTAACAGCGATCTTTCCAGCTCCTCCCATATCTGTGGCGGCGTAATGATTGCCCAGCCACACACCGCTAGTTCCGTGCACCACCACGGCAACCAGGAAACCATCATTTACGTCCTCGGCGGCAATGGACAAGTCCGCTGGGGCCGCCACGGTGAACGCTCCGAAACCGTGCGCCCCGGTGACTTCGTTTTCATTCCAGCCCACCTTCCCCACCAGGAACTTAACCCCACCGCCGAAACCGTCACCTGGGTCGTCATCCGCAGCGGTCCCAAACCCGTCGTCGTCAACCTCCCCGGCTTCGATCCCATCGCGTCCACATCCGCTCGTTAACCTCGACTGCCCTCGCGGATTGCTTTAGCGAAGCCACGTCGATGACGAAGCGGAGCGTGGCCCGCCTTTCGCGCTTCGCGAAAGATGGCGCTTTTGATGCAGCCATTGCTACTATTTTTCGATTAGCGGCATCCCTCTTCATCTTCGTGGCACCGCCAATCTTGGCTGCTCTTCGCTCTTGATTATGTTCGCTTTTTCATCGCCATCAGTGGTAAAGTATCCTATCAGAACACTTTAGTGAGGGGACTTGACCGACCGCTAATCGACGTGGAACGAAAAATCGACTTTGTAAGCGATTTCAAAGGGCCGTACCGAATTGATTTGTTTAAGTGGAAAGTAAGAAACGACAACTCTTCCCCACAGCCGAGAGGAGAAATAACCGATCATCGGATACGTAACAATCCAGAGTCTACCGAGTACAAAGGGACACACTTCGTTGAGTGCTACGCGATAAGAGACGGCGTATGTATTGCGCGGAACAAGCAATTGGTGGTCTTGAGGCCCGTCTAGAGGGAGCTCCATCCTTCGCAGCACCAAGGGTGGCGGGTCGCCGCTAGTGCGCGAGTTTCGAGTGGCCCATGTTTCGCGCCGCGCGAAAAGTGCGGCTTGGATTTTCCCATAGATTTCCACAACTCTTTCGAATCCCGCCCCTCCGCAAACCCTTTCCCTCGGCCAACTTGAACCCCTGTGTCAACCCTGCCACATCCATTCGAATCACTAACAAGTTACTATTGACAGTCATTAACTATCGTGCTGCCCTTTCCTCTGAAGTTGGCGCTCCAACCCGGCCTTCTCCCGCTCCGGCTGACCCCTGTGCTCTCCGTGAACTCTGTGTTGAAATCCCCTCGCCCCTTGCCCCCTAAGCCCCATGGAATCATATCGTTTGCTGCCCCCCACCCTCTAACCCTTTTGAAATCATATCGTTTCAAAAACAGCGTGGGGAGGGGGTGCCACAATTCAAGTTCTTTCCTTACGACCTTACTTCCTTACCTCCTCATCTCTAAGCCCTTTAGATGCAACACTTACAAAAACACGGGGGAGGGGTCTGTTATTGTTAACTAGAAATCCCACGACGCATCTCTATCCCGCGGGAATCCGCCGCAGCGGACAACCGAGCGATCTCTCTTTGCATTACTTCCCTGCATCCTTACCTCGTTACTTCCTTCCCCGCTCAGCCTTCCACCCGATACATCGTGATCCCGCTCATCAGCTTGGGAAAGAAGTCGGTCGACTTCTGCGGCATCACTTCGCCGGCAGTCGCGATTCTCATCACCTGCTCGACGTCGCAGGGATTCAGCAAAAACGAAATTTGCGCGCGCCCGCTGTCCACGGCATCGAGCGCCGCCGCAGCTTCTCGTTCATACGTCAGGTTCGCTTCCGCCGTCACCGCTTGCGGCGTGATTCCCAGCGCCGGCTCCAGGATTCCTTCGTGCAGCAGCACCACATCCAGTTCGCGCTGCAGCGGCGAAACATTCGGCAGGAGCTGCGCCAGGTTGACGCCTTCGCGCAGCGTCAGCACGTAGAACGCCCGCTTCTGCGCCCCCGGAGCGGGATAAACGCCCATCGCCCGTTTCTCTCGCGCGCCCGTGAGCTTCGCAAGAAATTTCTTCTTCACCTCGGATCTCTCCCCGCTGCCCGAGAACGGAAATTCCTCCGCCGCGAACCACGGCTCGAGATGCCGCCGCACGCCGCTCCAGGAAAAATCGTGGACGTTTGCCGCCACGCGGTGCGTCGGCAGAATCGTAAGCCCCTCACTCCGCGTGTTGATGAACGTCATCATCGCGCGCTCGTACGGCGCGTCTGGATCGCTCTTTCCCGCGCGCGTGCGGCACTCGTTCCGGTAATTCAGCGCCGTCTCGTAACGGTGATGCCCGTCCGCAATCACCAGTTTCTGGTCTTCCATCGCTTTCTGGATCGCCGCCACGCGCTGCGGATCTGCGATCACCCACAGCCGGTGCACCACGCCGTACTCGTCGCGCAATTCCGCGGCGGGCGCCGCCGCTTCGGCATCCGCCAGAATCGCATCGATGCGCCGCTGCGCGTCCGAATACAGCATGAAAAGCTGCCCCGTGTGTGTTTTTGTATGCCGCAGAAGTTCCAGCCGGTCCGCCTTCGGCCCCGAAAGCGTGTGCTCGTGCCGGAAAACGACTCCCGCCGAATACTCCTCGAGCTTGCCCGCACCGATAAATCCGCGGCGCGCGCGGCGTTCTTCCGTCCCCGGCACCGTGTATTCCTGCGTGTAGGCATAGAAAGACGGCGCGGGATCCTGCACCACCACGTTACGGCGAATCCAATCCTCGATCGCGGCGGCCGCGCGAGTATAAACATTGTTCTGAGGCGTGTCGCCGGGATACGCGCGGCCCTTCTCCACGACGATCAAGTTGTGCGGGTCCGCCGCATAATATTTTCCCTGCATCGCCGGAGAAATCTTGTCGTAAGGCTGCGTAAGGACGCGGTCGAACGGCGCGCGCGCCGGGTCGTAGCGAAAAGCGCGAAAGGGATAAACCTGGGCCATGGAATCTCCGGAATCGTTTTGTGCCGTCTGCTGAATCCTTTATTTTACGCGAACAAGCCGGAATTCCGAAAAATGTACGAGGTGAATTTTCGGTGAAAATGGGACGTGCGACGGATGACTGTCGAAAAAGCGCGGCCATATTACAATGGTTGATTCATGACCGTTCCGACTTTTTCTTCCGTGCGCGCGTTAATCTTCGATCTGGACGGCACGCTCATCGATTCTCAGCGCGACCTGATTCGCTCCGTCAACGCCATGCTGCACGAATTGGGCCGCGAGCAACTGCACGAAGACACCATCTCCGACTACATCGGCCACGGCGCCCCGCAACTTGTTGGCCGCGCTTTGGGCCGGGCAGCAACGGAACAAGAACGCGAGCGCGCTCTGAAATTTTTTCTCGCGTATTACGAAGACCACAAAATGGATTCGACGTGCCCGTACCCGGGAGTTCCCGAGGCGCTCCAGCAACTTGCCGCGTTTCCCATGGCCATC
>WNFP01006122.1_pt1 | contig 16414 bp, 12 predicted proteins | sample 5400201 | NCBI WGS metagenome assembly WNFP01 (sample SAMN13153355, study PRJNA577476) | soil metagenome | isolation source: 115 cm saprolite under Madrone tree | place: USA:California | collected 2016-06-14 | reverse complement strand
AGCTCTTACGCGGTGTACGAGATTCCATTCGGCCGCGGCAAGAAGTGGGGTGGCAATGCGAGTGGGGTGGTCAACCAGATTGTGGGCGGATGGTCGGTCAACCCGATCATCTCCATCCACTCGGGCTTCCCTATTGCGCTGTATGATTCGGGTAGCGCTCCGAATGACGTAAATTCGCGGGGGCAGCGTCCGAATTGTGGGCCGGGAGCGGGGAAGGTCTTTGGCCGGCAAGCCGCGTTCGATTCCACCAGCGGCAAGTACATCGGCTACCAGTGGTTTGACAACACTCCGTATACAGCGACGGGTTTTGAGCAGTTCGGAAATTGTCCTGCTCAAGGACCGGTACGTGGTCCGGGTTTTGGGGTTGTGGATCTGAGTGTACAAAAGAACTTCCCGGTTACGGAGCGCGTGCGGCTCCAGTTCCGGGCGGATTTCCTCAACGCCTTCAATCACGTGAATCTGAACACTCCCAATGGAAGCTGTTGCGGAGGGACCATGGGGGTTGTCAATAGCTCGCAGGACCCACGTAACATCCAGTTTGCGCTAAAGCTGTATTATTGACGCTGTATGATAAAGGCAGGCGTCCACGACGCCTGCCTTGTTTTTCTTATGCGCAGATTTTTCCTGTCGGTTTGGTCCCTCCTCTTGTTTTTCAGTTTTCTTGCCAGCTTTTGCGTTGGCCAGCCGTCGGGAACAACGGCGGGATCCGATCCCGCACAGGAAGCCCAGCGGGCTCTGAATCTCGCCAAGGCGGGACATTGCAGGGAGTCGCTACCGCTTCTGAGAAAAGCTGCTGCTCGCGGCACCCAAACTCAAAAAGATCTCAAGCGGCAGGCTGGTTTTGCCGGTGTGCGCTGCGCCATGGTCGATGTCAATCCGGATACGGCGACCGAGTTTCTTCGTGGGCTTACACGCGACTTCCCGCACGATCCCGAGGTACTCTATCTCTCGGTCCACACCTACTCTGATCTCTCCACTCGAGCGGCGCAGGAACTAGCCACTAGCGCTCCCAATTCGCCCCAGGCACACGAACTGAACGCGGAAGCTCTCGAGATGCAGGGAAAGTGGAATGAGGCCGAGAAGGAGTACCAGGCAGTTCTGCAGCAAGACCCGCGCTCGCCGGGTATACATTTCCGCCTGGGGCGCCTAATGCTTTCCCGGCCCAATCCGGCTCCCGACATGGCTGAACGGGCCAAGCAGGAATTCCTGCAGGAGTTGGAGATTGATCCCAACAATGCGGGAGCGGAATATGTTCTGGGCGAACTCGGTGACGCCTTTCTGGGGCTAGGCAGTTCGCTGATGTCGCTAAAGAAATTTCCCGAAGCGATCGCGCCACTGGAAACCGCGGTCAAGCTCGAGCCGCTGAATCCGACGGCGCACTATAATCTGGCGGTCGCGTATACTCGCTCCGGACGCAAACAGGAAGCCGAGAAGGAGTTCGCCATTCATCGCCAGATGGTGCAGAAGAGCGAGCCCGCGGGAACCGCACCGGCCGAACCGGAGTCGCAGTCACAAGGTTCTCCGCAATAATCGAAAACGCGTCCACCGGCAGACTTGTGATCAAGCCCACTCGAAGCCCTGCAAGTATATTCCGGCCTTCTCGCCGCGATTTTCTATGGGCTTTGGCCGGCAATCTGTTGTATGCCGGCATCTCGGGAGGGGCTGGCGCTTTACCGCAGCCTCCTTCTTCTTATCCTTTTACCGAGATTCCGCCCGCCGCCAGTGGCATTGCCTGGGTCCACACCGCGGGAAAATCTGCCGCGCATTACCTGCCGGAAACAACCGGGGCCGGCTGCGCCTTTGTTGACTACGACAGCGACGGATGGATGGACATTTACCTGGTGAACAGCGGGAAATGTGATTTCTTCGATCCCAACCCTCCGCTTCGCAATGCACTTTACCGCAACAATCGAGACGGGACGTTTAGCGACGTGACCGCCAAAGCGGGAGTTGCCGGAGGTGGATACGGCCAGGGCGTGGCGGTGGGAGACTACGACGACGACGGGTTTCCGGACATCTACGTCACTCAGTACGGCCGGAACATTCTCTACCACAACAACGGCGACGGCACATTCACCGACGTCACGGAAACGGCCGGGGTAGCCGCCCCAGGATGGTCCTCCAGCGCGGTTTGCCGCGCCGGTGAGGACGCAAAACGGGGATACTGCATTCCACATCTTTACAAGTCCACCTCCAGCTGGCTGTTTCACAACAACGGCGATGGAACATTTACCGACGTCAGCAAGGCAACGGGAATCGCCGACTATCGTGGGAAGGCCTGGGGAGTTGTTGCCTGCGACATTAATAATGACGGCAACCTGGATCTTTTCGTCGCCAACGATACCGTCGCCAACTTTCTTTTCGTCAACAAAGGTGGGAAGTTCGAACAGATTGGCGAACCAGCGGGAGTGGCTTACAGCGCGGAGGGCCGTCCCCGATCGGGAATGGGCGTCGATGCCGCTGACTTCGACCAGGACGGCTGGATGGACCTTTTCGTGGCCAACATAGACCACGAGGTGTACTCGCTCTATCGAAACAACAAGGACGAAACCTTCGATGATGTGGCGATGCCGACAGGTATTGGCGCGCCGACCCGGTTGATGAGCGGCTGGGGTCTGAAATTCTTCGACTATGACAACGACGGCAATCTGGACCTGTTTCTGGCCAACGGCAATCCGGATGACCTGATTGAGTCGCTTCATCCCGGGGTGACATATCGGGAGCCGCCGATTCTCCTGCACAATACGGGTCGTGGGTTCGACAACGTCAGCCAGCAAAGCGGCCCCATTTTTGCCACCGCGCTCTCGGCGCGCGGCATGGCCATAGGAGACTTCGACAACGATGGCAGTGTGGACGTTCTGATCGCCATCAATGATGGGCCACCGCTATTGTTGCGCAACAACGCCGGAAAACAGAACCACTGGCTGGGACTGAATCTGGTCGGAAAGAAATCGAACCCCGACGCCGTGGGAGCTCGAGTTGCTTACCAGGCGGGTGATCTCAAACGCAGTCTCATGAAGGTGGGAGGGGGCAGCTATCTGTCGTCGCACGATCCCCGCGTGGTGCTGGGACTTGGGCTGCGCAAGAAGATTGACTGGCTGGAGGTGAAATGGCCGCGGCCGAGTGCACGGGTGGACCGCTTTACCGACCTCCCCATCGATCGCTACATCACCATCGTGGAAGGGCAGGAAAAATGGAAATAATTGTGCTCCATCGAGAAAGGGGCCTCAGGCACGGCCTGCGCGGTGACGATGGCCCTGCTTAAAACTGTTACCTGATCTTCGCGAATTTAATGCAAGCAGGAGAAGGCACTTCCAGCACCTGGCCCGTAGGCGTCAGGTGGCCGGTTTGTGGGTCGATCTTAAAGATCACGATGTTATTGGAATTCTGGTTGGCCGCTACCAGGTAGGAGCCGCCGGGAGCGATTTCAAAGTTGCGCGGCTTCTTGCCACCGGTTGGGACCGCATCCAAAAATCTGGGCACGCCGGTCGCGGCGTCGATTTCGAAGACGGCGATGCTGTCGTGACCGCGGTTAGAGCTGTAAAGGAACTTGCCATCAGGGTGCACCTTGATTTCCGCCGTCGTATTGTCTCCCTTAAAACCTTCGGGCAAGGTTGAAACTGTCGCCATCGGTTGCAGGGTTCCGTTTGCCGCATCGTAGGAAAATCCGTCGACTTTGGAAGCCGCTTCTTCCAGTACGTATAGAAACTTGTAGTTGGGATGGAAGTCGAAGTGTCTCGGCCTTGCGCCCGGATGAAGCTGCGCGAAGGGGGGATCGTTTGCCGCCAGGGTCCCCTTGGCTGGGTCGAAACGGTACAGCAGCAACTTGTCCAGCCCCAAGTAGGAAGCGATCGCGAAGCGGTTGTCGCTGGACAAGTCGATCTGGTGGGGTTCAGCACCCAAAGGATCGACGGTGGGCCCGGTGTGCTCCATCACGGCCGAGGCCTCACCGAGCCGGCCATCTTTAAGCACCGGGAAGACAGCTACGCTGCCGCCCTCGTAGTTTGCCGCCAGGACATATTTTCCCGTCTGGTCGAGAGACACATAGCAAGGTCCCCCACCATGAGACGAAACCTGATTCAAGAGCGTAAGCCTGCCTAATTTTCGATCGATGGCAAAAGCACTGATCGCGCCCCTCTTCTTTCCGCCTTCCTTCTGGCCCTGGTAATCAGAAATCTCGTTAGCCGCATACAGAAATCGCTGGCTGGGATCGATGGCCAGAAACGATGGGTTCACGGTCTCCGCCACCAGGCCGACCGGAGTTGCCTGACCAGTGGCGGGGTCGAATCGGTAGGCATAAATTCCCTTACTGTTCGGGCCGGTGTAAGTGCCGACATAGATAATGTAGGATTTCCGGGAGCCGTTTTTCCTCGCTTGCCCCATGGAAGCAACCAGTAGCAGAACAAGAAGCAGCCTTAATGAGGCCGCAAAATGACAGCGCATGATCTTATTCGCCTCCCGTTTCTAAGGAGCCGTACGTCTTCGGCTGGTCAGATGCACACGGCCTGCGATCCGCAGTGAGGGAACGACAAATTCGGTGAATTCCCCACGTTGTACGGGAGTGAGAGACTCGCAGCAGGCCCGGTCGGGAGTCTCGTAAAGAACCGAAGAAAACGCCCCTTTGATCCGCACCTGGACTGGGATCGGCTCCTGAGCATAATTGATGAGCTCCACAAGTTTCTCGCGGCCGCCGGGCACGCCGTATGGTACAGCAATGACGGTTAGTGCATTCCACAGGCTGATCTCTACCTTATCCGTACCCATCAGGCGGCGTATGTCCTGGGCAAAGGTTTCGGGGTCGATCACCGGCCCTGGGAGTTCGATAATACGACCCTTGCCTGCGGCATAGGCAACCGAGTGCTCCCCAGCGGGCATAGCCTGGCCACTCTGCCAGGGGTAGGAGGCAGGCGCGCCCACCAGCACGACAATGCCGCCCTTGGAGGCGAAGTCGGCGATCGCCTTGGTGATGGGCTCGTCCGGAACAGCAAAGACGATGAGCAGGTTAAAAGCATCGAGGCTCTGCGGCTTCAGGCCTGAAGCTTTCAGAACCGCGAACGGAATGTTGTGACGCGCGAGCAGGTTGATGGGCTCGTAGGCCTTCTGGTAGGCATCGGTGATCACGCCGACGTTGGCTTCGGGTTCGCCCACCTTCTTGCCCCCCTGGGAGGAAAACGCGAAATGGTGCTTGATCTCCTTAAGGACGGCCCAGGCAGCAGGGGCGTTCCGCGAAAGATCGGTTTGCAGCCTGGGATGGAGGTTCAGGATGAGATCTGCGTGGAACGCCCCTGCTTCGGCCACCGCACGCGAGTAGTCCGCCGCATCGGGGCCGTACTCTTGCTGCAGAGAATCCTCCAAGTCCCACTGGAATTCGTAAAGATACGTTTGCGCCGGGCGAAACGCCTGATCGAGCCTCACCAGGGCGAGATTGGAATCGATCCACGGCTGGGCGGTGGGGCTGGTTACCTGAAGGACGCCATCTTTCTTAATGACAAGCTGTCCCTTCATCTGCGGCTGTTTCGCCTTGGAGTTCAGAACCAGCACGGGAAGGGCTGGATAAGCGGATCGCAGTTGTTGGAGACCTTCGTCAATCTGGCCGGGCTGGGAATCGCCCGGATTCAGGACGATGCCCGCCAGATTGCTTTTTTTCGTGCTCCGAGTCATATCTGCCGCTTTGCCAACCGGGACCTCGGCATAGACGCGATAGCCCTGTCGGCGGGCATTCCTGATGAGAGCTTCGGCATCCCAGGAAACCACCAATTCCTTGATGCCCATAGTCGCCGCGGCCGGAATCGAAGATTGCGTCCATCGCAAAAGCACTTTGCTCCAGCCGGGCGTTGCCGCCAGCAGGCAAACCATGGTCAGAACTCGCTTTCGCATGAATATGAGATTCCCGGTTGTCATCATCGCAGGCCGCCGGAGTCTGTCTGGACGCTGGTGGTGAGTCCCTGCTCGCCACTTCTAAGCAGAATTTGAGGCCCACTGGATACTAGGTGTGTTTGCCCCTCCGGGGAAACCCAGATGGCCGCCACCCCCGCCACATTTTTTACCAACTCTTTACCTTTCTCGGGTCCCACCAGCAATAGGGTCGTCGAAAGCGCGTCGGATGCAGATCCGGTGTGTGCCACCGCACTGACGGCGAAAGGCGTCCTTACCGGGACACCTTTATCGGGATCGATGATGTGCCCTGCCGATTCCCGCCAGAGCAGGCTGGGTGGAGTTTGCTCGGAGGTGGAAACACTGCTGTCCGATAGCATGACCTGAGGATCCACCTTGTTCGATGGGTCTCTCAGGTGCACCAACCAGCCCGCTTGACCCGGAGGAGCGCCCATCGCGACAATCGTGCTTCCTCCTGCGTCAAGTAGGGCGCGCGAGATGCCGTGCGAGCGCAGCACATCAGCCGCCCGGTCCAGGGCGTATCCTTTGCCAATGGCTCCCAAATCGATCTGCGTGCAGGGCGAGTGGAACTGAACCCTATCCGGGGGTAGTAGTTCGACCTTTTGATATCCCACGCAGGCCCGAACCTTTTGCTCTTCTGCGGCCGAAGGCGTAGGCCCTCCACGGATTGCGGCTTTCCATAAGTTGACCAGCGGCCCAACCGTCACATCAAATTTCCCCGCTGAAAGACAGGAATACTGCAAAGCCTCGCCGATTATGCGGTACAAATCGGGGGGAACGGATTGAGCGCTGGAATGCGAAGAATGGTTTAGACGGCTCAAGGCACTGTCAGCCTTGTAGTCACTCATCACATTATTGCCCATGACGTACTTTTTCTTATGAACAAAGTTCTTATGAACAAGGGGCGCCTGGTGGTTATGAAGAAAGGCCACCTGGGAAGCCTCGGTTGCAGCCAGGGCCAACGACGCGCAAACCAAGACGACGGCAAGGGGATTATTCCAGCGCATAAACCTCACCGTCGTTCGTGGCCACATAGATTGCATCTCCAGTCAGCACGGGAGCTGCCTGGACTGCTCCCCCTAGGCCAGCCCTCCAGATCAACTTGCCGGTGGCGATGTCGAACGCCTGCGTTCCTCCTGCCTGAATGCAAACCAGCCCGCTGCCGATGACCGGGGGCGCGGTGACGGCATCGCTGATCTGGACCTTCCAGCGCAACTGGCCGCTTTGAATCTCGAGTGCGTAGAGAAATCCGTCCTTGCTGCCGACCACGGCGAGATCTTCGTTGACCGCAGGAGACGAGGAGATTCCCAATCCGGTCTCATATTTCCAGCGTACTGACCCGGTGTTGGCATCAAGGGCGTAGAAGAAGAAGTCTTCCGATCCGATCAGTACGTTGTCGCCGGCGACAGCGGGCGAGGAGTCTATGCCATTTTCCGTCGGAGTACTCCATACCGTTTTGCCGGACGAGACATCGAGACAATAGACCTTGCCATCACCGCAGCCGACGTAAACATGCCGTTCCCCGACCCAGGCGCTTGAGTACACCCGGCCGCCTAGTTCCTGCCTCCATCGCTTGAGGCCTGTATCGACGTCCACGGCATATAAATGGGAATCGGCGCTGCCGAAAAAGACTATGCCATCGCGGATGACCGGCGAGGTCCAGACTTCCGCAACCGCGCTCGTCTCCCACAAACTCTTTCCGGAGTTGCAATCCACGGCATATACCTTGCCCGAGTCGCAGCCAAAGAGGACTTTGTTTCGGGAGAGAGAAGGAGTGGAGTGGATGTGGTCTGCAGCCTGAAATTGCCAGTTCTGGTGTCCTTTTTCAATATCGATGGCGTGCAAGTTTCCCGCGATCGAGGTCACGTACAGAACTCCGCTGCGCAGGACGGGCGCGGAACGAATGGAGCTTCCCATGCGAAGGTGCCAGCGCACATGGTCGGGTGCCTTGGCGACACGAATTCCCTGACCTCCTGTTCGCGAGTTGTCCTGAAGCAGGGTGGGCCAGTCGGCTTCAACTTTTGAGGGCTCGGAAGTCTTTGGCGGTCCTGGCATTGGGTCGGTTAGCCGAGGGCGATTCGACCGTGATCGATGCGCTTGAGGTCGGCGACGCCCAAGCCCAGCTTTCCCGCGGACGCAATATGCCCGGGCCGGCGATAGAACAGGTTCTTGTTTGGATCGTGGTAAAACTCCTGACTGCTGCTGGTGATGCTGTCGGCATTGTGCTCCCAGACGGAGGGCACGCCCTCTTCGCGCCGCTTCTTTTCGATGGCCTCCAGCTCAAGCGTGTCGATCGCCACCGGGTCGGTACCGAAGTAGAGAATTCCCGCCTGATGGATAAAATTCTGGACCTGGGTCAGCGGGCCGCCGTGCCATACCTGGCGCATGCCGTCCATTATGTGCAATACCGCCTTCGAACGCAGCGGTTCAACTGAGCACATAACTCCGATGAGCGGGTCGGTGAACGAGTAGGGAGAACGATGCGAGCGTGCCACATTGTTAAACGTGCCGTAGCCCAGGTTCTTCAGGCAGCCGGTGACGCCCGAGGCGGAGTGGTCCTTCATTGTAGGAACGTTGATGATTTTGGTGAGGCTGTGGGCCACGATGCTCGCCATGTACGAACGGTTCTCCCATTCGCCGAAGAAAGTGGCCTGGCAATAAACGTTAGCATCGTAGCCGGCGTCAACCAGCCCGTCCTGGATACCCACTACGCGAACACCGGGAGGGAGCAGTGCCTGATAGCTGCCAACGTCAATTTCGTATTCGTAGCGGTCGTATATGACGATGTTGCCCACGGGCACGCCGGCGGACTGAACCCCGTTGCTAATCTCCCTTACAATTTCGGGAGACGAGCAGCAGGCCGGGGCGCCAGACGGATTGATCTTGATTCCAACAATATCGGAGGGCTCAACAAATTTCGCCCAGGCTGCCGCGACCGAGCGCTCGCCTGTCAATTCCTTCATGCCGCGCTCGATCATGGCGCGGACCACCGGCTGCGAAACCCGGTTCCGCACGATGGAGTTCGAGTCATAGACTTCCACGACCCGCCCCGGAAATAATCCGGGCATGCCGAGGGCGGACTTGGCGGGCCGCAGCCCATGGACGATGTCGATTGCTGGCGGCTCCGGTAAGGTCACCTCACCCAGGGCTTTTGGATCGAGACCATCGAGGAACAGACTGGCGCTTCCCAAGCAACTGGCTTTGACGAAGGTTCGCCGATCCATAGAGTTGACCCCGAGCGAGTGAAAGGTACCGCTCAGGCTACGCCATGCTCCAGGCCATTTTCAAGCGGACTTCGGAATACTTCATATTTCTCGTTAACCAAAGATGACAATGCTGCTTTGACTGGGTAAACTTGCTCGCTTGGCGAAGGGCGCGTGAGCAAGCTTTTTATGATTTCTCTGTGTTTCCCGCAGGTTGAACACGGAAGACACAGAGAAGTCTTATAAAGAAAGGTCCCACATGCGCGAATGGATTAAGACACTACTCGGATTGGTTGTATCGCTCTTTATAATTCTCGGTATGCCTGCGGAAACATTCTCCCAGACGCCCCGCTACGACTTGCTATTGAAGGGCGGCCATGTGATTGATCCCGCGAACCATGTAGACGCGGTGATGGACGTCGCGGTGTCAAAAGACAGAATCGCCGCGGTCGAAAAAGATATTCCGGCCAGTCAGTCGGGAAAGGTGGTGGACGCTTCAGGGCTTTACGTCACTCCCGGTCTTATTGATATTCACGTTCATATTGGCCATGGAGGCGCGCCGCTCGATTGGTTCACTCCCGAGGGCCGGGCCCATACAGCGCCATACGGGATCCCCGCGGACCTCGCGCTGCAGGCAGGCGTGACCACGATGGTGGACGCAGGGAGTTCGGGCGCGGAAACGTTTCTTCTGGAAAAGGAAGAGGTCATTGATCGCGCCAAGGTGCGGGTGCTGGCCTTTCTGAATATCGTGGCCAACGGGATGCAGGGCGGCCTGGAACAGACAGTGGACCAGATGGATGCCAAGCGTTGCGCCGAGACGATCAAGAAGTATCCCGAGATCATCGTCGGCGTACAGACGGCGCATTACTGGGCGGAAGAGCCCTGGGATGCCGAACACACTCCATGGGCTGCGGTGGACAAAGCTGAAGAGTGCGGGCGCGCGGTCAACCTGCCCGTGATGTTTGATTTCTGGCCCCGGCCGGACCGGAGCTACGCCGAGCTCATATTAAAGAAGATGCGGCCGGGCGATATACATACTCACGTCTTCGCCCAGCAATTTCCCATCCTGCTGCCGGATGGCAAGATCAACCCGATTCTGGCCCAGGCTCGTGCCCGCGGAGTGATCTTTGACGTTGGCCACGGGGCTGGGAGTTTCTGGTTCCGCAATGCCGTTCCCGCCGTTAGGCAGGGATTTATCCCGGATTCGTTGTCCACCGATTTGCACACCGGAAACTTTACGGTGCTCAGCATGACCAATGTGATGTCCAAGTTTCTGGCGATGGGGGTACCCCTGCAAGATATCGTGCGGCGGTCGACGGTTAACCCGGCGCAGGAGATCCATCGACCGGAGTTGGGAACTCTATCGGTCGGAAAGGAAGCCGATATCGCGGTGTTGGAACAGCTCAACGGTTCCTTCGGTTACATCGATTGCGGTCTTGCCAGGATGGATGCGAAGGTGAAATTGGTGGCCCGGCTGACGGTGCGGGCGGGGCGGATTGTCTACGATCCCTCAGGCCTCAGCATGGTCGAGTGGGAGAAAGCCCGTCCGCAGTATTTCAATACGCCAGAGTTGGGGAATTCCACGCCAGCGCGGGCGGATGATTTTCCCAGACAATAATTTTCCCGGTTAACGAGGGATCGGGATATCCGAAGCCGTCAATCTTGAAAACAGACCAAGGGAGATCTAAATGCCAGGAACTATCAGCCGTCGAAAGCTGTTGCGGGCGGGAGGGCAGGCGATTGTTGCCGGTGGCGCCGCAGTCTGTGCCGGCTCAACCGTGCCGGCAGTCGCGTCGTCGAGACCGAAGGTGAAAGGCGTGGACTACTACCAAAAGTTGGGCGTTACTCCCTTCATCAATGCTGCCGGGACTTACACCGTGCTTTCTGCGTCTACGATGCCTGATGAAGTGCAGGCGGCGGTGGCGCTGGCCGCACAGCGACCGGTCAACCTGAACGAATTGCACGACGCCGCGGGCCAGTACCTGGCGAAGCGATTGCGTTGCGAGGCTGTCCTGATCACCGCCGGCGCCGCCGCCGCGCTTGTGGTCGGGACTGCCGCATGCGTCACGACCGGCGCCGATCCTGCCATTCTCAGCATACCGACCGACATGAATGGGCTGAAGAATGAAGTAATTGTCCAAAAGTCGCACCGCTATGGGTATGACCACGCCATCCGCAATTGTGGAGTGCGCTTTGTTGAAGTGGAAACCCTCGAGCAGTATGAGCAAGCTTTCAACGAACGGACGGTAATGACTCACTTCTTTAACGCTGGTGAGGAGCACATCAGCCGCGAAGACTGGTTGCGTGTGTCCCACCAGCATGGAGTCCCATGTTTCAACGACGCTGCGGCCGATGTTCCGCCGATTTCGAACCTGTGGAACTACACCCAGATGGGATTTGACCTGGTGACATTTTCCGGAGGCAAGGGCCTGCGTGGCCCGCAGTGTACGGGATTGCTGCTTGGCAGAAAGGACCTGATCGAAGCCGCCAGGAAAAACAATTCGCCGAACTCGAATACTATCGGGCGCGGATTGAAGGTGGCCAAGGAGGAAATTGTCGGTCTGGTGGCTGCCGTGGACTGGTTCCTGGCCCAGGACGATGCCGCCATGGAAGCCGAGTACCGCCGGCGGGCGGAGCGGATTGCCGGGCAGCTGAAGAGTATCCCCACTGTGCAAACTCAGATCTTTATCCCCCCTGTCGCGAATCATGTTCCCCATCTGCTGGTCACCTATGACCAGAGCCGGGTCAAGATCACCGGAGTAAAAGTAATGGAAAAGATGCGCCAGGGCACGCCCCGCATCGAACTGAATCCGGGAACCGGAGGCCCTCCCGCCAGCGCTGGTCTGCCCGGCGGCAGCAACACCATCGTGGTCGGAGTATGGATGATGCAGCCCGGCGAAGACCTGGTGGTGGCGAAGCGGCTGCGCGAGGTCTTGCAGGGCGCCGTGAGCTCCTGACAGACTCGAAGGAGCCTCCGATTAAGGGCCCGCTGTGAGAGACCCCAGCGGCGGGTACTCCATCAAGAGGCGCCTTGCCATACCTATCTGCTCAAGCAGTTGAACTTGACAAGTCAACCACCCCGAGCATGGTCTTATAATCCCCGTAGTGAAAATACGGCTCGGATATTGGAGATTGGAATGCCAAAAGAGAACATCCTCCAACTATTGAAAGATCCGGTCGCACAGGAGTTGCTAAATTCTAAGATACTGGCAAGGCTTGCTTATACCGGGCTGGACGGGTCTCCGCGAGTGGTCCCGATCTGGTTCCACTGGGATGGTCAGCAAGTCGTCCTGGGCTCTGCGCCGAGTTCGCCCAAGGTGAAGGCACTGGCAAGGGGCGCGAAGGTGGCACTGACCATCGATGAGGACAAATACCCGCCAAAGGTGCTGCTGGTAAGGGGCACGGCCAGAGTGGAGGTCATTGACGGCGTCGTGCCTGAGTACGCTGAGGCGGCCAGGAAGTATTTGGGAGAGGAAAAAGGGAGGGAGTGGGAGGAACAGTCGCGGGGGATGTACAGCCAGATGGCGCGCATCGCGATTGAGCCCGAGTGGGTGAAGATCCTAGACTTTCAGACTAGGTTCCCGAAGGCGATTGAGGAGGCATTTAGTAGAGGGAGGCCAGGGAGGTAGGACGAGGCTGGGTTCAACGACAGCCGACGGCGCATTTCTCGTTTCGATTAACTACTTTCTGCAACTGACTGGAGTCCACCACCGCATCACGTTCCTGAAGAAATTCCTGAACCTCCAATCGAACAATAACGGTCCTTCCCCGGTCTCTTGGGCCCTAGTTCGAAGGACTCGCCATTGGCCGACGGGTGAACGGCTGGAACCCCAAACGTTCGCTGCCTTCTTCAATGAGATAGAACTCATCAGCTTCTACATTGCGGAACGTTTGCTGCAGACCGCCGGGCCATTTGATCTCGACGGTTTCAGCGCGAGCGACCTTACCCAAGCCAAAATTGGCGCGCAGGTCGCTCTGCGATAGATAGCTCCCGCCGCCCTCGATCTCCCGAATCTGTGAAATGCCGCCAGCAAGGACCCGTATTCGCGCGCCCATCGCGTCATGGTTGCTCTTCGTTCCGATCAGCCTGAAATTCAGGAAGTGATTCCCGTTGCCGCCGCTGTTGTGGAGTAGCAGAGGTACATCCCCGTTGTTGGCGACCACGACATCCACGAATCCGTCATTATCGAAGTCCGCAAACGCGACTCCGCGACCGACGTAGGGAGATTGAAACCCGTTTCCTGCCGACTTGCTCACTTCCAGGAACTTGCCATTGTGTTGGTTGTGAAACAGAGAATTGGTTTGCTTGTATTGAATTCCAGGGGTCGCTTGCTCAACTTCCGGATAAACGTGACCATTGGCAATGAAGATATCCAGCCAGCCGTCGTTGTCGTAGTCGAAAAAGCCTCCCCCAAAGCTGAGTACCTCATGGGTCGCTCGGGTGATGCCGGCTTGATCACTGACCTCGTCGAAGAAGCCCTTGCCATCGTTCTGCCAAAGGTGATCGGAGGATCTCTGAAAATCGGAAATGTACAGATCGAGCCAACCGTCGTTATCAAAGTCTCCCAGCGAGATACACATGGCCGCCATAGTCTTTCCCTGTCCGGTAAGGGCCATGCCGCTGGCTAACCCTATTTCCTTGAATGTGCCATCGTGCTGGTTGTGGTAGAGGTAGGCATCGAGGCCGTCATTGGCGACGAATAGGTCGGGCCAGCCATCATTATCGTAATCGGCGGCGCCCACGGAGAGATTCTTGCCTTCGGGCTGGTAGATTTTGGCTTTAACGGTTACGTTTATGAAGGTTCCGTCTCCATTATTATGGTAGAGCGCGTCAGGGCTGCCCCGGTAAACACTGGGAGGGCAACTGCTTCGCACCCCTCCCAAGTCGCAATACCGTCGGTCGCCCAGATCGACGTAGCTGCCGACATATAGATCAAGCCGCCCATCGCGATCGTAATCAAAGAACGTCGCGCCCGAATGAAATGCCCCTGATTCTGAGCCAGCCACGCCGGCCTTGTCGGTCACATCAGTAAATGTTCCATGGCCATTGTTGTGATAGAGAACGTTGCGCCCGTACTGGGTAACAAACAGGTCGGGAAAACCGTCGTTGTCGTAATCGCCCCAAACACACCCTAACCCGTAGCCGGTGCCCGGAACGCCGGCCTTTTCGGTGACATCCGTGAAAGTGCCATCGCCATTGTTGCGATAAAGGGCATTGCGGACGGAAATGTCCCGGTTGTACAGGTCGCGGCCATTCACAAAGTAAATGTCCTGCCAGCCGTCCCCGTCAAAGTCGGCCACGCAAATCCCTGGCCCAAATTCTTCACGGTTGATGGAGATGCCCTTATTGCCTTTGAAGTGCACAAACCTGATGCCAGCCGACGCGGTAACGTTCATAAATTCAATCGAAGCCGATTGCGGTCCTTGTGCATGGAAGCTCGGAATACAGAGCAGACCAAAAAGCACCCATAGCAGGAAGAACGCTCGAAACAGGAGTTGGGCGTCTCGCCAGCCGCGCAGGCACCAGAGTATTGCCGACCAAATCGCAGTCGGCACCTGAGGGCTGTGCTCGCGGTTTTGAGGCGTCCTGACCACGGAGCGGAGGATAGCATTTCTCCCAGTGACGGGCTCGCGCAATCAGGAACCCGTGTGAACGACAGCGAGAAGGGGCTATAATTCCTGCTCAGGTTAAGCGGGCTCCGAGGCAAGCACATACACTTGATTCTGGCAGGCGACATTGGCGGCACCAAATGCAACCTGGCACTGTTCCAGGAAGCAGAAGCAGCTGCGCTTAAGCCGATTTTCCAGCGCCGGTACGCCACCCGCGACTTTTCACGATTTGAAGATCTGATCGAGCGCTTCCTCCGGCAGGCCGCGGAGCAGGGAGCCAAGGTTGTTGGCGAGGGCATCAACGCGGCGGGGTTCGGGGTGGCGGGGGCAGTCGTCGAAGGCCACCTTCACGCCAACAATTTGCCCTGGACTCTGAATCCGTCGGAGTTGGCGCGCAGGCTCGATCTCAGTCTGGAGAACATCGTGCTGCTCAATGACGTCGTGGCCACTGCCTGGGGCCTGGATCAACTCCCCGCGAAAGATCTGGCTGTTTTGAACCAGGGAGTCCTGCAGCCGAAAGCGACCCGAGCGCTGATGGCGGTTGGCACCGGCCTGGGTGAGGCCCTCCTGCTCTGGGATGGCCGGCAGTACAGGGTATTTCCGTCCGAGGGCGGCCTGGCGGGCTTTTCGCCACGAACCGATCGCGAGATCCAGCTTCTCATTCGCCTTAAGAAAAGACTGCCCCAGGTCTGTTGTGAGGACGTTCTTTCCGGGAGAGGCATTCGCGCTATCCACGAATTCCTGGATCCCGAGGTCCGTCATCCGTCGTTCGATGGCTCCGGCGGCGATCCCGCCCAGGAGATCACCGAACAAGCGTGCACTAACTCCTGCCAGGTTTGCGTGGCGACCCTTGATCTCTGGACCGAAGCGTACGGCTCCGAGGCCGGAAATCTTGCGTTGCGCGCCCTCGCCTTCGGTGGCGTCTATGTGGCTGGCGGGATCGCCCCAAAGATCTTGCCCAAGATGAAAGACGGCACATTCTTTCGTGCGTTCTGCGACAAGACCATGCTTTCTCCGGTGCTGGCGCGTATTCCGATCTATGTCGTTCTGAATGAGGGTGCGCCGGTTTGGGGAGCTGCTTATCAAGCGCTCGCTGCTGCCCGCTCCGGTGAACTACCGCAGTCTCAACGTAAGGCTAGCTAGTAGCGGGGAACGGAAATGCGCTTTTTAAGTCGTCCTGTTCCAGGATCGTTTTGCCTGCGACCTATGCGCAGATGACGAGTTCGCTTTGGGAGCGGCCCGATTTCGCGTGGCTCGTGCGTTATATACTGACTCGCGAGTGGAAAGAATTCATGGCTCAGAACGGTAGCAACGGAACTCCGGCCTACAAGAGAATCCGGGGTGTCATCTGGAAGCGCATCGAGGAGGGGCAGCTGAAACCCGGTGATGCAGTCGATTCTGAAAGAGAGCTGGCCAGGATCCACCAGGTAAGCTTGATGACCGCACGGCATGCCCTGACTTCGCTAGAGCGCGAAGGGGTGGTGGAGCGGCGGCGCGGCGCCGGCACTTTTGTTGCGCCGCCCAAGATCCACTTCAACAAGCTGATGAGCTATTCCGAGCAAATGGCCAGCCGGGGCCTGGTCGCCGCCTCGCAGCTTCTGTGCTGCAAGATCATTGACTATGAACCGGAGATTGCGGCCCGCCTTTCGGCGACGCCCAACAGCCGCCTAGTCAAGGTGGAACGTCTCCGGCATGCTGCCAATGAG
>WNFP01002169.1_pt1 | contig 16418 bp, 12 predicted proteins | sample 5400201 | NCBI WGS metagenome assembly WNFP01 (sample SAMN13153355, study PRJNA577476) | soil metagenome | isolation source: 115 cm saprolite under Madrone tree | place: USA:California | collected 2016-06-14 | reverse complement strand
TCACTTCCGCGGTATTGATGGTGCGGAGAGTACCTACACACGAAGCCTCGTTCGCGGCCATACGGGACCGGAGCAGGTTCGGAATAGCGATGGCCGCGATGATCAGAATGATCGCCACGACGATCAGCAACTCGATAAGAGAAAAACCCTTTTGCTTCTTCATATGATCTCCTTGAGAATTTTTACGGTGCCAGAGCACACCCGAGTATGAGGCAGGCCTACGGCCAATCCTGCGGTGAAGTCAGGAATGGTTCCCTCTCTCCATATCTTATTCATAACAAATCACTTAAGAAACCATAAGCTCTGGTTTGAGTATTCTCAATACTGAAAGTCCCGATTTGACCCTTTTCGTCGACGTTTTTTGTCCATGATTTCAAGCAGAAAAGGGCCATTGGATTATGGCCCCCGGGATGGTGCCTGGCAGTCTGCCGCTCGCCGGAGGGCACGCGATTGGACTCCGGGAAACAAAAAAAAAGCACGGGACTTTCGTCCCGTGCTTTCCCATTCCGCATGCGGCCATCTGCGGGCCGCGAGGAATCGTTGGTTACAGTGCTGGGTCGGTATTCGCGCAGGCCGTGCCACCCGCGTTGGCGCGGATAACGCCGGACTGGTCGGAGCAGAACGCACGCTGGCCGCTCTGGCCAACCGCAACAGGGAGACCCGTCGTTGTATAAGTAACGGTCGGTGTTCCGCCTGCCGCCACAGCCGTGAAGGTATAGCCGCTCTTTTGGTTGGGCGCAGCCGCGATAGTGTCGTCAATCAGGCAAGCCCCAGTAGAAGTTGCACCAGTCGCCGTTGCGCAGGTTCCAGCCGCGCCGCTCACTTCCGCGGTATTGATGGTGCGGAGAGTACCTACACACGAAGCCTCGTTCGCGGCCATACGGGACCGGAGCAGGTTCGGAATAGCGATGGCCGCGATGATCAGAATGATCGCCACGACGATCAGCAACTCGATAAGTGAGAAACCCTTTTGCTTCTTCATGCGTTCTCCTTGGGAAATGGTAGATCGTTCTTGCGGACACAATGACCGTAGCAAGAAGGCAGCCAATTCAGCACCTGAATTCAGTTCGCGACTTCCTTTGCAAGCTCTTGATAATACAAGACATACCTAATTCCGGACAATTTGAGAGCAACTCACTTTTTGTCCAGCGTTGCGTAAATACGGCAAGATTGACCCTTTTCGTCTCTTCCAAATAGCACAAATCGTCACTTTTAAGAGGCACTCGCACCCGCAGTGAGGGCTCCTGAGCCTCTGGGGCCGTGCCACTCGACGGACTAAAGGTTGTGTTTTTTGGCGTAATGGCGGAAGGAGCGGTAGGTGATTCTTAGGAGTTCGGATGCCCGAGTCCGAACCCCGCCACCCTTCTCCAGCGCGGCTTGCAGATACCTTCGCTCGGCATCGGCGATTTCCTTTTCAAAATCCACGCCCTCTGCTGGAAACCCAATCGATTGGCTCCCTAACGCTCCGCCAGAGGACGGTCCCGAATACCCCAGGATCCGATCCGGCAGCACTCTCAAAGAAATTTCCCTGCCGGACTCCAGGGCGACAGCGCGTTCCATGGTGTTTTCAAGCTCGCGAACGTTTCCGGGCCAATCATAGGCTTCCAGGTGGGTCATGGCTTCCGGCGAGATGGCCTCAATGGGTTTTTCCATGGACCTGCGGAAAGTTTCGAGGAAGTGCCGCGCGAGCAGTGGAATATCCTCGCGGCGCTCGCGCAAGGCCGGCACGCGGATGGGAATGACGCTGAGGCGATAATAAAGGTCCTCGCGGAAACGGCCTTCGGCGATCTCCTTTTCGAACTCCTTGTTGGTAGCGGCGATGATGCGGACATCCACGTCGGACTCCTCCGTGCTGCCGATCGGGCGCACCTTGCCTTCCTGGAGGACGCGGTAGAGCTTTACCTGCATGGTCAGGGTCATGTTTCCGATTTCGTCCATGAAAAGGGTGCCGCCGTGGGCAGCCTGAAAGAGTCCCTGGCGGTTTTCGTTAGCGCCGGTGAAAGAGCCCTTCATGTAACCGAAAAGCTCGGACTCCAGGAGGGTTTCCGGGAACGCGCCGCAATTGATGGTGATAAAAGGGGCCTGAGCTCGAACGCTGTTTTCATGAATGGCGCGGGCGACCAGTTCTTTGCCGGTCCCACTCTCCCCGGTAATGAGAACGCGGCTCGATTGAGGAGCGACGGTTTGGATCATGTCGAAGATGGCGCGCATCTTGGGACTTTGGCCGATGATGTTGTCGAGCCCGGTGAGCCGCCGGATTTCCCGGCGCAGATAACCAGCTTCCTTCTTCCATTTCAGGTTCTCGGACACTTCATGCACAGCCAGGCGCAATTGATCGACTAAGGAATCTCCCTTGATGACATAGCGGTCGGCGCCGGAATTGAGCGCCGCGATGGCGGTATCCAGGGCAGGCAGCGCGGTCATCAGCAGGAAGAAGGATCCCGGGGCAATTTCCTTGGCGAATTTCAGGAGATCCACTCCACTCTCCCCAGGCATACGGACGTCGGAAATGATGATGTCGAAGATCTGCGATTCGAGCTTGCGTTTCGCGGCCTCCACGCTGTGCACCACTTCAACGCGGTGACCTTCCTTTCGAAAGGTGATCTCCAACAGCTCGCCGATCGATTTCTCATCGTCGACGACGAGAATATGGGGCATTTCCCGCGCCGTTTCCCGGATTGCGGCTTTTGTTCCTTGCATAGCGCCTCACGCAACTCGCGGCAGCTCGACGATAAACTCGGCGCCGCGGTCTTTCTCGGATATCACGCTGATCTTTCCACTGTGGGCCTGCACAATCTGATAGACAATGGACAGCCCCAAGCCGGTGCCCCCCTCGAAACCCGATTGCAGAGGCTCAAAAATCTTGGCCCTTTGCCTTGGGTCGAGGCCAATACCCGTATCTTGAAAAGCGATGCGCAGCCAGAACGGACGTTGTTCCAGCTTCACGGTCAAAGTACCGCCATCGGGCATGGCCCGAAGCGCGTTGTCGCAGAGATTCCAGAAGACTTGCTTGATTTTGTTGGCGTCCACCCGCGCGTGTAATTCCCTTCCATTGAATGCCCGCACAATCTGGTATTTGGAGCCGATCTCCGGTTTCTTCTCCATGAGCATCAGAGTTTCATCGAGCAGGCCGCGAACATCGGCGTGCCGAAATTCGTAGGTCTTCTCATGGGAATAATTGAGAAAGTCGGTGATGATATTGTTGAGCCGCTCGGATTCCCTGCTCACAATATTGACGAGATGCTTCTCGTCTTCCTCGAGCGGTACGAGGCGCGCCAGTTCCTTGACCGCGCCGGCCATGGCCGTCAAAGGCTGCCGAATTTCGTGGGCGATGGCGGCAGAAAGACGTCCCAGGGCGGCCATGCGCTCGGTGGTCGCGACTTCCTGCTCCAACCGGCGAAGATCCGTCAGGTCCTGGAAGTTGAAAACGTAACCGTTGCGCTCAGAATCGCGGGAGCGCAGCGGCGAAATACTGATGCCGAGATAGCGGACATCCCCAGAAGGGGTTCGGAAATCAATCTCCTTGCGAAGCGAGAGCCTCTCGCTATTCTCGTAATGACCGGGGAGCCAGAAATCGTCATTCAGTTCCTGGAGCTTCATGCCGCGCACGTCAGCGAAGCGATGTCCGAGGATTTCCTCGCCGGTACGATTCAGGAGGAGAATGCGTCCGCCCAGGTCCGTGGTGATCAAACCGCCGCGCATGGAGTGAATGATGTCTTCGGTGAAATCCTGAAGGCTGAGAAGTTCTTCGCGTTTCTCTTCGAGCTCCACGCCCTTCTTGCGAAGAGACTGGGCCAATAAGCTGGCCAGATAGGCAACAGCAAGAAACCCCAGAAGATTCATGACCAGCCAGGTGCGAAGGCTCGCCGGCGTCGGCAGGCTGGAGTAGGTGCGCGGAATCCTCGCCGCGAAAGCCAGCACGGTCATTCCCACAAGGAGCAGAAAACAGGTCGCCGCGGTCAGAAAGGCGATCTGCCGGGAGAACAAGATGCTCGCGACGATAATCACCAGCAGATAGAGCGAAATGAAATAACTTTCCTGCAGGCCGGTCGAATAGACCAGCAGCGAAATCATCACCACGTCGCTGGCCACCTGCAATCCGCCATGCCAGCGCGCCTGCGGGACCCAGCGCAAAAGGATGAGGTGGAGGATTCCGAGAGTGATCCAGAAGATGATCAGCGGCAGAAAAAAACGATTGGTGCTGAAGCCCGGAACATACTGAGGCCAGACTACTCCAATAGTCAGGATGAGCGTGATCGTCAGCAGACGAACACGCGTCAACCAGTCCAGCCATTCCCTAGTTGCGAAGCTCTTATCCATTGCGCGCCCGCGCCTTTATCCCGGCATCCGGGCATCCCCAAGTTCAGGCAGGAATAACGGAGGACGGAGAGAAACTTCCCCATCCTCCGCAAAGAGGACAATGCCGAGCGGACGGAAGCCCGATTAGTGCATTGAGCTCAACTTGCCGATGAGCGAGAACAACGGCAAGTACATGGAAATGACCACGCCGCCGACCACCACGCCGAGAAAAACGATCATGACGGGCTCGAGAGCGGTCAGCAAATCTTTCACTGCCGCGTCAACTTCTTCTTCATAGAAATCAGCGATTTTCTGAAGCATGGCGTCCATCGCGCCGGTCTGTTCGCCGACGGCGATCATCTGCGTAACCATGCCCGGAAACACTTCGGATTCCTTCAAAGGCTCGGTGAGCGACTTGCCTTCCTCGAGCGATCTCCTCACCTTTTGCAAAGCCCTCTCGACGACCGCGTTGCCGGCGGTCTTTGCGGTGATGTCCAGGCCTTCAAGAATGGGCACGCCGCTGGAGATCAGCGTGCCGAGCGTTCGCGTAAACCGCGCCACGGCGATCTTTCTCATCAAGATGCCCAGGACCGGGAGCTTCAGAACGATGGTATCGAGCACAAAGCGGCCCTGCGGAGTGCCATACCAGACTTTCAGACCAAAGAGGGCGCCCCCGAGGGCTATGAGGATAAACAATCCAAAAATGCTGCCGATGAAATTACTCATGCCAATGACGATTTTCGTGGGCAGCGGGAGATCGACGCCAAGGCCCGCAAACAAGGTGGCGAAAATCGGCACGACCTTCCAGAGCAACAGGACGATAACGCCGCCGGCAACGGTCAAAACGCCCACCGGATAGACGAGCGCGGATTTGACGGCGCGCTGCAACTTGACGTTCTTTTCGATGTAGGTCGAGAGACGCTGCAGAATGGTGTCCAAAATACCGCCGGTCTCACCGGCCTCGACCATGTTCACGTACAGTGCGTCGAATACTTTCGGCGAACTACGCATCGCCGCCGAAAGCGTCGCGCCGCCTTCGACCTGGCCACGTGTCCCGACCAGGACCTTTTGAAACAACTTATTTTCCTGCTGGCCGGCCAGAATCTCGAGACACTGCACGAGCGGCAGACCGGCATCGATCATGACCGAGAACTGGCGAGTGAAGATCGCGAGTTCCTTGGCCTTCACGCTGCCGCCGAATTGGGGCATATTGAATTCCTTGCCCTTCTCGGTCATTTTGGTCGCCGTGATCTGCTGTCGCTTCAGCAGGCTCGCCAGCTCGGTTTTGTTCGAGGCGGTCATCGTCCCGCTGACGCTGCCGCCGGAGCGGCTGGTACCCTGATATTTATAATCCGGCATTTGCTTGCCTCCTTAGTCTTTCAATTCCTTGGGCGTATGGCTGTTCAGCCAATTTCGTTTCTCCTAGCGTTTGCTGGTTACCGGAGCCTTGATGCCACTCCCGGGTGTTGAAACTCCGCGGTTGATCATGTCCTGCAGTTCATCGGCGTTCGAGGAACGCGAGAGGGCCATATCCAGCGTGATCAACTTTTGAAAGTAAGCGTTGGCCAGCGCCTGGTTAAAGGTCTGCATGCCCGTTTGACCCGTACCGGTCTGCATCGCGGAATAGATCTGATGAATCTTGTCTTCGCGGACCAGGTTGCGGATGGCGGGCGTCGGCACGAGCACTTCCATGATCATGGCGCGTCCGCGTCCATCGGCGCGCGGAAGGAGCGCCTGACAAAGAATGCCTTCGAGCACCATGGAAAGCTGCGCGCGAATTTGCGGCTGCTGGTGAGAAGGAAAAACGTCAATGATACGGTTGATGGTGGAAGACGCGGAATTGGTGTGCAGGGTGGCAAACGTCAAGTGGCCTGTTTCGGCGATGCGCAGAGCGGACTCGATGGTCTCCAGGTCGCGCATTTCGCCGATGAGGACGACGTCGGGGTCCTCGCGAAGTGCGGCGCGAAGCGAATTGGCGAAGGAATGCGTATCGGCGTGAACTTCCCGCTGGTTCACCAGGCACTTCTTGTGATTGTGAAGGAACTCGATGGGATCTTCGATGGTGATCATGTGCTCTTCACGTTCACCGTTGATCTTGTCGAGCATGGCGGCGAGAGTGGTGGACTTCCCGGAGCCCGTCGGTCCGGTCACGAGGACGAGTCCGCGGGGCTTATCGCACAATCCCTTCACAATCAGCGGCAGTCCGAGAGCGTCGAAACCTTTGATTTCCCATGGAATCGTGCGGAAGACGGCGCCAACGGCTCCCCGCTGATTGAAAACGTTGCCGCGGAAGCGCGCCAGGTTCTTCAAACCGAAAGAGAAGTCCAGCTCCAGATTTTCTTCGAAGCGGTGTTTTTGCGCATCCGTCAAAACGCTATACGCAAGAGACTTGGTGTCCGCGGCCGTGAGGGGCGGCATGTCGAGAGGCCGGAGCCGACCGTGCACGCGCACGCGCGGCGCGCTGTTCGTCGTGATGTGCAGGTCGCTGCCGCCCATCTCGATCATCTTCTTCAGCAATTCACTTAACGTGATTCCAGCCATCGGGCACCTTCAATTCTATAAAACCGTTTCGCGCAGGACTTCTTCCATGGTGGTCTGTCCGAGCGCAACTTTTATCAAGCCGCTCCGCCGCAGCGTGATCATGCCCTGCTCGATCGCCTTCTTCTTCAATTCCAGCGCCGAAGCACCGACAAGAATCAATTCGCGGAGCTCATCATTTATTTCCATGACTTCGTAGAGACCGGTGCGGCCCTTGTAGCCGCGCTTGGTGCAGGTAGTACAGCCCTTGCCGTGGTAGATTTTGGTAGTCTTGGCCTCTTCGCTGGTGTACCCGGCGTCGATCAATGCCTGCTGCGGGACTTCCAGCTCCTCCTTGCAGTTCGAACAGATACGCCTCACGAGACGCTGGGCGCAAATCAGGTTCACGGAGGTGGCCACGAGAAAAGGCTCGATACCCATGTTCATCAAGCGGCTGATGGTCGAGGGCGCGTCGTTGGTGTGCAGCGTGGATAGCACCAAGTGACCGGTGAGTGCGGCCTTGACTCCGATTTCCGCCGTTTCAAAGTCGCGAATTTCGCCGACCAGAATGATGTTGGGGTCCTGGCGCAGGAAAGCGCGGAGCGCGGCGGCAAAGTTCAGGCCGATCTGCTCCTTCATCTGCACCTGGTTGATGCCCGCCAATTGGAATTCGACCGGATCTTCCGCGGTCATAATGTTGGTGTCAACGGTGTTTAACGTGGCAACGGAGGAATACAGCGTGTTCGTTTTACCCGAACCGGTTGGACCGGTTACCAGCACCATGCCGTAGGGCTTCAAGATGTTGCGTTCGAATTTCTTCAGCGACTCGGCTTCGAAGCCGAGCTTGGTCATATCCAGCCGGAGGTTTTCCTTGTCCAGCAACCGCATAACGACTTTTTCTCCGTAAAGGGTGGGCACGGTCGAAACGCGGAAGTCCAATTCCTTTTTCTTGCCATCGGCCTTGTACTTGATCATGATGCGGCCGTCTTGCGGCAAACGCTTTTCCGCAATGTCCAGTTTGGCCATGATCTTCAAGCGGCTGGTAATCGCGTCCTTCAGGCGCAACGGCGGGGTCATGACCGTGGCAAGCTGGCCGTCTATGCGGAAGCGCACACGCATCTCGAGCTCGTACGGCTCGATGTGAATATCGCTGGCTCCGCGCTTGACGGAGTCCGTCAAGATCAGGTTGACGAGCTTGATGATGGGAGCTTCTTCCGCGGCCTTCTCCAGCGTGGCGGTGTCCAGCTCCGATTCTTCAGCGGCCAGCTCCAACTCGTTGTCTTCATCAACGAGGTCTTTCATCAAGTTGCTGAGTTCTTCTTGATTCGTCGAAGAGCCGCCATAAAAGCGCGTGATGGCGTCGCCGATGGCCGACTCCGAGGCCACTACCGGCTCAACGTTGAAGCCCGTCATGAACTTGATATCGTCCATCGCGAAGACGTTGGTGGGATCCGTCATGGCGATGGTGAGAACGGAGCCCACGCGCGAGAGCGGGATCACCTGGTAGCGCGCTGCGGTGTCCTGCGGAATAAGCTTGATGACGTTGGGATCGATTTCGTAATACTTCAGGTTGATGGAAGGAACGCCGTACTGACGGGAGAGCACGCCGGTGATGTCATCATCGGTTATGAAGCCCATCTTCGTCAGGCAACTTCCCAGCTTGCCTCCATTGGCGCGCTGAAACTCCAGCGCTTTTTGGAGCTGGTCCTGCGTGATCAGGCTTTCTTTAACTAATATTTCGCCCAGACGGACGGACATCCGCAGTACTCCCGAGGGATATTCACCCAGCGCTCACCTTAACAAATGCGGAAGGGGAAGGGAGGCAGAATTTCGCGCGTCGTTCTGAAATGGCTAATACCTGCCCAAAAGGGCAGGTTCTGTGAGGAAGGCACAGGCAGAAATCTTGACTTGCCTCCATACGCTGGCTATCGTGCCATAGAGATGTCTGCGCGAGCCACAAGAACACATTCTGCTCAAGAACTGACGCCGCTGACGAAAAATGTCCACGGTGCGTGCGGCACATGCGGCTTGCCATCCCCGGTGTGCGCTTCACCAGGCATTTTAATGATCGCCAACTTATGAGCCGAATGGACAACAAACAACACTGGCGTCTCGCCATCGGCGGAATACTTCTGGCGCTGCTGCTGGCCGCGGTTTTCACCTTCGGATCGCTCAATGTACCATTTGAGCCGACGAGCTGGCGCGCCGTGATGGCGCTCTACGCCGTCTCCAGTTTTATCACCGCCGCCTTTCTTGTCTTTGGCCTCATCCTGGCGCGCACCATCCTGCGTCTCTGGGTGGAACGCCGCAAAGAACAACTCGGCGCTCGCTTTAAGACCAAGATGGTCGTCGGCGCAATGGCCATTTCCCTTCTGCCCATCATCTTCATGTTCATCGTCAGCTATTCATTGATCAATCGCAGCTTGTTGCTGTGGTTCCCGAGGCCGCTCGAACTCGCCTCTGAAGAAACCCAGAAACTCCTGAACGATCTGGGGCGGGCGCAGTTGCCGCGGCTTCGCGGGATGGTTTTGCAGGCGCAAGCAGAGGCAACTCGTCCCGGCACAGATTTTCTGCAACATGTGTTCGCGAAGGGCGCGGATGCCGTGTGGATTCTGGATCGAGACGGCAAAGTGATGCGCGGCGGGATCGTCTGCGACGTTCAGCCTGGGGATCGCAATGGCACGATTTGCGTGCAGCCTGATGCTCGCGGACACTTTTTGCGATCGTTGCCGAGTGGAGTGGAAGTTTGGGCAGCCGGAGGAAGGAGCTACTTCGCCGCTCGAGCGCCGGCTTCGAAGGAAGGCCAGGCAGGAGGATTCGTCGTTGCTGCGTATCGCACGAGCCCCGACGTGCTCGAGCGGCTGACGGCCATTCAATCCCAGACGCGCGAGTATTACCAGGAAAAGCAGGATCTGCGCGCGCTGAAGCGGCAGATGCTTTTGATTCTTCTTCTATTCACCGTGCTGTTGCTCTCCGCGGTCATGTGGGTGGCGTTGTTTCTGGCAAAGCAGGTCACCATCCCCATTCAGGCGCTCGCGGAAGGGACGCGCGAGGTTTCCTCCGGCAACTTTGATTATCAGGTCCCGGAGCAGGCCCAGGATGAGTTGGGAATCCTGGTGCGCTCCTTTAACACCATGACCACGCAATTGCGCGACAGCCGCTCTCAAATCGATCAGTTCACCCGCAATCTCCAGCAAGCGGTGCAGGAACTCGAGCGCCGGCGCCAGCTCATGGAGACCGTTCTCGAGAACATTCCCACGGGAGTTATTTCACTCGATGCCGCGGGAACCATTCTTCGCTTGAACACTTCGGTTTCAAGAATGTTCGGCGTCAGCAGCGCTGATCCCGACTCTCACTCTCTCGAAGGGCTCCTTGGAACGGATGCGGCCCGCATCGTGCACTACCTGATGCGCAGATCCTTGCGCATGGGAGTGGTCTCGCGGGAGATCGAGACGGTCGCTGCCGGGCGAGTGTTGCACCTCGCCGTCACGGTGAGCTCGCTTGGCCCGCGCCGCGCGAACACCGGCTACGTCCTTGTCCTTGACGATCTGACGGAAGTGCTCCGCGCCCAAAAATCGGCGGCTTGGCAAGAAGTAGCGCGTCGCATCGCTCATGAAATCAAAAATCCGCTGACTCCGATTCAGCTCTCAGCCCAGCGGCTGCTGCGATTCCTCGAGCGTCGCGACATCTCTCAATCGGCGTCGACGCGCTATTCGGAATTGGCCAAGTTGGTCCAGGAATGTTCACGCCTGATCGAGCGCGAGGTCTCCACGCTCGCCGCGCTGGTCAACGAGTTCTCGCAATTCGTGCGCTTCCCTACTGCCAAGCTTGTGCCAACCAATGCCAACACAATCGTCCATCAGGCGGTGGAGGTTTTCTCCGGGCGGCTCGATGGCATCACGCTCAAGACCACTCTTGCCGAGAATCTGCCGGCGGTGCGCGCCGACGGCGGGCTGCTTCGCAGTGTGGTCGTAAATTTAATCGACAATGCCGCGGAAGCGCTGGAGAACTCGGCGTTCCGGGAAATCTTAGTGTCCACCAAAGCGCTTTCAGACGCGGAAACCGTCGTGATCTGCGTCTCGGACACCGGCGCCGGTATTTCGCCGGAAGACAAGGACAAACTCTTCCTGCCGCATTTCTCGACCAAGGATCGCGGAACGGGACTCGGCCTGGCCATCGCCGCTCGCATCGTGGCGGAACACGGCGGCAGCATCCACGTCGAGGACAATCTTCCAGCAGGATCGCGCTTTCTTGTTGAACTTCCGGCTGCGGAATTGACGCCCGCCTCCCTTGCCGACCACAATGGATCGGACGCGACTCGATGATACCCGGACCGCATCTCCTCGTCGTGGACGACGAGGCTGGCATTCGTGAATCTCTCTCCTCGATTCTCGCGGATGAGGGCTACCATGTGGAAGCTGTGGGTTCCGCCGAGGAAGCCCTGCAGCGCGCGGCCGCCGGCGATTTCGAGGTCATTCTCCTGGACGTATGGCTTCCGGGGATCGACGGACTCGAAGCGCTGAGCCGCTTGCAAGCCTCTCCGCGGCCGCCCGCAGTCATCATGATTTCCGGTCACGGAACGATCGAGACCGCCGTGCGTGCGACCAAGCTCGGCGCCTTCGATTTCATCGAGAAACCGCTCTCGCTTGAAAAGATCATCGTTCTGGTTCGCAACGCCATTCAGCAGCGCCGCCTCGAAGAAGAAAACCAAGTACTGCGAAGCGAACTGGGTTACCGCTATCAGGTTATTGGCGACAGCGTTCCCATGAAGGCGATGCGCCAGCAGATTGCCGTCACGGCGCCGACCAACGGCCGCGTGCTGATCTACGGCGAGAGCGGTACGGGCAAGGAGCTCGTTGCGCGCGCGTTGCACGCGGCGAGCCTTCGCAGCAAGGGCCCTTTCGTGGAAGTCAATTGCGCCGCGATTCCCGAGGAGCTGATCGAGTCCGAGCTTTTCGGGCACATCAAGGGCAGCTTCACCGGCGCGACGGAAGACAAGACCGGCAAATTTCAAAAGGCCGACGGCGGGACGCTCTTCCTCGATGAAATCGGCGACATGAGCCTCCGCACGCAATCGAAAGTCCTGCGCGTTCTCGAGGAACAGCGCTTCGAGCGCGTGGGTTCGAACGAGACCATGAGCGTCGACGTGCGCGTTATCGCCGCGACGAACAAGCATCTCGAACAGGAAATCGCGGGCGGCGCCTTTCGGCAGGATCTTTTCTATCGGCTGAACGTGATTCCCTTTTACGTGCCGGCCTTGCGCGACCGCAGGGAGGACATCCCCACCCTGGCAAGATATTTCCTGCGGGAATTCAGCTCGGCCTACGCGAAGAAAACGCGCGAGCTCAGCGACTCCGCCATGGAAATCCTCATCCGCTACCCTTGGCCTGGGAATGTCCGCGAACTGCGAAACCTCGTCGAACGGTTGGTCATCGTCTGCCCCCAGGCGCGCATCGAGCCGCATCACCTCCCGCCTGAACTCTTCCGCGGCGCCGCGGAAAGCCCCCACCACCCCTACTCGACGTTGCATGAAGCGCGCAGCGCCTATGAGCGGGAATTCATCCTGCGGAAACTGCAGGAACACCGCTGGAATATGACGCAAACGGCCACCGCTCTTGGGCTGGAACGCAGCCACCTCTACCGCAAAATGAAGTCTCTGGGGATCGCCGCGCCGGACTAACACTTCTCGAACCGGCAGCGCCGTCGCCACGCTTCTGCGCAGCTCTCTTTTTCCCGCGGGAAACCGAATTCGTGTAAAATCCGCCCAACCGGTGTCTTACATTTCACAACACTGACTGGATTAGCGGTACTCACCAAGGACGCTCTTGGTCCACCGCCGTTCATTCACTGAAATTCTGACTCATCTTCGCAGCCGGCCCATCACTGTACAACGAACGTCGGAAACTTGGGGAGTCCCGATGAAGAGAACTTTTATTTTCTTGACTGCATTATTGGCCGTCTCTGTTTTTCCCGTCCAGGCGCAGACCACCGCCACCGAATCGAGCCGCAAATCTCGCCTCGCGCTACAATCACGGACATTTTTTCCGCCGAACTGGGTCCGTGGCTATACGGATTTCTCTGTGGCGCCGTCGCACAACGAGCCGGATCTTGGACGCTGCGTGTTTCCTCAGCCGGCCAGTGCGGGCGGGGCGGCTTCCACGTGCACGGCCTACGCACGCTATCTCTTTAGCGGATACATTGAGTTTCAACCGCTGGGCCGCACTCCGGCGCGGCATTTCTTTCTTTTTTTTGAACCGAAATTCAGCTTTGGAAGAAATATCCCCCAGCTAACCTACACTGCTTCCATGCTGCCGATGGCTTTCGATCGTTCGATTGGAATCGGTTTCAAATTGCCGAAAAACTTCGAACTGCGCGCGACACAACATCAGGTGGATTGGCTGGGGCGTTACAGCAGGTCCCTGGGCACGGCGGACCTTCACACCAATGGCCCTTACGGTCTTTATGCCACGTTTGGCGTGCGCTGGTCTTTCGGCGGATATGGGCGCCAGGGATCCGCGTCCGAGTATTAATCCACTTCTCCCACAATGGCCTTTGGCGTAGCCCAGAAGAACCGCAAAAGTGCACTATTGGCGCCACGTTGCCGCGTAGGGGCGCAGCATGCTGCGCCCCTACTACTGAACAACGATCCTTCGCGAACGCGTTTCTTATTCTTTCTCGTCCAGTTCGTTGGCGAGCCCTTCGAGTTGGTAACGCCAGTCGAGTTCGCGCACCTTCTGCGGATTCTCCCGCCAATCCGGCGCGACTTTCACGAACAGTCCCAGGTAGATTTTGCTGCCCAGAATCGCCTCGAGTTCCTTGCGGGCTTCCGTTCCAATTTTCTTCAGCATCTCGCCCTTGTGACCGATCAGTATTTTTTTCTGCGAATCGCGCTCCACGTTCATGACCGCTTCGATGCGCAGTAGCCTGGGCGTCTCTTCATACTTTTCAACCACCACCGACAGTGCGTACGGCACTTCGTGGTACATCACTTGAGTGGCCTTTTCGCGAATGATCTCGGCGGCCAGAAATCGTTCCGGTTGGTCTGTCACCTGATCTTCCGGGAAGTATGGCTCTCCCTCCGGCAACTGTTTCAAAATTTCGTCCAGCAGCTCTTCGCACCCGGCGCCGTTCAGCGCGGAGATGGGCAGGATGGCGGCAAATTCGAATGCTTTCGCAAAGGCGTCGATCAGCGGCAGGAGCTTGGGTTTCGCCAATCGATCGACTTTATTCAGCGCCAGAATCGTTTTTCCGCGAAACCGCTTGGCCTTTTCCAGCAGCAAATCGTCCGCATGCGGATGCATCCGGCTGGCATCCACCATCAACAGCAGCACGTCGATCCCCTCCAGCGCCGCCGCCACTTCCTGCATCATCTGCCGTCCCAGCGCCGAATCGGCTTCGTGCAGACCCGGTGTGTCGATAAAAACGATCTGCCCTTGCGGCTTGCTCACAATTCCCTGGATGCGGTTGCGCGTGGTCTGCGGTTTGGAGGTGACGATGGCGATCTTCTGCCCCACCAGCCGATTCACAAGCGTGGACTTCCCCGCATTCGGCCGCCCGACGATGGCCACAAATCCGGAGCGAAACTCCTTCTTTTCTGGCTTTTCTTCGTTCGCCACGGATCACTCTTCTCTGCGATATTTCGCATCCTCGGACTGGGAGCTTAATTCCTGTCCAGGTTCCTGATTCTGCAAACATTACCGCTTTGTGGGAACAGCCTTCATCTGTTTGCGAATCCGCACGCGCAATACTTTTCTCTGATTCGATTCCAGGACTTCGAAGCGATGCCCCGACAGGTCGATCTTGTCGCCCGGCGCGGACACTTTGCCGGAAACATGACTCAGCAAGCCTGCAAGCGTGGTCACCGCCTCATCCGTCTCGTCGCCGAACTTCACGCCCAGCAATTGCTCGACGTGATCGATGGGCATGCTGCCGCGCATGACCAGGCCGCCATCCGGCTCCCGCACGACATCCGGCGCCGGAGGCTTTCCATCGTTTCCGCTTTTGCCGACGATCTCTTCCACGAGATCTTCCACGGTGGCGATGCCCGCCACCGTTCCATGCTCGTCGATAATCACGGCCAGCGGCTGCCCCTTCTGGCGCATTTCGCGCAGCAACTCGGAACCAATCTTCGTTTCCGGAATGAAGAGAACGGGTTTAACCAGTTCACGCACTTTGCGTTTCAACAAATCCTGGTCCGCAATTTGCAGCAGGTCCTGCGAGTATACGACGCCGAAAATATCGTCCAGCGAATTCTCGTACACGGGAATCTTGTTCAATTTCGTCTCGATAACTTTGGCGTGCAGGTCTTCGAGCGTGGCGTCCGCGGGCAGAGCCACGATGTCGGGCCGTGCCGTCATCACTTCGCGCACGCGCTTGTCGCTGAATTCCACGACTTGTTCGATCAAGTCCGCCTGCTCCGGCTCGATGATGCCTTCTTCTTCCGCTGCTTCCACCAGGGCTTCAATTCCCTCTTCCGTGCGCTGCTCTTCGGTTTTCTCGGCCTCGTGCTCCGAAATTCGCGCGAGCGATTCCGCCCCTTCCAGGAATACGCGCACCGGCCAGACGAACCACATCGCACCGCGAATCAACGGCAGCAGCGGCCGCAGCCATCGTCCGGTGGTGCGGTATAGCAGCATGTCAGGAATAAAGTGCATCGCAAAGACCACTTCGAGCACGACGAAAACAGTAATTTCCACCAAGGATTCCCCGATGCCCCGGACGAAATACACGACCCCGCGGGTGGTCTCCAGCACCAGGAACGCAAGCCAGAAATGGCCGAGGATGCGAAACGTGCGGCCGCCACTCTGGCGTCTGATTTTCAGCTTCGGTTCGATTTCCGCTTCAAAAATTTCCAGATGTTCGTGGATGCGGCCCGTGGTCATGCGGCCGAGCTCACGGTAGATCAAAGTCAGGTAGGAGAAAATCGGCAGGGTCAAACCTACTACCACGACGCTCAGCGCATAGAGCCAGCTTAAATTCATCACGCCAGCCCGAGCCGTTTTCGCAGCTTCCGCTCTATCCGCTCCATTTCGCCGCGATCGGTTTCGTGGTCGTAGCCCAGCAGATGCAATACGCCATGAAGAATCAGCACTTGGAGTTCACTCAAAAGTCTTCGGCCATTTTTTTTGGCGTAACGCCGCGCCGTCGCGGGAGAAATGGCAATGTCGCCCAGGTATTCGCGGTCCTTTATCGCCTTTGAGCCGCGCCGTAGCCGGACCGGCCGCCGCCGCACCAGCATGGGAAAGGAAAGCACGTCGGTAGGACCCTTCTTCTTGCGATACGTCTCATTCATCCGCGCGATCTCTGCATCGCTCACCAGGCAAACCGTCAGGCCCGCCTTCTCCAACCCCAGCTCCTTTTTCGCGCGGCGCAGAAACGTTTCGAGTGGAGGCCGCGCCAGGCGCACCGCCCGCTGGCGGTTCACGATCATCCTTGTTGCGTTTCTTTTTCCCGTTCTTTGCCGGACTCTCTCGCTGGCGTTCCCGCTTTGCCATTCCCGGTGTTTCCGCCGCGCTGCGGATGAACTACATCATACTCTTCATAGGCGCGGATAATCTGCTGCACCAGGTTGTGCCGCACCACGTCCTTCTCCCCGAACTGCA
>WNFP01003525.1_pt1 | contig 16423 bp, 14 predicted proteins | sample 5400201 | NCBI WGS metagenome assembly WNFP01 (sample SAMN13153355, study PRJNA577476) | soil metagenome | isolation source: 115 cm saprolite under Madrone tree | place: USA:California | collected 2016-06-14 | reverse complement strand
GCGGCCGTCGGAAAAGCGGGGCGCCGTGCGCGCATACCGAACATCGTCCGCAGGACCGGCGTCGGCCTGATGACGCCGTAGTAGACGGCCATGGTGCTCACGATGGCGATACGGAGCAGGAGCGCGATCTTCGCCGCAATTGTCGCGTGCAACTGGATGACGAAGTAGCCCGGCACCACAATACCGAACTGATGGCGGACGTAGATTGGGAGTGACGCCTCGGCGAGGAGTTCTTGGCCGCTGTCGTCGCCGCGAGATGCAGCGTTCGGTCCTGCATGGACCCAACATACCGCAGCCACTCTCCGGCCGAACTGCCGCCGACACCTCACCGGGGAGCCCACACAAAACTCGGAAGAGCCAGAAACTTTAGCGGCGTAGTTGACGTAGCATCCTTTATCGGACGTTGCCGTATTCGCCGTGTTTAGTGAATGGCCGGCGAATAGGGGCGCGTCCGATAACCGATCATCTGTCACCCACGCGGGTAATGTTTCCTACCGATCGAAGAGCATCCGTCCGTTCGAGAGGAAGTCGACGCTCGCGACCTCCTTCGCCGTCAAGATCGGGTCGCGCTCGACCACGAGGCAGATGCCGCTCCCGACCTTGATCTTTTTGGTGACGGCCGCCGCATATGCGAGCGCGACGAAGAGATCGTGCGTGTGCCAGTACTCCTTCGGCAGCTCGCCGCCGCCGGGCCACGGGCTCTTGCGGCTCGCCGGAATGTGCGTGTGCTCGGGAAAGAAGACCGACTCGAAACCGCGCTCCTCCGCTGCGATCGCGAGCTCGTCGGGGCGGATCGCGTAGTCGGTTGCGAACATCAAGATGCCGTATTTCATCGGACCCCCGTCAGAATGCCGGTCTTACCGACCCTCGTCGTACGTTCGCGCCGTCCGTGCGAACCTCTCTGGGTGTCAGCTGCGAGTCTTCTAGCCTACCCGTCACGAGCAGGGACAGCACGTCGCGCACGCGCACACCTCGCCTGCGGCGACGCACGTCTCGTCGAAGGGACACGTGCTTACGCTACAGAATGGCGGGTTGAAGACCTCTCCGCACGGCGGCGGCGACGCCGTCGGCACTGGGGTCGGCCCTGTGCCGGTGGGGCACGCTCCCGTGCAGGTCGGCTGCGGAGTCGGCGTCGCCGGGCGAGGGCAGACGCAAGCGCCGACACCGTCAACGCACGACCCGACGCCGCCCGGCGTCGCCGTGGGCGTCAGTGTCGGCGTCGGCGTGAGCGTCGGTGTCGGCGTCGGCGGACCGATATTTGCCGGGGCGCAGAGGAGTTTCGGAGGTTGCTTGATCGTGAACGCGCGGTGTCCGAATTGATCTTCACCGTCGACGGCGAGGCCGCCCTTCGGGATCGTCGTACCCTTCGGACAGCGGAGGGCGTAGCAGAAGACGCTGCGCGCGTCGGTTCCTTCCACAGGCAGTACCGGCGTCGGCGCGACGTTCGTTTTCTCGACGGCGACGCACACCAGCTTCGCGGGAACCTTGATCTCGCAGCCGAGCGCGGCGGGGAAGGTCGGCGTCGCGGGAAGCAGGTCGGCGGAGTACTTCGCCCGCGGCAGCGTGTCCTTGATCGGGTAGCACTGCAGGTGGTCGAACTGTGCGAAGGCAGGCGCGGCGAATGTCGCCGTCAGGACGGATCCCGAAACGAATGCGAGGGTTTGTAGGAGACGCATCGGCGCACCCTCCTTGCGACGATTCGACGTCGCCACGGCGTTTGCGACGACTGTACAACTACGCGTTCGCCGGTACCATCACTTTCGCGCTCGCCTCGATCTCGCCGATCGCGCGCTCGAGGTGACGGTCGAGCGACTGCATGTACTCGTAGAGCGCCTTGTGGACGATCGCGAACGTGAACGCGTCGGCGATCGCGCCCGGGCGCTTCCAAAGCGTCGCCCCCATGAGCGAAAGCGTGAACCACGCGCGGCGCGGCGAGGCGGCGACGACGGTATCGCGAAAGACGCGCATGGCGAGGCGCAGTTCTTCCCGACGTAGTGCAAGGCCATCGCCGACCTGGCGGCCGCGGTTCAGGATGAACCCGAGCGTGCGGTTGCGGAAGTTGCGGAACTCGTAGAGCTCGGCGATGAGCTTGCGGTAGCCCTTGTAAAGCTCGACCCGGCTCATCGTCTTCGGGAGGATGTTCGAGAACACGAACTGATGGTCATCGAGACGGGTATGCGCGCGTCTTGGATGAAGCGCAGCTGTTCCTCGAAGATGGACTCGTCGTCGTTGTCGAAGCCGACGATCATCCCCGCCTGCACCTGGATGCCGTACGACTGGATCTTGCGGACGTTCTCGGTCGATAAGAAACTTTAGCGGCGTAGTTGACGTAGCATTCTTTATCGGACGTTGCCGTATTCGCCGCCCATTCGCTCAATACGGGCGATCCGCTGCTCCACGAGCCCGCCCTCGTCCGTCCGAATGCAAAGCTGACTTGCGACCTTGTGCACGTCGATGCCAATCTTCTCCATGGCTGGCCTCCACTTGCGGCTCTGACCGCGTCTATGCGTGTGGGGCACTATGCCACCACGTGTGGTGGCCAGCCGCTTCATCCCATCTATGATCCGAATGACCCCACTGCTTGGCCGCCTGTGCTCCAGAATGACACAGTTATTCGTACCAGGACAAATCTTTGGTGCCTCGCTCCTTTTCTTCTTGACCTCACATATCGACGCGCGCATAGGCTCGGCCATGTTGTCACGCGACGGAATGCCACCTCTTCTGTCGCCTCGGAGGTGTGATCAGCGGAGGAGTGTATGATGCGCTCGATGCTTGCTTCATCAATGCTGATGTTTTCCCTCGTCGCGATCTCGCCAGCGCACGGCGAGACCGTGGTCGCGGTGGGCACCGACTATGGGGCACAGACGGCTAACGGCGAGTACAAGAGCACGCCGCTGGTGTTGCGTCTTGTTGCTGGTGGGGTGTCAGCTGCGACCCCCTGGATTCGTTCGGCGCTGCCTCAGCCAAGAGACGGCGATGTCGCCCCGCCCGTGCTGATGGGTGTCACGTTCTCAGCGGCGAACACTGCTTGGGCGTTCGGTGGGAGAGAAAGCGGTCCGATTTTGTATCGCAGTGATGACGCCGGCACTACGTGGGTTGATGCTGCGGGCGCGCTGCCAGACGTAATGCGGTTCAACCGTGTGCGTGCACTGTCGTTCACAAGCGAGAAGGAGGGTTGGATTGTCTCGACTACTCCCGCCGATATCGGGCCATACGTCTGGAAAACGGGCGACGGAGGCGCGAGTTGGGACCCGCTACCGCCACTCACGCTCACCATTGGCAGCATTCTCGCGCTGCGCAGCTCCAACCGCAACGTGCAACTGTTGCGGGGCGATGGAGACGGGACAATGATTCGCGGACTCGAAGGATCGTTCACGGAAAACGAGACCGTCAAAACACGGATGCAGTAGTCGCGCAGCTTCGTACGGTTGACTTCGCGAACGGAAGCTCGGGGCTGGCGTGTGGCGGCACCTACACCGAAGACCCACCCCGGCCAGTGTGCCTGTATAAACGATGGCGGGGACCATTGGGGCGAGAGCGCGATGCCGGGCGACCTGACGGGCATGGTGATTGTAGCCGCGGTAAGCTCGACTCCCGCAACGGGTTATGCCGTAGGGCAGGTTCTCGGCGCCCCGGGCATGGCGCTTCTGGAAACAGGAGATGGTGGCAAGACCTGGCAACGAACGACGACCGACCACGACGCGACCGCGCATGTGCGTGGCCTGGCGTGGAGTCCAGCGAATCCAAGCAATGAGTAGTAGTAACCTAGCAAGAGTCGCGAACCGAACCGTGCTCATGCCGCTCGTCCTTGTGGCGCTTGGGTGCGGTGGTGGCGGCGACACCGCGGATGAACACGCGCCTACGCCCGCCACGACCCCTCACACAACCGCCACGGCACCGCAACCGACTGCATCATCGACCGCCGCGCGCGCATGGGCGGTGGGCTCTGAACACGGTCGGGGAGTCATTGTCCGATCAGAAGACGGGGGCGCCAGCTGGTCAGTAATCCTCACGCCGAGCGCTTCTCTCAACGGCGTACACTTCGTCAATCGCAGTGATGGCTGGACAGTGGGTGCGAACGAGATTCTACACACAAGTGACGGTGGCGACTCTTGGGTCAGCCAGATTGGGGGTGTGCCCGCGAGCAATGGAACGCCATTGCTCAGTAAGGTGACCTTCGTGATTGACCGACGAGGAATCGCGGTCGGCTCGCTCAATATTGCCGGCCGAGAGTTCGGTCCCCCCTTGATCCTTCTGACCACTGACGGTGGCGAGCACTGGACTAGCGCCATCATCGCTCCTGGACAAAGGCCAGCTCTTCAGAGCGGAGTGCTTCACGACGTCTGCCTCACGACCGGCGGCATCGGACTCGCGGTTGGGTTTGGCGTGTCTGGAAACCTCGCCCTGTTGAGCACCGACAGCGGTGCAACGTGGTCTGACATCACAGAACAGATCGGCTCGCGCCTCGCTGATCAGCCCGAAGGTGTTGCTTGTAGCGGACCGTCTGATCTCTGGATCGTCGGTAGCGGGTCAACACGCGTCGCGCATTCCGCGGACGCTGCGACGACGTGGACGGATCAAACAAGCAACCTGCCCAGCGGTGACCCAGGCGGACTATTTGGCATCACCTTCGTTGATCCAGCCACAGGGTGGGCCGCGGGAGGTGGGCCATTTGTCTTGCACACTGTCGACGGCGGGATGAGCTGGCTCGACCAACCCCTACCTGGCGGCATGGATGGGAGCGGTCTATTGGCGATCTCATTCGCGACGGCAAACGTGGGCGCCGCCGTCGGCGTTAATGAAAGCAACATCTTGGCTCTGGTTGCGGTCGGATTCGCAACGCACGACGGTGGTAAAATATGGACGCAATCTTCCGCACCACCAGGCATATTAGATTTGTTTGACGTCAGCGTCGTAGAATAACAGCGAGGTCTAGTTGCGCAAAGGAGATCGCGATGCGGCGAGTGTTCCTCAGTATGATTGTCATCGGTATTATGGGTGCCCACAGCGTGCTCGCTGTCACTCTAAACGATACGTTCTCAACCGATCCATTCGCGACACCAAAGCGGTGATGTGAGCGCTGGCATCACGTCCATTGGGATTCGATCAACCTATTAGTATCGGGGGTGAACGGGGCGACGTGCCCACTGCCAGGTACTAATGGATGTTGTTCGACGTGCATGCCCGGATGCGATACCGCACCGGGGAATGTCCATTTCATCATCACTCCCATTAACTACGCAGGCGTTACTCGGTCCGCTGAATATATCGTAGGCTTTCAAGCTCCTCTCGATGGTGCCATAGGAGAACACCCGAATATTTTTCCCGTCGCACACCCCAACTGCCATACCGGCTTTCAGGCGGTGATTTTCCGTGAGCCGGACGGCACCTATTCTCTTAGGATCATCCGCACAACTGACCCCGATGGCGTACACCACGAATGCGATGGATATCCGAGCCAAGAGGGCCCCAAAACGATCATCCCATCGATCGTTATAACGACCCTACCGCGTTATAAGCTCAAACTTACGACAAAACCTGACCCGGAGTTACCAAGCCTGTTTATCATTGGAGACGCGTCGTTCGTGGATACGGTAACTGGAGCAACCTATACCGCACATTATGGCACATTTGGTCGGCCTGCATGGTACAATAATCAAGCGCAGCGTTTCGGGATTGGTGGTAGTCGCGTGACCGCGAATGGTGTGTACCCATTCGACCAGTTCGTGGGATCCGCCCAGTAGCGCTTGACAAGACGATAGAAAGCATTAGGCATGGGCTAGGCGGGACGCTCGACGGCTGTCTTGAGCGTCTCGAGCTCACGCGCAATCTCCGCGAGCTTTCCGACGAGCTCCTGGTGGCGCGTCGTCTCGATCGTCGGTTTTTTCGCGAAAAACGACAGCGTCCCACCGGGCTCGAGCACGGCGCGATCGACTTCGGCCAGCGTCGTGATGCCCTGCTTGTGGGCGGCCATCTCCAGCTCCGGCACGGTGATGAGCTCGCGCCGCAACCGATCGTGCTGAATGACGCCGTTCTCGATCAGCACGTCCGCCTCGCCCTCGACCAGACGCTCGAGCTGCTCGTGGCCGTACAGGAACCGGACGACGCAGTAGTTCAACACGAGGAGCGTCGCCGCGCCGAGCAGGCCGCCGGTGACCGAGTTGTCCGTGTTTAGTGAATGGCCGGCGAATAGGGGAGGAATGGCCGGCGAATAGGGGAGCGTCCGATAACCGATCATCTGTCAACAACGCGGGTAATGTTTCCTACCGACTCGACGGTCTTGGCGACGATGCCGTCGTGGAAGAGTCGATAAGAAACTTTAGCGGCGTAGTTGACGTAGCATTCTTTATCGGACGTTGCCGTATTCGCCGCCCATTCGCTCAATACGGGCTCGCGCACGACCTCGGCGAGCGGGCGCGCGCCTGTGAGCTCGACATCCGCTCCGAGGACTCCTGGGCGGCCGCGTTCGACGTCGCCGAGGCGGAGTTCGGCCCGGTCGACGTGCTCGTCAACAACGCCGGCATCATCCACACGGGCAACGCGCGCGACCTCTCGCTCGCCCAGCACCGCGACATCGTCGAGGTCAATCTGCTCGGCACCATCACCGGGATGCTGACCGCCCTGCAGCGGATGAATGCGCGCGGTCACGGTCACATCATCAATGTCGGTAGCATGACTTCGTTCCTGCCGCTGAGCGGCTACGCCACCTATGCCGGAACCAAGCACGGCATGCGCGCATTCCACCACAGCGTCGCCATCGAGGAACGGCACGGACCGGTGACGTTCTCGATCATCCATCCGCCGTCGACCCGCACGCCGATGCTCGAGCGGGAGATGGCCGACCCGAGCGCGGTGATCGCCTTTGCCGAACGCTCGCACGCCCCGGAGGACATCGCAGAGGTCATCATCGACGCGATCGTGTCGAAACCGGTCGAGGTTGTTTTCCCGGCCGTGGCCGGCCGTTTCCAGCGCATCGTCGGGGTGCTGCCGCAGCTGATGCACTGGGCTATCCCTCGGGTCGAGGCCTCCGCTCGCCGCAAGCGCGCCCGGCTGATGGGCACGCGCCCATGACCGTATCGAGATGCACCGCCACTGCGCAGTGTGCGGGACGCCGTCCCCCTAGGCGCGAACCGGCATCATCAAGGTTGCACGGGAATCGGAACGCGAACCGCGATCACGGTTCCTTTTCCCTCGACTCCCGCGATGCGGATCGTACCTCCGATTAGATTGACCCTTTCTCGCATACCCAGAAGTCCCAACGACAGGCGATCCGATTGCTGGTCAGCCGTAATGCCTCTACCGTTGTCCCTGATCGTCAGCAGCAGCTCGTCATTCTCTTTCTCGAGAGTGATGTCGACCCTGGTTGCCTGAGCGTGACGCAGGACGTTTGTCAGCGCCTCCTGAAGCACACGGAACATGGCGGTCGATTGCTGCTGTTCGAGACGCACGTCTTCCACGCGGAAATCGCACCGGCAGACGATTCCCGCTTGCGCCTCACATTGTTTCGCTTGCCATCGTATCGCGGCCACCAGCCCGATGTCGTCGAGGACGCTCGGCCGCAACTCAGATGAGATTCTCCTGACAGTGTCGACCGTCTTATCAATTGCTTGCATCATGGTGCTCAGTTTGTCTCGCAAGCGGGACAGGTCGGCGGCGTCGGTTGAAGAACGCTCTTCTCGTCTGATCAATTCCAGATCCAACTTCAGACTGGTCAGCGCCGAGCCTAGCTCATCGTGAAGCTCGCGCGCGATGCGAGCTCCCTCCTCTTCCCTGGCGGATCGCAAACGAGCTGAGAGCGCGCGCAACTGTTCGCTGGTTGCTTTGAGCTTCTCCTCAGCGCGCTTACGCTCGCTGACATACCGCACGAAGATTGCGAGGCCGCCGTCGGGCGACGGATAGATGCGGTTCTCCACCCACTCGCTGAGCGGCGCGTAATAGTGTTCGTGGGTGGCGGGAACGCGGTCTCGCATCGCGCGCCGGAACGCGTGTTCGGCCGACGGCTCGGGAAACTCGTCCCATAACACCTTGCCGATGAGCGTCGCAGGATCCTTCCCGAGCTCGACCAGCTGCTCCTCGGCGTGGGCGTTGAAGCGCGTGTACCGCCAGGCGCTGTCGACCGCGAAGAAGCGGTCGGTGATGCTGTCGAGAATCATCTCCACCTGGTTGTGCGCTCCCCGTAGCGCCTCCTCCGCCTGTACGTGCTCGGTCTCGTCGATGAACGTACCCACGTACTCCGTCAGCGCGCCGGACACGTCGAAGACCGGATGCGCGAGCGAATGGAGGTGGCGAATCGCGCCATCGGGACGCACGATGCGGTACCGGCACTCGTAGTCGACGCGGTTACGCACGGCGGTGTCGAACTCGCGCTGCACGTGCGGCCGGTCCTCCGGGTGCAGGTACGCGGCGAAAAACGTCTCGTACGAAGGTGTAATACTTCCTGGCTCGAGGCCGAGGATGCGGAAGTGTTCGTCCGACCAGTAGGATTGCCTCGTCGCGACGTTCCACGCCCAGCTTCCGGAGTGGCTGAGGCGTTCCCCCGCGGCGAGATAGACACGGCTCCGATTGCGCTCGGTAATGTCCTTCCCGATGCCAATCCTCGTCCCATCTGACAGGTGGACCCTGATCCAGGTCGTATCTATCACCCGTCCATCCCTCACTCGGGTTTTGAAATCGACCCACTCCCCTTTGGCTTCGGTGACGAATGTCAGAACCTGTTGGCGATACTGCGGGTCAGGATAGCACTCGGCAAAGATATCCAGGTTCTGCTGCCGGATCTCCTCCAGCGACCAGCCGAGCGTGCGCTCCCATTCACGATTGACGAGCTTGATGCGACCATCCGCGTCGACGAAGTTGATCATGACGGGAATATGATCGAAGATCTGTTGGAGAATTTCCTTCTGCCGTCTGACCTCATCTTCGGCCTGCCTGCGCTCGGTGATGTCTTGAGCAGTCCCGAAGAGCCGAATAACCTGGCCTGCCTCATCCTGCGTGGCGTATCCGACCTCGCGGATTATCCGCTCCTGGTCGTTCGAAGTGACGATGCGGTATTCGATATCGAAGGGTGACCCATGAGTCCGTGCCCGAGCGTTGGTCAGCAGAACGCGTGATTGATCGTCGGGATGGACACGACTCACAAATGACTCATAGCGACCGTCAAAATCGAGCTGTTCAATCCCAAAGATCCGATACAGCTCCTCCGACCAGATAACCTTGCCGGTGCGCAGATCAAAACTCCAATTGCCGAGGTGCGCCACCCGCTGCGCTTCGGCGAGATCCGCCGCGTTCGCTCGCAACTCTTCCTCCACACGTCTGCGTTCGTCGATCTCCCTTCTCAGCGTTTCATTGGCCGCGACGAGTTCCCGTGTTCGCTCGATGACTCGTTGCTCCAGCCCTTCATTGAGTCTCCTTGTTTCGGCCTTGGCTTTGTCGCCCAGAGTGGTGATTCCGGTATTCCTCAACTCTGAAGGCATCGCGCTCACCTCCCAGTAGTCAGCCAGGCACAGTTGTCGAGAGCGCCTCAGTACCGCCGCGTCGGGCAGGGGGCAAGCTGCTCATGAATCGCTTGACTTGGACGAATGGCCACAGTCATGTTGCGCCGATGAACGACCCCGTCGCACCGGACGCCGATGCTCGAATGCACACGCATCCATGAGCGTACGGCCCTCGAAGTCGAAGCCGTAGTTGCCTACCCACGCCCGACTCGGGTTGGTCGTCGCCGCCGGTCTCGCCGCCGCGCTGTACGCGATTCGTCCGCGTGACGACGGCGGTCCCTACGACGACTACTTCCGTGCCCTCAACGCCATGCTGCGAAGGAGCGGGCCGGCGCGGCCGTCGTTGATCCTCGATCTCGATCGCCTGGACCGGAACATCGACGTGCTCCGGCAGTCGATTCGCGAGCCCAAGCACTTCCGGATGGTCGACAAGTCGCTGCCCTCGATCCCCTTGCTGCGCTACATCGGCGAGCGCGCCGCCACCAACCGGGTGATGTCGTTTCACCAGCCGTTCATGAACCAGGTGGCGGCCGCACTGCCGGACTCGCAGATCCTGCTCGGAAAGCCGATGCCGGTGCGCGCGGCCGAGCAGTTCTATGCCGGGCTGCGCGGCCCCTTCGCTCCCGATCGCCAATTGCAATGGTTGATCGACACGCGGGAGCGGCTCGACGAGTACCGCCAGCTCGCCGCGCGACTCGGGCGGCGGATGCGCATCAACGTCGAGATCGACGTCGGTCTGCATCGGGGCGGCGTCCAGGACACCGCCACCCTCGAACGCATCCTGGCGGCGATCGCGGCCGATCCCGTGCGCCTCGAGTTCGCTGGGTTCATGGGCTACGACCCGCACGTCGCCAAGGTGCCGTCGTGGGCGCGCTCGCGTGACTCCCTGATCGCCGAGGTGCACGCCGCGTATCAGAGCTACGTCGACTACGCGCGCGGCCGCTATCCGCAGCTCTGGAACGAGCGTGTCACGCTGAACGGCGCCGGCAGCCCCACCTACCGGCTCTACGAGCACGACACGCTGCTCAACGACCTCTCGGTCGGCTCGGCGCTCGTCAAGCCGACCGACTTCGATCTCGACACGCTCGCGCCGCACGTGCCGGCGCTCTTCGTCGCCACGCCGGTCCTGAAGGCCGGCGCGGCCGCGCGTCTGCCCGGGCTCGACGCGCTGTCACGGATCCTCGACTGGTGGAATCCCAATCTGGCGCGCACCTTCTTTCTCTATGGCGGCAATTGGCTGGCTCACCCGGTCGCGCCGCCCGGCCTCCACACCAACGGCCTCTTCGGCCGCAGCTCCAATCAGGAGATGCTGAACGGCTCGACGCGCGTCGAGCTCAGCGTCGACGACTACGTCTTTCTCCGCCCCACCCAGAGCGAAGCCGTGATGCTGCAGTTCGGAGATCTCGTGGTGGTGCGCGGTGGCCAGATCGTCGACCACTGGCCCGTCTTCACGCAATAGCGCCCGCGGGAGTTGCTGTTTCTACAGTCTCGCGCACACCCTATCGTAGCGATCACTGCCGGAACGTTTGGAGGTACGCATGGGGACCAACGCAGCCATCCAGAACCTGAGCTACATCGGGTTCGCCTCGCCCGCGGCCGAGGAGTGGCGCACCTTCGGCCCCTCCATCCTGGGCGCCGCTCTCGCCGACGACGGGCCCGACGGCGCGGTGCGCTTGCGGGTGGACAACGCCGCTTGGCGCATCGCCATTCATCCGGGCCTGGCAAACGAGTTGGCCTACTTGGGGTGGGAGGTGGGCGACGCCGCCGCGCTCGACGCCATCGCTGGCCGGGTCGAGCAGCAGAGGCTCACGATGCACGCGGGCGAGCGCGCGCCGTGGTTCACGGATCCGTTCGGCTTTCGGCACGAGCTATCGACCGGCCTGAACGAGGGGCCCTCCTTCACGCCCGGTCGGCCCATGTCGGGCTTCGTCACCGGCGGGCAGGGGCTGGGCCACGCGGTGCTGCTGGTGCCCGACCTGGACGGCGCCGAGCGCTTCTTCACCGGCGTCCTCGGCTTGCGTCTGTCCGACACCATCGTCGAGCGGGGCGTCACCATCCGCTTCTTCCACTGCCCCGGCCGCGCCGCCCGCCACCACGCGATGGCGATGGCCGGCGCCCCCGGCCTCGTCGGCATCCATCACCTCATGCTGGAGGTGCGGTCGATCGACGACGTCGGCACCGCTCTCGACGAGGTCAACGCCCGCGGCATCCCGCTGGCCATGGGCCTGGGTCGCCACCCCAACGACCTGATGACGTCATTCTATGTACGCACCCCGTCGGGCTTCGAAATCGAGTACGGCACCGGCGGGCGCGTGGTCGACGACGCAACGTGGGTGGTCGGCGCGTACGAGGTCCAAAGCCTCTGGGGCCACAAGCCGCCCGCGAGCGGGCCGCTCTTCCCCGGCATCCTGCGACCGTTCGAGCCGCACGGAGCAACATCGGCATGACCGATATCGACACGACGCTCGCTTTCGAACGCGCCGAGCGCCTGCTCGAGTACGCCCTCGCGGATACGCTGCCGCGGTGACGCGGCCGCTCGACACGCCGGTTGTGATCGCGGGCGGCGGGCCCGTCGGCCTCACGCTTGCGCGCGTGCTCGCGCTGCGCGGCGTGCGCTCCGTCCTCGCCGAGCGCAACGAGTCGACCACGCGGCACCCGAAGATGGACGTCACGAACGGGCGCACGATGGAGCTGTTCCGCCGGCTCGGCATGACGGAGAGGATGCGCGCCGCGGGCGTCCCCGAGGATCACTCGTTCGACGTCTCCTGGATCACGACGCTCGCCGGTCACGAGCTCACGCGCTTTCGCTATCCGAGCCCGGCGCGCGCGCGGGAGATCATCCGCTTCGCGAACGACGGCTCGGGTCCGCGCGAACCTGCGCTACGCGTCTCTCAGGTGGTGATCGAGCCGGTGCTGAAGAGCTTCCTCGACGAGGATCCGCGCGTGGACGTGCGCTTCGGCTGGGCGCTCGAGTCGTTTGCCGAAGACGCGGACGGCGTCGACGTGACGTTGCGGCACAGCGCGACCGGCGAGCGCGAGACGCTGCGCTGCGCGTACCTCGCGGGCTGCGACGGCGGTGGCAGCGTGGTGCGCCAGCAGGCCGCTATCGCGCTCGAGGGTGCAGCGCGCGTCGCCAACCTGTTCATGATCCACTTCCGCTCGCAGGCGCGGGACCTGCTCCAACGCTTCGGCGCCGCGTGGCACTACCAGTCGCTGCACGGAACGCTGATCGCGCAGGACGACCGCGAGATCTGGACGCTGCACGTTCCCCTGCTCTGCGAGCCGGCGCGCTTCGACCCGTCCGCTGCGCTGCGTACGTTCGCGGGCGGCGACTTCGACTTCGAGATCCTGGTCGCGAACGACTGGACGCCACACCTGCTACTGGCCCAGAGCTACGGCGCCGGCCGCGTGTGGCTCGCAGGCGACGCCGTGCACCAATACATCCCGACCGGTGGCTACGGCATGAACACCGGGATCGGCGACGCGTTCGATCTCGGCTGGAAGCTCGCGGCGATGCTTCACGGCTGGGGCGGCCCGGGGCTGCTCAGCTCTTATTGTGCCGAGCGCCGGCCAGTGGGCGCGCGCAACCGCGAGGCCTCCGCGCGGCACATGGCCGTTCGCTTCGAGATTGCGAAGGCGATGCTCGACGGCCTCGGTCCCGACGGGCTCGGCGACGACGCCTCGCGCGCCGCCGTCGGGCGCGCGATCCACGCGCTCGGCAACGCCGAGAACGAGTCCTTCGGCATCGAGCTCGGCTATCGCTACGACGGGTCGCCGATCGTGTGCGCCGAGGCGGGCGCAGCGCCGCCGCTCGACCCTCTGATCTACGTGCCGAGCACGTGGCCCGGCGCGCGACTGCCGAGCCTCTTCCTCGCGGACGGCCGTGCACTTCACGACTCGTTGGGTGACGGTTTCACGCTGCTCGCCTTCGGGCGAGCGGACGCTGCCGGCCTCGCAGCCGCCGCGCACTCTCGCGGCGTCCCGCTCGACGTGCTGCGAATCGACGAGGCTCACGGGCGCGAGATCTGCGAACGCGACCTCGTGCTCGTACGGCCCGACCAGCACGTCGCGTGGCGCGGCGACGCGCCAGCAGCGGATCCGCTCGCCGTGATCGATCGCGCGCGCGGAGCCGCGTGAGCGCGCTGCACGCGATCGTCGTCGGAGGCGGCATCGGCGGCCTCACGGTAGCGCTCACGCTCGCACGCAAGGCGGGGAACGTAGGTGCGAGAAGCCTTTGATCGGGGCCGACACCACTAGGAATCGCTGACGCTCAACCCAAACTTCTTGAGCTTCCGCACGACGGCCGACTGCGTGAGGCCGGTGCGGCGGGCGATCTCGTATGTCGAGCGGCACGAGCGCGCGAAGTGGTGCAGCATCTGGCACTCGAGCTTCTCGACGCGTGCGCGGTAGTCGACGACTTCGGCGAGCGATTCCTCGACGATCGCGTCCCGCGCCGCCAGCGCCGCGGGTCCGCTCGCGAGCGCCTGGATCGGCGCGGGGAGGTCTTCGACGCCGACTACCTCGCCGCGCGTCGTGATGACGACCCGCTCCACCAGGTTCCTGAGCTCGCGCACGTTGCCCGGAAAGTCGTAGCCCGAGAGTACGGCGACGGCCTCGAGCGAGAACACCTTCTCGCGGCCGAGCTTCTTGTTGAAGAAATCGAGGAAGGCGTAGAGGAGCGCCTTCGTGTCCTCGGGCCGCTCGCGCAGCGGCGGGATGTGCAGCGGGATCACTTCGATCCGATAGAGGAGGTGTCGATAAGAAACTTTAGCGGCGTAGTTGACGTAGCATTCTTTATCGGACGTTGCCGTATTTGCCGTGTTTAGTGAATGGCCGGCGAATAGGGGAGCGTCCGATAACCGATCATCCGTCAACCACGCGGGTAATGTTTCCGACTACCGACCTCATTCCTCGCGGTACGCCGTTCCCGCCTCGTAGAGCGCGCTCCGTGTCCGCAGGTCGGCGGCGAGCTCGGAGGTTGCGTCCACCATGTCCAGCACTTGCCGTTCCGTCCGCGCCGCATCCGCGAAACGCCCCGCCTCGGCATACGCCGCCGCCAGGGTATCGAGGAGGTCCGCGTTTTGATGGCTCGTCAGATCGCAGGCGCGCTCGGCGAGGCGCACCGCTTCATCACCGTTCCGCCATCGTTCGTCCGGGCTCGTGGCACGAATCCAGGCCAGCGAGCCGGCGAGTTCCGCGGAGTCGGGCGTGTGCATCTTGCCCTGTTCCATGAGCGCCGTTGCGAGGGCGGACACCGACTCGACGTGCCTGGGGTCGAGGCGGAGGATGGCCCGGTACTGAACGATCGCCTCATCGAGCCGTCCCTGCTGCCTCAACGACTCTGCGAGTTTCGAGCGGACGAGGGCGTACTTCGTATCAGCGCTCTCGTGACGCAAGATGCTCTCATACAGCTCGATCGCCTTGTCGTTGTCCCCACTCTTGCTTGCGGCCATGGCCAGGCCGATCTCCGCATCGAGATCTCCAGGGCTGAGCCGTAGCGCCTCCTCGAAATGCGCCGTCGCGTCCTCTGGGCGCCCTGCATCCAGGAGCGCGAGACCGAGGTTCTGATGAGCGTACTCGAAGCGCGGGTTCAGCCGGAGCGCTTCGTCGTAGCGCGCGATCGCCTCCTGGGTCTTGCCCTGCCGACGCAGGAGGGTGCCGAGGTTATACGACATGTCCGGGTTGTCGGGGAGGATGCGGAGCGAGCGCTCGTACAGCTCTTGGGCGTCTGCGAGCCGTCCTTGCGCCATCCGGACGCTCCCGAGCCCCATCAACGTCTTGGCGTCGGGCTCGAGTGCGAGTGCACGCTCGAGGTGCGCGCCGGCCTCCTCGACATCACCGCGGTTGAAGAGAAGCATGCCGAGGTTGATGTGACATGGGAGACAATCGGGGTTGCGCGCGAGATTCGATGTCCACAGTCTCTCCGAGTCGTGCCAGATCGGTACCTGCCGCCAGGTCAGGACGCCGAGCACGATGCAAGCGACCGCAAGAGCGACCTCCGCTCCGCGCGCAGGCAGGTGCAGCGCGCGCGCGAGCTCGTAGACGCTCGCCACCAGGGCGAGAGCCAGCCCCAAGCTCGGCAGGTACGCCAGGTGGTCGGCGACGAGTGAGTAGCGAAAGAAGGTGAACCAAACGATGCCGATCACGAGAACGACGTTGGAGAGGAAGATCCCCAGGCCGAGCATCGGGAGCCGGGGCACGCGCCTCCAGAGGAGAACACCCACGGCCGCCGCGAGACCAGTGGCGAGCACCGCCAATACGTTGCGTGCGTCGGCGATCGTGAGTGACCACCGGGGGTAGACGGGCAAGAGCTGAGCAGGCCAGAGGAAGGTCGTGACGTAGAACCAGAGGGCGCGGCACGCGAGCGGCAAGCGCACCGCCAAGCTGGGTCCCACGGTATTTTCCGGCACGCGCTGGAGGAGGCCGACACCAGCCGCCAACCCCACCGCAACGTAGGGCGCAAGGGATCGCCAGAACCGGCCGTCGAGACGTCGCCCTTGCGCCCACTCGACCAGCACGAGCGTCGCTGGGAGCGTCATCGCGGCACGCTTGCTCAGGACGGCGAGGCCGAAGAACGCCACCGAGAGCAGCAGCGTGCCCCTCGCACTCGGGCTCGGCGTCGTGCCGCGCGGCGGCGCCCCGCGAGACGCGCGCGCGAGGTGCGACGTTCTCCATCTCAGGTACAGCAGCAACGAGGCAAGCCAGAACCCGACGGAGAGAACGTTCTTGCGCTCGATCACCCACGCGACCGACGCCACCTGTACGGGATGGAGAGCCCAGACCGCGGCAACGAGCCACCCCGCAAGCGGAGGCAGACCGAGCCGAATGGCGAGCAAGCCGACGAGCACGGCGCTCGTTGCGTGAAGCAGGACGTTGTCGAGATGGAAGAGCCACGGCGCCCCGCCAGCGACGTGCCACTCGAACCAGAAGGT
>WNFP01002251.1_pt1 | contig 16446 bp, 18 predicted proteins | sample 5400201 | NCBI WGS metagenome assembly WNFP01 (sample SAMN13153355, study PRJNA577476) | soil metagenome | isolation source: 115 cm saprolite under Madrone tree | place: USA:California | collected 2016-06-14 | reverse complement strand
GCCGGAGATCTTGGTCACGCGTGGCACCGATCCGAGGCGGCCGACCACCGCGGCCTCGAGCGCGAGCGGGCCGGGCGCCCCGATCGCCTCGCGGATCTTGCGGGCCGCGTCCGGGAGGAACGGCTCCAGCACGACGCCGAGGAAGCCGAGCGAGTCGGCGAGGGTGCAGAGCACGCGCTCGAGGCGCGGCCGCTTCGCCGCATCCTTGGCGAGGGCCCACGGGGCGCTCGTGTCCACGTAGCGGTTCACCGCCCCGATGAAGGCCCAGATGCCGCCGAGCGCTTTCTGGAACGCGAACTCCTCCATGGCCTGCTCGAGCGTCGCCCGCGCCTCCGCGGCGGCGATCGCGATCTCCCGGTCCGCCGCCTCGACCGGCGCGGTGACCTGCGCGACGGGCCCGGTGGCGGCGATCAGGGTGCTCGCCCGGCTCGCCAGGTTGCCCAGGTCGTTGGCGAGGTCGGCGTTGAGCCGATCGACGAACGCCTCCTCGCTGAAGCTGGCGTCGAGCCCGAAGTTCATCTCGCGCAGCAGGAAGTAGCGGAAGGCGTCGTGGCCGTACTTGTCGGTGAGCTGGAAGGCCTCCACCACGTTGCCGACCGACTTGGACATCTTGCTGCCCCCGAGCGACCAGTAGCCGTGCACGTGGAGGTGCCGGTAGAGCGGGATGCCGGCCGCCTTCAGCATGGTGGGCCAGTAGACCCCGTGGGGCTTCAGGATGTCCTTGCCGATCAGGTGCTCGACGTGCTCCCACAGGCCGCGCGTCTTCTCGCCGCCGCTCGCGACCGCGGAGTAGTAGTTGAGGAGCGCGTCGAACCAGACGTAGGTCACGTACTTGTCGTCGAACGGCAGCGGGATGCCCCACTCGAGCCGCGAGGTGGGCCGGCTGATCGACAGGTCTTGGAGCGGCTCCCGGAGGAAGCCCAGCACCTCGTTCCGGTACCGGTCCGGCTGGATGAAGCCCGGATTGTCCTCGAGGTGCTTGATCAGCCACGCCTGGTACTTCGACATCTTGAAGAAGTAGTTCTTCTCCTTGATGAAGGTGAGCGCGGTCTGGTGATCTGAAGGTGAGCGCGGTCTGGTGATCGGGGCACTTGCCGTCCACGATCTCCTTCTCGGTGTAGAAGCGCTCGCAGCCGAAGCAGTACCACCCGCCGTACTCCCCGAAGTAGATCTCCCCCGCGTCGTAGAGCCGCTGCAGGACCTCCTGCACGATCCTCTTGTGGCGTGGCTCGGTGGTGCGGATGAAGTCGTCGTTGGTGATGCCGAGGCGCCGCCAGGTCTCCCGGTAGGCGGCCGCGATCTCGTCCGCGTAGGCCTGCGGCGACTTCCCGGCCGCCGCCGCGACCTGGGCGATCCGCTCGCCGTGCTCGTCGGTGCCGGTGAGGAAGAACACGCGATCGCCGCGGAGCCGGCGATAGCGGCACATCGCGTCGGCCATGATGGTGGTGCAGGCGTGCCCGAGGTGCGGTCGGGCGTTGACGTAGTAGATCGGGGTCGTGAGGTAGAAGGTGCTCATGCGTCGGATGACTGGGCCTCAGGCCGGCTTGATGTGGTCGCGGCCCTCCCACGTGAGCTGGTCGAGCGGCACCTCCGCCTCGGTGCCGTCGGGGAAGCCGACCACCACCGACTGCTTCAGCACCCGCAGCGAGCGCACCTTGCCGGTCATGCAGCCGCCGCCCCCGCAGGAGGCCGAGCACGCCGAGTTCACCCGCGGCAGCCGCGAGCGCAGCTCCTCGTAGGTCGAGAACTCGTACAGGAGACAGCACTTGAGCCGCCCGCAGTTGCCGAGGAGCCGGCTGTCGGTGAGCGGCATGTCCTGGGCCTTCGCCATCTTCACCGAGATCGGGTCGAACTTGCGCAGGTGCGACGAGCAGCAGAGCTGGCGGCCGCAGGGACCGATGCCGTCGAGCAGCTTGGTGGTGTCGCGGGCCCCGATCTGTCGCATCTCGATCCGGGCGTGGAATTCGCGGGCCAGGTCGCGCACCAGGTCGCGGAAGTCCACCCGCTCCTCGGAGTTGAAGAAGACGGTCACCCGGCGGCGGGACGCATCGATCTCGACGTCCACCACCTTCATGACGAGCCCGCGCGCCCGCGCCATCCGCGCGCTGGTCTCCACCCCCTTCACCTCGAGGGCGCGGCGCTCCCGCCACTCGGCCACCTCGCCCCGGGTGGCCCGGCGCACGACCCGGCGATAGACGCGGTCGCGCTTGAACGACGGGACCGGCCGCTTGGGCCGACGCACCTCGCCCAGGACGGGCGCCCCGCCGGTCTCCACGAGCACGAAGTCGCCGACGTGCAGGTCGGCATCGGTGGTCTGGTAGTCGTCGGCGAGGAGCGGCTCGCGCAGGCGCACCCCGATCAGGTAGCGGGGTGTCTCGTCGACTGCGGGCGACTCGATCGGCTCGCTCATGGCTTCAGGCCGCCTCCACGAGGCGCCCCACGAGCACCTCGACGCTCAGTCGCGGCGACACGTTACCCTGGATGGCCTGCCACGCCTCGCGACAATCGCGCAGCGCGCGCAGCACCGAGTCGAGCGAGCGCTCGTGCGCCGCCGCGATGGCGGGCGCGCCGAAGACGGCCAGGCGCGCGGGGGCGCCGCCGAGGCCGCACAGCAGATCGCGATGCCAGAGCCAGCACGCCTGGACGAAGGCCTCGGCGGCCTGCCGGTCGCGGCCCACCTGCTCGCCGAGCCGGATGATGGCCTCCACGCCCTGCGCCCGGGCTTCCGAGAGCTGGCGCAGGCTGCGCGTGTGGACCTCGCTCCGCACGTCGGGCAGGAGCGCCGGCACGCCCTCGGTGGGCCGGGGGCGGAAGCGCACCACCTGGCAGCGCGACAGCACCGTCGGCGGCAGCGCGCGGAGCTGGGTCAGGATCAGGACGATCACGGTCTGGGCCGGGGGCTCCTCGAGCGTCTTGAGGAACGCCTGCGGCGTGGCCGCGGTCATCTTCTCGGCCTCGTCGACGATGAAGACCTTGACGCGCGCCTCCATCGGCTTGAGCGAGGCGAGCCGCTCGAGCTCCCGGATCGTCTCCACGCGGAGCGCCTGCGCCCCCTTGGGATTGCCCGCGGGCGGCGTCGGCCCGAGCAGGTGCACGTCGGGATGGCGGCCCCGCACGGCCCGCTCGGCCGCCGGCCCCCCGTCCGGGGCTACCAGCGCGGCCGCGAGGGCCAGCGCGGTCGCCTTGCGACCCGAGCCCTCCGGCCCGACGAAGGCATAGGCGTGGGCCACGCGCCCGGTGGCCAGAGCCCGGCGCAGCAGGGTCACCGCCTCGTCCTGGTCCCGGATGCCTTCAAGCGCCATGACCACCACCCCGCCGCGCCAGGCACTCGTCCACCGAGCGGACCACCTCGGCGTGCAGGACCTCCGGCTCCCGACCGGCGTCCAGCACCACCACCCGGTTCTTGTCGCTGTGGGCGATCTCGAGGTAGCCCTCGCGCACCCGGCGATGGAAGGCCAGATCCATCTTCTCGAAAGCATCGAGGGCGCGATCGCGGATGCGCCGCATGCCCACCATCGGGTCCAGGTCGAGCACCAGAGTGAGGTCGGGCAGTACCCCACCCGTCGCGAGCATGTTCAGCTCGCCGATGGTCTGGACGTCCACGCCCTGCCCGTAGCCCTGGTAGGCGACGGTGGCGTCGGTGTAGCGGTCGGAGATCACGACGGCGCCCCGCGTCAAAGCCGGGGCGATCACCCGGGTGACGTGCTCCTGCCGGGCGGCCATGAAGAGGAACGTCTGGGTCAGGGGGGTCGGGGTCGGCCCATCGGCCTCGAAGAGGCGGCGGATCCGGGCACCCAGGGGGGTGCCGTCGGGCTCGCTCGTCAGGACGACCTCGATGCCGCGGGCCGTCAGATGGGCCGCCAACCGCGCGCACTGGGTGGATTTACCAGACCCCTCCACCCCCTCGACGGTGATCAGCGCCCCGCGCATGCAGCGTACTTTAACACCGATTTCGGGAGGCGTCGCCACGCCACTAGCCACCTCAGGGAAAATCGTTCCACAGTACTGTAACCACCTTTCCTAACGCAGAGCAGCGAACCGACTTCGTTTCGGGAATTTGCTCTGTTTCCCTCGTGGCTCGCGTCTTGCTCTGCTCCAGGAGTGCCCGAGGCGGAGAGCGGGTCGGCACACGGACCCCTCGCCACACACCGGTTCTGCGCGAGGGGTCAACCCGCCTCCGCTCTCGGGTCCAGCGTCACGCACACGTAGTGGAACGCTGGACGCATTGGGCACGTCACATGAGCAGGAGCAAGAAGAGGAGGCGCGTGGCCATGGGCCTGGCTGGATTGATCAGGACGGCGGTGCTGGTCGGAATGGGTGCGATATGGCTGCTCGCGTAACCCTTCAGAGCCTCGAAATGCGCGGTCGCGGCATCGGCTGGAAAGCCGACCGCTGCGCGGATCCGGAGACGTGCGACGTGCACCTCTGCGTCGTCGACGACGAGGGCGGCTACTGGCACCCGGCGGATCCGCTGGCCTTCGCGAAGTGGCGCGTCCGCGCCGATCTCGACGCGGTTCCCGGGCACGTCATGGTCAAGGTCGGCCGTGACTGGCATGCGCTCCGGCGCGGCGCGGTGGTGGGCGCCGTCGGCCTCGGTGGCACCGCGGCGGTGCTGGGCATGTGGTGGGGCCGTCAGAGGATCTTCTCCATGAAGACGCTGAGCGGGTCCGGCGCATACGGCGCGAAGGCCTCGCGCTCGGCGTAGCCCGCCGATCGGTATAGGCCAAGCGCCTCCGGCTGGTAGATGCCGGTCTCGAGGCGCAGGCAGCCGAGCCCCTCGCGGCGCGCCTCCGCCTCGATGCGGTCCAGGATGCGTCGCCCCAGCCGCTGACCCCGCGCCTCCGGCACCACGTACATCCGCTTCAACTCCCCGCAGTCTCCGTCGATCCGTAGCGCGCCGCAGCCCACCGCCGCCGCTCCGCGACGCGCCACGATGAACCGCACGTTCGGCGCGGCGAGCGCCTCCACGTCGAGGAAGTGGTTGCTCTCCGGCGGGTAGAGCGCGCCCTGGTAGGCGTCGAGCGCTTCGAGCAGGCGCGTGACCTCGGCCTGCCGGGGCGACTCCACCGCAAGGGTGATGGCGAGGTCGCTCATCGGCGCCGGGCGCTCCGCATCGCGCGCCGCGCCACCGCCCAGTAGCGGAGCGGCGGAGGCAAGAGCGGCAGGCTCACGCGCGTTGCCGCGGCGACGATCGCCAGCGCCCGCGCGCGCCGGTCGTCCCAGGGCAAGCCGTAGCCCGCGCGGATCGACGGCGGCAGCAGCCCGACGGCGGGCAGCGCGGCGAGCCAGAGCGCCGGTCGCAGGATGCGCGGAGCGGGGGGCGCCAGGACCTCGCGCGCGAGTGTGCGCGCGGTGTCGGTCACCTCGAGGGCCCCGGAGGCCAGCATGGTCTCGAGAGAGGCCCGCAGCGCGGACTCCGTGCGCGGGAGGCGGCCGGCCGGGATGCCGAGGCGCGCCTCGATGCCGCTCGACTCGAAGCAGTACTGGTCGGCATCGCCGGTGTCGAGTGGCCCGACGAAGAGCCGGTAGGCGCCGAGGAACGAGTCGAGCAACGTGGCGTGCACCCACGCGAGCAGGGCCGGGTCGTGGGCGCTGTACGGGGCGCCGGCGGGCTCGGCGCCCGCGGCGTGGTCCAGGCGGCCGTGGACCCGATCGTGGATCGCGTTGATCCGGGCCGCGGCTGCCCCCGCGTCCTCGGGGGAGCCGAAGGTGAGCGCGAGCATGGCGTGGAGCGTCCGGTGCAGGCGCCGCACCCGCCCCCAGCGATCGGTGGTGAAGCCGCTGTGCTCGGCCACCCCCCGCGCCACCATGGGATGGGCGAGCTGCAGCAGGATGGCCCGGCCCCATCCCGCGAGCAGCACCCGTTCCCGGTGTATTCTCCAGGCGACGGCCACCCCGTCGGAGACGGAAGCTTCGGGCCCCGGGACGGTGCGCATGTGCGCATTATGCCCGCGGCCCGGAAACTTCGGGAGCCTGCCGGGGGTTCTGTCAGCGTCCACCCACACTCCGGAAAGGAGACTGCCATGCGTCGAATCACCCTGCCGCTGGTCGCGGCCCTGCTGCTGGCCAGCCTGGGCTTGGTGTTACCGGGTGCCTCCCCGGTCGCCGCCCTGGAAGTCGGCCAGAAAGCGCCCGACTTCACCCTGGCGGCTCCCGGCGGCAAGCAGGTCAAGCTGTCCGACCTGACCGCCAAGGGCCCCGTCGTCATCTTCACCTTCATCCAGGCGTTCACCGGCACCTGAACCAAGGAACTGCTCAGCTTCGAGGGGGCCATGCCCCAGTTCGAGGCTGCGGGCGCCCAGGTCGTGGGCGTGAGTGCCGACCATGTCGCAACGCTGGAAGCCTGGGGTAAGCAGAACAACGTCCACTACCTCCTGCTCTCCGATTTCCGCCGCACGATGCTTCCGGCCTATGACGCGCTGGTCACCGACGACAAGAGCCCGATCTACCGCTACGCCAAGCGCGCGTACTTCGTGATCGACAAGAACGGCGTCGTCCGCTGGATCAAGGTCGAGGCCAATCCCCTCGACCTGCTCGATCCCGCGGAGGTGCTCAAGGCGCTGAAGGAGGCCGGCGTCTGATGATCGCGAGAATCGCCGCGGGGAGCGTGATCGCGGCGGCACTCTGGGCCACGGTCGCGGCGGCGCAGCCCGCCGCCGCGCCGGCGGCCTGGGAGAAGATGGGCGTACAGGTCTACGAGTCCCCCAGGCCGGCCCCCGCCTTCGCGCTGCCCGCGCTGGATGGCCGCACCGTGCGCCTCGAGGACTACCGGGGCAAGGCCCTCCTGGTGTTCTTCTGGGCCACCTGGTGACCGGACTGCCGGGAGGAGTTACCTTCCGTCAACCGGCTGTACCAGGAGATGAAGGGGCAGGGGCTCGAGGTGGTGCTGATCACCTTCCGTGAGAGCGCCGACCTCGTGAAGCGCACCGTGAGCGAGCGCGGCTACGTGGCGCCGGTGCTGCTCGACGGCAGCGGCGACGTCACCGGGCGTCAGTACGGAGTCTGGGGCCCGCCCACCGCGTATCTCGTGGATCGCGAGGGACGCCTGGTCGGCCGCATGGTCGGCGCCAAGGACTGGAGCGGCGCGGCCGCGCGCGACCTGCTGCACGCCTTCGTCACCGCCCCGCCGCGCTGACCCACGACCGCGGCCGGCTGCTCAAAAAGGCCCAGATGCGAGGCGGCGCCCGATGGCTGCGCGCCAACGAAGCAGATCGGCCCTTTTCAGCAGCCGGCTATCCGCGACCGGCGGAGAGCGGGGGCGGCCCCGCCTGATCGCGGGCGTGGCCCGTCATCGCCACGAGGGCGCGCACGAGATCGGTGAGCGCGGCGGCCGCGGCGGCGTCGGCGAGCCGGCCGTCCTGGAAGTGGCCGGACTCGAGATAGACGCTGGTCGGCACCACCAGCGCTCCGAACCAGGCGAGCACCGCCCGCAGCTGCCAGTCCACCCCGAGGTAGTGGTGCGACGTGGCTCCCATCGCCACGATGCCCACCGGCTTGGCGCGGAGCGACTCGAGCGGGGTCAGGTCGAGCAGGTTCTTGAGCGCGCCGGTGAACGAGGCGCGGTAGACCGGGCTCGCGAGCAGCACCGCGTCCGCCGCCGCGATCGCGCCCACGATCCGCGCGGTGTCGTCAGGATAGCCCTCGAGCGGACGCCCGTCGGCGAACGAGACCCGGTGCCCGGCCAGGCTGAGCACGGTGGCCGACACCTCGGGCAGCGCCTCCGCGCAATCGGCCGCGAACCGCACCGCCGCGTCGAGCCGGCCGGGCCGGGTCACCGCGCCGACCACCGCGAGCAGGCGGGGCATCGGCTCAGGCCGCCGGGCGGTCCCGATCGCGGCGGGCCGCCCCGGCGCGCACGAGCGGGATCAGCTCCCGGCCGTACTCGGCCGCGTCGGCGAGCGGATCGAAGCCGCGGATCAGCAGCGTGGAGACGCCCAGGTCGTAGTAGTCGAGGAGCGACTCGGCCACCTGCTCCGGCGTGCCCACGAGCGCGGTGGTGTTGCCGGCGCCGCCGACCGCCGCCGCGATCGGCGTCCAGAGCCGCTTGTCGTGCACCTCGGCCTGCTGCGCGAAGTCCACCAGACGCCGGGCGCCGACCGCCTCGGGCAGCGGCAGCGTGCGGTCGCCCTGCTTGGCGTGGACGCGCTCGAGGATCCCGCGGGCCTTGGCCCACGCGGCCGCCTCGGTGGGCGCGATGATCGGGCGCAGGGAGACGCTGAACCGCAGCTCGCGCGGGTCCCGTCCGACGCGCGCGGCGGCGGCGCGCACCTCCGCGATGCGGTCGCGAATCGCGGCGAGCGGCTCGCCCCAGAGCATGTAGACGTCGCAGTGCCGGGCCCCGATCCGGTGGGCGGCCTCGGAGGCGCCGCCGAAGTAGAGCGGGACGTGCGGCTTCTGGATCGGCTTGACGTCCGAGCCCGCCTTCGTCACCCGGTAGAACTCGCCCGCGTGATCGAACGGCCGCTCCTCGGTCCACATGCGGCGCATGAGCCCGAGGTACTCGTCGGTGCGGCGGTAGCGCGTGTCGTGGTCGACGAAGTCGCCGTCGCGCGCCTGGTCGACGTCGCTGCCCCCGGTGATGATGTGGAGCGACACCCGCCCGCCCGAGATCTGGTCGAGGGTGGCCGCCTTGCGCGCGGCCAGGGTGGGCGCCACGAAGCCGGGCCGATGCGCGATCAGGTAGCCGAGGCGCTCGGTGTGGGCCGCCGCGTAGCTCGAGACGAGGAAGCCGTCCGCCGAGGTCGCGGTGTAGCCGACCAGCACCTTGTCGAAGCCGGCCCGCTCGTGGGCTTGCGAGAAGTCGCGGACCCAGCCGAGATCGATCTCGCCGCCGATCACGTGGACCGCGGCGCCGTCCGCCCCTTCGGGCCTCACGCCGATCATGCCGATGAGCTCGATGGCCATCATGGTCTCCTGAGGGTGGGGGCGAGCGCCGGAGCGGCCGCCCGCGACGCGATGCACTCCGCGAGGTGGTCGGCGTCGCGGCCGACCCCGCAGAGCACGGATGATTTCAGGGTGTGGAGCCACGGCAGCCCGAGGAAGTAGAGCCCCGGGCACGAGGACACGCCGCGCCGGTGGATCGGCTCGCCGCGCTCGTCGAGGACCGGCAGCTGGATCCAGCCGAAGTCGCGGCGGAAGCCGGTGGCCCAGATCACGCTGGTGACGGACTCCGCGTCGAGATCGAGGGTACGGATCGCCGCCGCCGTCTGGGCCGGGGGCGGCGGCGCGAGGGCGGGCTCCTGCGGCGCCGCGAGGCCGGCGCGCGCCACGTAGGCGTCGACCGCGCGGGTAAAGACGGCCACGCCCTCGTCGCCCCGGCCCAGCTGGGCGTCGAGATCGTCGGCGAGACGGAGACAGGGGCCCTCGACCGCTTCGACGTGGCCGAGCAGCACCACGCCGCGCGCCGCGTAGCCGCGCAGGTCGATGTCGTGGCCACCGCCCACCCCGGTCACGAGCGGGTTGGGCCGCTCGCGCGCCTCGGGGCGCTCGTCGAGGGTCTGGTCGAGCGCGCCCATCCGCTCCATCCACCAGAACATGTCCCGGCCCCGGTAGCGACGCGGGAAGCGGCGGTGACGCCCCACCGAGAGGAACACCCGGCGTCCGGCCGCGAGCAGGTCCTCGACGATCTGGCAGCCGGAGGCGCCCGATCCGACGACCAGCACCGCGCCGGGCGGCAGCCCCGCGGGGTTGCGGTAGGCGCGCGAGTGCACCTGCACGATCCGCGGCGGCAATGCGGAGGCCGGCGCCGGGATCACCGGCTCCTGATAGGGCCCGGTCGCCACCACCACGTTGGACGCGACGACGATGCCGTGCGCGGTCTCGAGCCGGAAGCCGTCGGACCCGGGCGCCGGCCGGATCGCGTCGACGCGCACGCCGGTGCGGACCGGCGCCGCGGCGGCCGCGCAGTACCGCTCGATGAACGCGACGACCTCGTCGCGCGTGGAGAAACCGTCCGGCTGCGGGCCGTCGTACGGTTGCCCGGGCAGCGCGAGGCTCCAGTTGGGGAACTGGAAGTGGAGCGAGTCCCACCGCTCGCTCCGCCAGCGCTCGGCCACCCGTCCGCGCTCGAGCACGACGTGGGCGCGCCCGCGCCGGCTCAGCTGGTGGCTCATCGCGAGCCCCGCGTGGCCGCCGCCCACGATCACCGTCTCGTGCCGCGCCTCCATGGTGCGACAAGGCTACGGAGGCGCGGGGGGCTAGTCAATCCGTCTCGGGACCGGAGGCGGGTTCTGGCCTGTGCGGTCACGCATTTCGCGGCGCTCGAGCGATCGGCCGAGGGGTTGCTTGGGGGGAATGTTCCCGACGCTCCCACGCCGCCCGCGCGGCCTCCATCTGGCGCTTCACCTCGGCGTCCCGCCCCTCGCGCACGTGGGCGTACCGCTCCACCATCTTCGGATCGCGCCGCCCGTCGTGCAGCGACTGTTCAGGCAGACCCAGCGGGTCGGGGCCGTGCTGGTGTTCGATGATGGCGACGGGCGCGCGATCCCGCTCGTGAATGCACGGGCGCGGGCTCCGCTCCCACCCGGTTTCGTGGACACCCTGGCGCGAGCGCTCGAGGCGTTGGTCCGGTAGGCGAGCGGGGCGACCGTGACGGATCCGACCGCAGAGTCCCCGTGGGCCGCCATCACGGGGCTGATCAGGGAGCTAAGACAGTGTACGGCCGCCGGATGCACGAAGGCCGCGCTGGCCCTGGCCTATATCTGCATCGACACCATGGCCTATCTCGCCATGCCCGCCGACCAGTCGCGGCAGACACCACAGGCCTTCATCGCGTGGGTGGACACCTACCTCAAGGCGGACGCCAGCCAGCCCTACGCGTACTGCGGCGTCGACGTACTACGCCGCCCGGTGCGGCGTGCTGCACGCCTTCAGCCCGGAGGCCGACCTCCACCGACGCGACCCTGCGATCCGCGTCTTCGGCTACCACGACGGGGGCGAGCACGTCTTCAATCCCGCAAAGGCCCCGAACCTCGTCCTCATCGGGACCGCGTCCCTGCTGAACGACATCGTGACCGCCATCGAGGGGTTCCTGACGGCGTGCCAGGAAGACGCGGCGCTCCGGGCGCGCGTTGAAACCCGCCTCCCCAAGCTGCTGCAAACCTACCCGATTAGGACGTGAGCGCCGATTCGCCGGGCGCCAGCGTCGAGCTGCTCGAGCAACACCAGGGAGCGCAGCGAGATCCCCAACAGGATCCCCACCGCGGCCCCGCCCGCGTCGGAGAGTCCGAAGTGAACAGGGCTACGGGCTGGCCGTCCCGGTCACCTGGAGCCAGGCGTCGCGGTGGTCGGCCAGCGTGCGCGTGAGAGTCGCGCGCTGGTGGTCGTCGTGTTCGCTCGTCGTCGCGCGCGAGGAAGTTCGCCGACGCGCGGACTGGGTTGAAGCGCAGGAGGATCCCGAGCGCGTCGGTCGGCCGCCATCGCCGTGAGGTTGATCGAGAGGGCGAGCGGAACATGTGGATCGGGCTGGTGGTGGGTTCATCACCGCCAGCCCGATGCCCGCCCGGCGAGGGCGCTTCTAGGTTCTAGAGCTTTACGTAATCCTCGCGCGCGGGCGCGCGCGGGGGTAAGCTTGCGCCCCGCAGCCACCCACACAGGCCACGCGCCGTTGCCGTGCTAGCCGTTGTTCTGGGCGATCTCGACCGCAGACGAGTACTTGGGGCCGCGCTGGGCTCGCGCTCAAAACGACAGCCCCAGCGGCTTCCAGGCGCCGTGTGGCAAGTCGAGGCGTAGGCTGGTGGTGACCGTGCGCGAGAACGCGCGTACTACCCGCGGTAGATCCGACACCCGCTGGGGAATGAAAGCGACTTGAGGTACTTCCGTAGGATCGGCTCGCCGAGATACGGTTCGGGCGCGGCGAACGAGTACGGCAGGTAGAGGTACCAAGCGAGCGATGATCCGATTCGGGAAGCCAGGCGTAGACCTCACCCTCCGTCATGCCCGCAGCCTTCGCCGCGATACTTCTGATGAGCGACTTTGAAACATCGGCTGCGTGGTAGATGACGCCGCGGTCAAGCGCGACGATCACATCAGGGAGCTCTGGCGGCTTCACCCCTTCCGACGCCTTGAACTTGTCCATGTACTCGAGGGCCGAGTCGACGTCCCCGAGCTTGGCGGTGAACAGGGCGCAGGGAATACGATGGTGTTCCGGGTCGTCGGCCACTTCACGGGCGACCGCCAAGGGTTCCAGCTCACGTTCTAGGCGCTTGACCGAAACGATCTGTTCTAGACCCCGGTGCAACTCACTCGTAGACCCGCGGGCCTCGAGATTCGGCTTGGTCTCGGTCGCCGAGTGAACCGCCTCTGCGAGAAGCACGCTACGTTTGCCAGTGCGCATGGGCGGATGACTGGGAGAGCAGAGCACGCTGTCGATGGATTGGCTGGCACGCCCGCCGGTGCCGTAGATCGGTCCTTTGCCGACCGTCCAGGTGGTAGGGAAGTACGAGCGCAGCAGGTCCGAGACGGAGGCTTCCCGTACGTCGCCGGTCTGGGCTTTGTCCCGCTTGAAGCTCTCCGGCGTGTCGCCGAAGGTGACCTTGAGTCCCTCCAGGGATTCGAGGAGGGCATCGAGCACAGTATTCACCTGGGTTCCCCCTTCGGGCCGCGCGGGTCGATGGTGTCGGGGAGGCGTACTACTTTTGTGTCACCCCGACTTCGATGGCCGACGCGGTAGTCTTGGTGTCGCCGTCCACCATCACGTGCCACCCGGCTTCCCTGAAGTTAGCGTCCTCTGAGTCACAACGTCCGCGAGCGCCAGAGTCACAATGGCGCCAGCTCTACTGGCCGAGATGCTCCAGAGCTTTGCGCAGGGGAGCGTTGGACACCTGGAGTAGTCCCTCGAGCGGGCGATTCATCTGCAGGATCAGGAAGATCGCGGCAGACACCGACAACGCGGAAACGAACATCACAGAAATCACCGTGACGTTGCGGTCGGCGAACAGGCCGAAGCTGACGTGGAGCATGGTGAGCCAGAAAAGCAGGACCACGAGGAACGGCGTGGGCAGTGAACTCTGCCCCTGCTCAATCAACAACCAGCGCATTTGCGCCACATCACCGGCGAGTTGCAGGGCCAGCGACAGCAGCTGACGCTGGGAGTCGCTCTGCGGAGCGAGTTCCCGGAGCTTGATTTGAACGACCTCCATCCCGGCCGCCCGCTCGACCGCAGTCAATCCCGACACCCCGGTTTTCACGGCCGGCCAGACCATCTCGATCGTGACGGCGAGGCTGCGGCGCATCTGCTCGCGGGCTGCCTTCGTCTCTGGTCCGTACTGGGTCAGGGTGCGGTCCAGCAGGATGATCTTCGCGCCCGCTTGGGTAAGCTCGGCGTTCACCGTGTCGAATGAGCTCTTGGCCGAGCTGATCAGCAGGCCAAGGACCAGCGCGGCCACCGTAGCGATCACGCCGGCGGCCAGCTTGACCGCATCCTTCGAACTATCGCGCAGGTGGTGTCCGGGCATGACAGTTTGGAGCCACAGCCCGAGCAGCGCACCCCCGAAGATGCACCCCGTGCTGATCAACCCGATCGCCAGGGGACTCATGATTCCCTCCGCAAGGTCACTAGCGGCCCCCAACCCCAGCGAATCTACCACCCCAGCCGGGCGTGCGGGCGCCGGGAAGGCTGTGCCTATTGCGTGGCGAGGAGGATGCGGGCGTCGCGGGCGGCGCTCATCGCTCACTTCCCCTTCGGCCCACGCGGGTCCACGGTGTCGGGCGCACAGAGAAAGGACAGCGACTTCGTGATCGTCTGATTCTTGTCACGGAACATCACGATGAGCCTGGTCCGCGCGTCGCGTATGGCAACCGCCTGTCCACCTTGCCATCGGCGTTCAAGTCCGTCGATTCCGGTTATGCACTCGGGCGATGTCGTGTAGGTCGCGCCGACGTCGGTCGGCGACGAGACGAGCGCGCCCCGCGAGTCGAAGCTGTCGACCCGTTGCCACAACACCCAGGCGCACTCGGCCGAGGCCGACGTGGCGAGGGCGAGCAGGCAGCAGAACGCAGCGACCACGCTGCAGAGCGAGCGTCGGGTCATCGGCGGTCCTCCTCTCACCAGATTACCGGAGAAGGGATTTCCCCCGTACTACGTAGCGGCGGGCGGCAGACCCTCGAGGGCGGCTCATCCTCTTCGGGCGATGGCCGGCCGTGGGGCTACTGGTGCCCGCGCCAGTCCTTCTGTTCGTGCGCGGTCAGATATCGATAGCATTCGCCACACTGGCACTCGCGCTGCTGGCACGAGAGCTGACCGGTATTCTGGTTCAGGGTCCGAAAGTGCTGGTCGTGAGGGCAGTGAACGTCCATGCCGATCCTCCCCCCCTAAGATAACCGACCAAGCGCCAATCCAGCCTTCCGTCTCGCCGCAGCGGCGGTGCTCCTGCAGGAAGGCGTCGAGGGCGGCGAGTAGCTCGGGCATCGCGCTATTCGATCACCTGATCCGCCCGTTGCAAGAGCGACGGCGGGATCGTCAGACCGAGGGCCTTGGCGGTCTTGAGGTTGATGATTAGGTCGAATCTCTCGGGTTGCTGGACCGGAAGGTCGCCGGGCTTGGCACCCTTGAGAATCTTGTCCACGTAGGTCGCGGCGCGCCGAAACACATCAGCAACGTTCGCTCCATAGGACATAAGGCCCCCGGCATCCACAAACTCCTTCGATGTGTACACTGCCGGGAGCCGGTTCTTGGCCGCCAGGGCCACGAGGCGTCTGCGCTCGTTGGTGAACATGTTGCTTGGCAGCACGGTCAGAGCACCTGCGCGCGCCCTGGTCATGTCCGAGAAGGACCTGTCGAAGTCCTCCGGCCCTCGCCCTCGCGCCTCAACGAATTGAAGCCGCACCCCCAGCGCCCGCCCCGTGACCTCTACTCCCTTCAGCATGTCCTTGTCCGTGCGTTCGCCGAGGGCACCTGGACGCGAGAGGACAGCGACCCGACTGACCCCTGGAACCGCCTGCGTGAGCAGTTCGAGACACTTGCCGACTAACTCCGGACCGAGGCCGGACAACCCCGTGACATTGCCGCCCGGCCGCGCAAGGTTGGTGACGAGCCCGCTCGTAACCGGATCACCAACACCAGTGAAGACAATGGGGATAGTCTTGGTCGCCTGCATGGCCGCCAGGGTGACGCGTGTGCTTCCGCCCACGAAGATGACATCAACCTTGAGCGCGACCAGTTCAGCCGCAAGAGCGGGGATCCGCTCGATCCCCTCGGCAGATCGGTATTCGATCACGACGTTGCGACCCTCGACGTACCCGAGGTCACGCAGTCCTTGACGGAAGGCCTCTGGCAGGTGGGGATTAGCGACCAGGTTGGTCGCCAGGTAGCCTATTCGAGCGACCTTGGCCACCTGCTGCGCCTCAGCGGCGAGCGGCGCCGCGAGGAGGCCGCCAGCCAAGGTGCCGATGAATGCCCGCCGGTCCATTACTCGATCACCTGATCCGCCCGTTGGAGGAGCGACGGCGGGATCGTCAGACCGAGGGCCTTGGCGGTCTTGAGGTTGATGACAAGCTCGTACTTGGACGCCTGCTCCACCGGCAGATCGGCCGGTCTGGCCCCCTTGAGGATCTTGTCCACGAAGACCGCCGCCCGGCGCCAGAGATCAGAGAAATTCACGCCGTACGCCAGCAAGCCACCGGCTCTCGCGTACTCGATGAACCCGACAGTGGGGAGCTGATGCCGTGCCGCCAGGTCCGCGATCCGCTTGGCGTGGGCGACCAGCATGGCCTCCTCGTGCGCGGCCATCGCCCCGGCGTGTCCCTTGACGAGCGCGGACACAGCAACCTCGATGTCCGCCGGTTCACGGACCTCGACAGGCTGCAGCTGGATCTTCAGCGCCTGCGCAGTGTGCTCCATGGCCTTGAGCACGGCCATGTTGGCGGGGTTGTCACGCTTCAGCAGGACCCCCACCCGACTCAGCCGCGGAAGAGCCTCCTTAAGAACCTCGAGGCGCTTGGCGCTGAGCTCGGAGACGAAGAAGGAGAGCCCGGTGACATTCCCGCCCGGACGGGCGAGGCCCTCGACAGCCCGGATCGCCACGGCCTCGCCGATGGCCCCGAGCACGATGGGAATCGTGTCCGGGGCACGCTTGGCGGCCAGGGCGCCGGACGGCCCGTGCGTCACGAGCACGTCAGGCTTCCACTGGACGAGGTCGGCGGCCAGCTGGGGAAGACGCTGATTGTTCCCTTGAGCCCACCGGAACTCGATGAGGAGGTTCTGGCCCTGGACATAGCCGAGATCGCGCAGTCCTGCCCGGAAGGCCTCCAACTGGCTGGCATAGCCGGACGGCGAGGTGGAGCCCAGGAAGGCGATACGCCACACCTTCCCCGCCTTATACTCCTGCGCGGCGGCGGCGCCAAGCGGCGCCCACGCTAGGACGAAGCCCGTGAGTAAGCGGCGGCGTGATATCACCGTGCATCCTGAGTCGCGGAGGAGAACATACTCTCCCGCCACGAGAGGACGGG
>WNFP01005635.1_pt1 | contig 16451 bp, 17 predicted proteins | sample 5400201 | NCBI WGS metagenome assembly WNFP01 (sample SAMN13153355, study PRJNA577476) | soil metagenome | isolation source: 115 cm saprolite under Madrone tree | place: USA:California | collected 2016-06-14 | reverse complement strand
CGATCTCTCCGGCGAAACCATTCACAAGACTTCGTTCGGTGCGGGCAGTGGTGCGCTCAAGAAGGGCTCTCGCGTAAACCTGGAGCAACCGCTCACCGCCGGCAAAGAATTCGGCGGCCACTTCGTGCTCGGCCATGTCGACGGAACCGGGGAGGTTGCGCACCTGTGCAAAGAAGGCGAAAGCTGGTGGTACGGAGTGCAGGTCTCCGAGGGTTTTGCGCGCTATATCGTGCCCAAAGGCTCGATCACCATCGACGGCATCAGTCTCACGGTCGCCAACTGGCACGACGGCATCGCGGAGATCGCGGTGATCCCGTACACGTATGAGCACACCAACATCCGCGACCGCAAACCCGGCGACGCGGTGAACCTCGAAGGTGACATTCTTGGGAAATACGTCGAGCGCTACCTGGAAGCGCGAGGCTCGGCGACGACCGCAAAGATCTCGCTTGCCGAGCTCACCGAACAGGGTTTCTAGCCCGGGGCGCCCGCCGCTTCTCTCTTCTTCGCTTGCACCCCGCGGTAGTACAGCATCAATCCGAGGGCCATTGCACCCAGCGTCGAGCCCACGACCTTGATCAGGAACAACATTCGATTCGACGAATCACCCGGCGGGAACACCGAAACGATGATCGACAGCAGCGTCACGGCAAAAGCGACGCCGCTCGCGAGCCACACACCTGGCTTTCCGCCCGGAATCAGCACGGCGTGCGGATTTTCGAGGCGGTCTTTACGGCCGGCCAGCTTGATCGCCGCGGCGTACATGTACAGAAACGGAATGAAGTAAAGGATGATGGCGACGTCGACCAGGCCTTGATACGCGCCTCGCGTCGTTTCGCTTACCTGGCTGAGCAACAAAATCACACCGGAAACCACCGCCTGCACAATGATCGAAACATACGGCGTCTTCCAACGCGGGTGAATTTTCCCGAAGGCCTTCGGCAGATACCGGTCAATGCCCACAACGAATGGGACGCGCGCGATTCCCGCCACCGTGCTGCCGACGCCGCCAGCGTTTCCGACTGTGACAAGAATCGCCGCGAGAATACCCACGAAGCCGATCTTCAGCGCGATGGCTCCTACCGTAATGGCATGAAACACGCCGGCAGTCGCGGAAACGTCCGGCGCCGGCACCAACACCAGCACCGCAACCGTGCCGGCGATATACATCAGCGCGATCAGCGCTCCGGCCGCGAATACCGCGCGCGGCAGCGTGCGCCGCGGATCGCGAATCTCCGCGCTCATAGCGGAAACCAGTTCCAGGCCGGTAAAAGCAAAGGCAATCTGCGACCAGAAATTCACCGTGTCCCAATCCCAGTGCGGCAGCATGTTCACCGCCGTAAACTTCGTGACCGACCCGTGATGCATCCACAAAATCGCGGCGAGCCCGACAAGAATCATCAGCGGCAAATAGGTCGATGCTCCGCCGGCATTCTGCAGCCATTTGCCAATGTTCAGCCCAATGATGTTCAAAATCACCGCGACCAGCAGGAGTCCCAGTGAAACCAGCAGCAGGAACGTACGGTCCTGCGCTAACGTCCCGCCGCCTTCGCCGATGATGTAGGCGCTCATCGCCGCGCTGGCCAGCAGCAGCCCAGGAAAATAAAAGACCGTGTAGATCCAATAGTTCCATCCGGCGACAAAGCCGTGAAAATCGCCGAACGCCTCCTTGGCCCAAACGTACAGCCCGCCCTCTTCCGGAAATCGTGAAGACAGCTCGTTGATCACCATCGCGGTCGGCACAAAAAAGAAGACCGCCGCAATCACCCACAGGCTGATCGACGACGTGCCGTTGTGCGCCGCCGCCGCGATCCAGCGCGGGCCCAGCACGGTGGCGATGTTGAACAGCAGCACGTCCCAAAATCCCATCTCCCTGCGAAGTTGCTTGATGGGATCCGATGCGGTGGCCGCAGCCTGACTCACAGAGTCACGTCCAGCTGGGGGATGAGTTGGTCTTGCTTGAGGAAGTTTTGCAGGAAGGGATCACGGGAATTTTCAAAATCGAGCCAGGATCCGAAGAACGTGACTCGGCCGTCCTGCAGAAAAACCACGGTGTCGGCAAGGCGCTTGGCCAGGTGTGTGTCGTGGGTTACGACGATGGAAGTTTTGTGAAAGGCGTTTTTGAGCCGCAAAATCAGATTGCCCATGTGCCCGGCCATGATGGGATCGACCATGGTGGTCGGCTCGTCGTACAAAATCGCTTCAGGATTTTGCGCCAGCGCCCGCGCAATGGCCACGGCTCGACGCATGCCGGTTGATAGCTCGCCAGGCAATTTGTCCAGCACCTGATCGACTTCCAGCAAATGCGCCAGCTTGTTCACATTTGCATCGATGTCATCGGCGGCCAGGCCCGGCTGTCCCTCCATGGGAAATGCGATGTTGTCGGCGACCGTCAGCGAATCGAAAAGCGCGCCGGACTGAAACACCATAGTGACCTGGCGGCGAATCTCCGCAAATTGTTTCTCGCTGAAATCGGTGACATCCTGGCCATCAATAAAAATCCGCCCGGAGTCCGCCTTGAGAAATCCCATGATGTGCTTCAGCGAAACCGATTTGCCCACGCCGCTGCGCCCCATAATCACGCAGGTTTCACCGCGCTGCACCGTGAAGCTTACGTGATCCAGCACCGGCCGACCGTCAAAGCCCTTGCAGACGTCGCGAAATTCGAAATAATTCGGGGACTCACCGAGACCGGCGAGTGCGTCGTTGCCGTTAAGAATCTCGCTCACGCGCGCTGCGCCTCCAAGATGCGTTTGGCTTCGTCGTAGTTCGCGGGCGTATTCATGTTCCAGAATAGCCGGCCCGCAGTATCAAATCGCTTCCATTGTGCTTCGTCAACCACTTCCGTGTGCAAGCGCTTCATGGCTTCGGTGATCTTGCGCGTGCCGCCTCCAAAAACTTGTTGCAGCTTCGCCCCTGCGCTGGTCCGCCAGCAGGCGCACAGTGGTTCGAGCCCCTGCGCCGATTGCGGCGCCACGACCTCCGCGCCGCTAGCGAGCGCCCGCGCCGCGAGGTACGTCAGCCACTCGCTGGTAAGAAACGGCATGTCGCATCCAACAATCAAATTCCAAACGGCTCCGCCGCCCGTTTCTGCAGTCGTCAGAAGCGCGGTGATGATGCCGGCCAGCGGACCTTGGCCCTCCCAGCGATCGCCTATGCTGGCAACGCCCAGCGCCGCATATTTGTGCGGGGCTGCAATCACGTTCACGTGTTTCGTGATGCCGCAGAGCAGCGCCTGCATCCGTAAGAGCATCGGCGTTCCGCGAATCTCGACTAAAGCCTTGTCCCGCCCAAAACGCGTGCTCCCGCCACCCGCCAAAACGTAGCCCAACACCAGTTTCGTTTCCGTGCGGTCACCGCCCACTGTGCGCCTCGGCCTTAATTCTTCTCGTCTTCCTCAATCGGCTCGCGCCCGGGCCGCCGAATTCCCAGCTCGCGCAATTTCTCCTGCAAGCTCTGCCGGTGCAACCCAATTGTCGCTGCGGTACGCGAAACATTCCAGCGATGATCCGCGAGCTGCTTGGTCAAATACGCCACCTCGAACTTGCGCTTGGCCTCGCGAAAGTCTTTCTCGCTCAGCCCGTTATCGCGCCCTTCTCCGTAATGCTTTTGCACCAACGCCTCGCCGCGCGCCACTTCCTCCGGCAAATCCGCGACGCCGATCTCTTCAGCGCGGCAGAGCACCAGGCTGCGCTCGAGTGCGTTCTTCAATTCCCGCACGTTTCCAGGCCAATCGTAGCGCTCAATCGCCGCAATAGCCTCGCGCGTCAAGCGCGCCGCTCGTCCCAGCCGCGCGGCATGCATCTGCAAAAACGATTCCACCAACACGGGAATGTCCTGCTTATGCGCACGCAGCGGGGGCAATTCAACTGTGACGACGCGCAGGCGGTAGAACAAATCTTCGCGAAATTTCCCTGCGCGAATTTCCGCGGGCAAGTTCCGGTGCGTCGCGCTGATCACCCGCACATCCACGGGAATCGACTGCGTGCCGCCGAGCCGCTCAATCGTGCGGTTCTCCAGCGCCCGCAGTACTTTCGCCTGGGTAACCGGATTCATGTCTCCGATTTCGTCTAAGAACAGAGTCCCGCCGGATGCCATCTCGAATTTTCCTTTTTTCTGTTGCGCCGCTCCGGTAAACGCACCGCGCTCGTAGCCAAATAATTCCGACTCAATCAAAGTTTCCGGCAACGCCGCGCAATTCACCGCCACAAATGCCTTCCCTGCCCGCGGTGAGCGCGCATGAATCTCCTGCGCCAGCAAATCCTTGCCTGTGCCGCTCTCCCCAAGAATCAAAACCGTTGAATCGGTGGCCGCCACGCGTTCGGCGATTTCGAAGGCCCGCCGCATTTCCGCCGTGCGCCCAATCATCGGCCCGAACTGTCCCTCGGTCGTCAGCCTGCGCCGTAGCGACTCATTTTCTTTTTCCAAAGACGCCAGCTTCAAAAGATTCGCCACGCGCTGCCGCAACTCTTCCAGTTCGAATCCCTTGACCAGGTAATCCGCGGCCCCGAGTTGCAGCGCCTCCACCGCCGTCTTAGCCGTGTCCAGCGCCGAAACCATCAGCACCGGAATTTCGCTTCCCTGCTCGCGCATCCACCGCAAAAACTCAATTCCGCTTTGCCCGGGCAAGACCACATCCAGCAGCACCAAATCCGGCTGCTCGCGCGGCAGGGCCTCGCGCGCCGCCTCCGCAGAATCCGCCTCTGCCACGCGATATTTCGATTCCAGCGCGCGCCGCAGCGCGTACCGCGCCGCCGGCTCATCATCTGCAATGAGAATTGTTTTCATCTCTCCATCCGCCGAACCCTCGTTTTGTTTCGTTACTCCATTACTTCGTTGCTTCCCTGCTTCTGTTCTCCATCGGCACCGTTATCCGAAATCGCGTCCCCCGCCCGTCACTCACTGGGCTTTCCCACTCCAACTTCCCTCCAACCTCCGCTACCCGCCGAGCCACAATCGCCAATCCCAAGCCTGTCCCCTGCGTCTTTGTCGTAAAAAATGGCTGCAACATTTTTTCCCGCGCCTCCGGCGAGATTCCCGATCCGCTGTCCTCCACACTCAAAACGCAAAAGCCGTTGCTCGCTGTCGCCGTCACGTTCACGCGCCCGCCTCTGGGCGTCGCCTCCAGCGCATTCACCAGAAGATTCGACACGATGTCGCTGACCGCGTCTGCCGCAGCAGCCGTCTTCGCGCAATTCGCACAAAGCCGCAGCTCTAGCGTTACGCCGCGCCGTTCCGCCTCGTGCCGCAGCACGCCAGCCACCTCCTCAATCACGGCCCCCGCGTCGCAACTTCCTTCAACGCTTCCGCCGCGCACCGCCGGCCGGCTGAATTGCAGCAACTGATTGAGCTTTGTCGAAAGGCGTCCAATCTCATCCAACACAATCTGCGTTTCTTCGCGCAACGACTCCGGCAGCTCTGGATTCTCCATTTGCACCTGCAAAATCGTCTTCATCGCACCCAGCGGATTCTTCAAATTGTGTGAAATGCTCGCGGCCATCTGCCCCAGGAGCGCCAGACGTTCGCGTTCCGCCAATTCCCTCTCCAGCCGCACTTTCTCGTCAATCAACCGGCACAAATCCAGCGCCCCCAACAATTGCTCGCACAAAAACTCCAGCGCCGCGCGCGTTTCGCCTGACAGCGCGGAACCGTGGGGTTCCACGCGAACGATACCCACCACATGGCCTCCGACGAGAAATGATTCCGAAATCTTGCCCTCGGAAAAAACGACCTTGGGCTTTCCGTACGACGGCGGCCCGAGCCCATGTTGTTTGGCAAATTCGCGATGGTGCTCGCCGATCTCTCGTTCTTTCTGAAACGTGACTCGCACCGTGGCAAGCTCGAAGGCCTCCTTCACGCGTCTCTCAATAAAACGCGCCAGCGTTTGTTCATTGCCTTGCCGCGCCTCCTGCTGGATGTCCGCCATCAAGCGCTGCACCCGATCCATTTCCTGGTGCGCCGTCTCCTGCAGCCGCCGTCCCAGCAGCCGCTGCAACGGCTCGAAGAAAATCACCAGCAAAAACAAGAGAATGGCAGCCGTCGCCTCCGGCGGAATCTGCGGCGCCAGCCAACCGCTCAGCCGCCGCACCAGGCTCAAATACAGCAGCGCCAAAAAGGTGGTCGACACCGCATACACAAGATTTTTCTGCCGTCCGATTTGCAGAAAATTGAAACGCTGCACCAGGTAAATCAGCACCGCCGAGGGCAAAAGCGCAACGAGCGCCAGCGCGGTGCTCGCCGCGTCGGACAAGTCACGCGGCATCGGCCCGCTCAGCACGTGCAACTGCACCACCAGCGCCGCGCCGATGGAAAACACTCCCGCCAGCAAGCTGTGAAACCAAGACTGCGCGCGATCCGGCGCCCGCAAATGAAAACGGATTTCCCACGCCGCCCAGCAACGGATACACGCGCAAGGCGAAATAGAGCACCGGAACATACGCCGCGAGCAGCGCAGTGCGCTTCAGGGTGCGGCTGGCGAGCATCCCGCGCGTTTCGGCGTATTCGAGGTGCAGATGAATTAGCAGCGCCGGCAAAAAAGAGAGCCCGGCGCAAAGCAGGGTCTTCGCAAACGCGGTCAGGAGCGCCGGCGGCGCAGGGTAATAGATCTGCGCATTCAGCGCCAGCAACGATCCGGCGTAAAAGAAAAACAGGGTCAAGGAGAGAAAGAAAAACACGCGCTCGAAATTGCGCTGCCGCCGGTAACCGAGAATCACCACCATCCAGAAGAGTTGCAGCAGGGTTCCCGCCGTGAACCCGATCAGCCGCAAATAAACAAAGGAAGGCATCGTGGTGGTCGTAAGGTTGTCGGTCCGCAAAGAAGTCTACGTCTATACGGTAAGCACTACAATGACCATGTGTCCGAATTATCTTGCACCGTATATCCAGCTGACAACACAGCACTTACAGCCAGCCAAACTTCATGTCTGGCGGGCTCAATTCGTCACGCATTTCCTTGACATGTCGAGTGAATCTGCTATATTAGCACTCGGCTATGAGGAGTGCTAAATCCCCTTTGCTCCCGAGGCCAATCAAGAAGCACCAATAAATCCACGGAGGTTCTTTCAAGATGGCAGTGAATCTGACACCGCTCCACGACCGCGTTGTCGTGCGGCGCATTGAAGAGAAGGAAAGCGTCAAGGGAGGCATCATCATCCCGGACTCCGCCAAAGAAAAGCAGCAGGAAGGCGAAGTGATCGCCGTCGGCTCCGGAAAGCGCGAGAAGGGCGAATTGATCCCTCTCGATGTCAAACCGGGCGACCGCGTGCTCTTCGGTAAATACAGCGGCACGGAAATCACGATCGATGATCAAGAGTTGCTGATCCTCCGTGAAGAGGAAATCCTCGCCAAGTTCGGCGGCGCCGCAAAAGCCGCTGGCGGCAAGAAGTAACGGTTGTAGCGGCCTGGGTTCAGCCCGGCCAGCTGTAGATGTAATGGGCCGGGTCTTTGGGGACCGGCGCAGTACTCAAGAATTAGCAAACAATCTCAGGAGGAAATACCAGTATGGCGAAGCAGATCGTAACAGGTGAGGCATCCCGCCAGGCAATTCTACGCGGCGTGAACGCTCTTGCCGATGCAGTGAAGATCACGCTCGGCCCCAAGGGCCGCAACGCGGTGATCGAAAAGAAGTTCGGCGCGCCCGTCATCACTAAGGACGGCGTGACCGTGGCCAAGGAAATCGAGCTGCGTGATCCGCTCGAGAACATGGGCGCGCAGATGGTTCGCGAAGTGGCTTCCAAGACCAGCGACGTCGCCGGCGACGGAACCACCACCGCGACCGTGCTCGCGCAAGCCATCTTCCGCGAAGGCGTAAAGACTGTCGCCGCAGGCGCCAGCCCAACCGCCCTAAAGCGCGGTATCGAGCGCGCCGTGGAAGTCGCCGTGGAAGAGATCAAGAAGCTCTCCCGCGACGTCAAGGGCGAAATGATCGCGCAAGTCGGCACCATTTCCGCCAACAACGACAAGCAAATCGGCGGCATCATCGCCGAGGCTATGAAGAAGGTCGGCAAGGACGGCGTCATCACCGTGGAAGAGTCCCGCACCATGGAAACCACGCTGGAAGTCGTGGAAGGCATGCAGTTCGACCGCGGCTACCTCTCCCCCTACTTCATCACCGATCCGGAGCGCATGGAGTGCATCCTCGAGGATGTGCGCATCCTGATCCACGAAAAGAAAATCAGCTCCATGAAGGACCTGCTCCCGCTGCTCGAGCAGATCGCAAAGACCGGCAAGCCGTTGCTCATCATCGCGGAAGACGTCGAAGGTGAAGCGCTGGCCACCCTGGTGGTCAACAAGCTCCGTGGCACGCTGCAGTGCGCTGCGGTGAAGGCTCCGGGCTTCGGGGATCGCCGCAAAGCGATGCTCGAAGACATTGCCACGCTCACCGGCGGCAAGGCCGTCACCGAAGATCTCGGCATCAAGCTCGAGAACGTCAAGGTCGAAGACCTCGGCCGCGCCAAGAAGATCACGATCGACAAGGACAACACCACCATCATCGAAGGCGCCGGCAAGTCCTCCGAAATCGAAGGGCGCGTCAAGCAGATCCGCCAGCAGGTGGAGAACACCACCTCCGACTACGACAAGGAAAAGCTTCAGGAGCGCCTTGCCAAGTTGGTTGGCGGCGTTGCCGTCATCAAGGTGGGCGCGGCGACCGAAACCGAGCTGAAGGAGAAAAAGGCTCGCGTTGAGGACGCCATGCACGCCACCCGTGCGGCCGTCGAGGAAGGCATCGTAGCCGGCGGCGGCACCGCGCTGCTGCGCTGCATCACCGCCATCGAGAAGCTCAAGCTGCATGATGACGAAGCGGTTGGCGTCGGCATCGTGAAGCGCGCTCTCGAAGAGCCGGCTCGCCAGATCGCTCACAACGCCGGAGCCGAAGGCGCGGTGGTCATCGGCAAAATCCGCGAGTCGAAGGATGAAAACTTCGGATTCAACGCGGACACCGGCGACTATGGCGACATGGTCAAGATGGGCGTCATCGACCCGGCCAAGGTCACCCGCCTGGCGCTGCAGAACGCAGCTTCCATCGCGGGCCTGATGCTCACCACCGAAGCGCTCGTCGCGGAACTCAAGGAAGACGACAAGAAGGGCGCGGCGGCAGCCGGCGGTCCCGGAGGCCCGGGCGGCATGGGCGGCATGTACTAACCGCTGCTCATTAAATCCAATAATAGTAAGGGCGTCCCGGTCGCGCAGACCGAGGCGCCCTTTGTTTTGGAATTTCAGCGGCCAAACAACTTCGGCAAAAACGTGGTCAGAACAGGAAGACAAGTGATGAGCAGCACTCCCACGCTCACGGGACCAACAACGGCACCTCCACGACAATCGGTGGATTAATTTCCATCAGGCAGCCGACAATGCTGCGCTCACTTCTGGCGCATAAATTCGAGGCCGTCGCTATCGAGCAGCCCTTCGTCTTCGGCGTTGGCCAAGATTTGGGACTGAAGTTCCCGCGTTGGTGCAATCAATAGGAAAAAGTCCTTGGATTCGGCCGCAACTTTCTGATCTTTTTTGTGAACGAACCGTCTAACTTGGTCGTCATCCAAATAGGCGAGCTTGAGCTGACCTGCATCAAGCCATAAGCGATAGACGGTATGAGTGGGCGCGGTAAAAAGCCCGCTGCCAACTTCCCAATCTACGGTCTCTCCGCTGGGCTTTGTCAGGATTTTCTCGGGAAGCAGATCGAGGTAGGGCGCTCCGTCGATCTCGAACAGGTAGCCCTGGAAGGTGAATTCCACTTTATCACGGCCCGAGCCGTCCTGAAAAGCGTATCGCACCCCGTACTGATTCGACTCTTCGGCAAGGCGAGTGATAGCCAGGGTGGCGTTCTCATCTACCTTCATTGCTCGCCACTCGCCGACGAGTTGCGGCTCGAAAATCACATCCTTGCTATCAAAGAACGGGTAGACGGATTGAACCGGCTCGCAGCCGGCCAACGCCATTGCGACTCCCAGCACCGCCAGGATTTGCGGCACCATTCTTTTCCACCCGCTCAATAACCTGATATTGGGCCTTCGGCTGTGAGTTGCTTTTCCGCTTGCAAACATTTGAGAACCCCCAGGCGCTTTCCCCTCGCCTGTGTAGAGAGTCATCGGCGCAGCCTGGTTTGGCAAGCGACAAGGTGCGTCGAACCGCGCATGGCGCTAGATGTCGCTGCTTGTCCGTGAGGGCCTACGTGGGGCACGTGGAGTTGATCCCGACCGGAACCCACACAAAAGAAAGAGCATCCCGGTCAAACCCGTGCTTGCCGCGAAAAGGGACCCCTTCCTTGCCTCCCCTAACCGCATTTGCTATCTTCTCCCTGCCTTACCACGACTCTTCAGGGGAGAGTCATCAATGCCGGGACTGTTGCAGCGCTTGCTGCCGCGCGAGGAGGACTTTTTCGTCCTCTTCGGCAAGCAAGCCGATAATATTCACCTTGGTGCCAAGGCTTTGCTGCAAATGCTGGAGCATTACACCGGTGTTCCGGAGCAGGTGCAGATCGTCAAGGCCATCGAGCACAATGGCGACGAAATCACCCACAGCATCTTCACCAAGCTGAACCAAAGCTTCATCACGCCGTTCGATCGGGAAGACATCCATGAGCTCACCAGCCAGCTCGATGATGTGATCGACTTGATCGACGCCGCCGCCAGCCGCTTTGTTCTCTACCGCGTGGCAAGCGTCCGCCTTGGCACTGTCGACCTTGTCAAAGTTCTGGTCTCCGCCACGGTAGAGGTTTCCGCGGCCATCCGCGCCCTGCCCACGCCGGAAAAGGCACTGAAGCACTGTATCGAAATCAATCGCTACGAAAACGAAAGCGACCGACTCTGCCGCACGCTCATCGCCCAGCTTTTCGATGAAGAAACCGATTCCGTGCAGATCATCAAGTGGAAAGAAATCTTCGAAGTCATCGAAACCGCGGTCGACAAATGTGAAGACGTCGCCAACGTGATTGAAGGCGTCATCCTGAAAAACGCCTGAAGTGTATGCTCACCTCAAAACTGCGCCCAAAGACTCTCTGTCTGACTTCCTTTACCTACTTTGATCTCTTTACCTTCTTCTGTTTCAGGAACCGCCCGTGACCAGCTTCCATCTGCTTCTGGTCGTCGTCGCCTTGACGTTGACCTTCGAGTTCTCCAATGGCTGGCACGACGCCGCCAACTCCATTGCCACCGTCGTTTCCACGCGCGTGCTCACGCCATTCCGCGCCGTGGCCTGGGCCGCTTTTTGGAATTTTATCGCCGCTTTCGTGTTCGGCACCGCTGTCGCCAAGACCATCGGCAAAGGCATGGTGCACATCGAGCTGGTGAACCAGCAAGTTCTTCTCGCCGGGCTGCTGGGGGCCATTTTCTGGAACCTCATCACCCTCATTCTTGGCCTGCCCACCAGTTCATCACACGCTCTGATGGGCGGCTACGGCGGCGCCGCGGTGGCCAACGCCGGTTTTCAGGCCATCATCGTCAGCGGCTGGACCAAGCCTGTCCTGTTCATTTTTCTCTCTCCCATCATCGGCATGCTCGTTTCCACGAGTGTCACCATCGCTACCAGTTGGATCGTTCGCAAGCAGCGCCCGCTGAAAGTCGACCGCTGGTTTCGCCGCCTGCAACTCCTTTCCGCGGCCGCTTACAGCCTGGGCCACGGCACCAACGACGCGCAAAAAGGCATGGGCATCATCACCACCGCGCTGGTCGCCGGCGGCTTGCTCAAGACTTTCGACGTTCCGTACTGGGTCATCGTCTGCTGCCACCTCGCCATGGGCGGCGGCACTATGGCCGGCGGCTGGCGCATCATCAAGACCATGGGGCAGCGCATTACTAAGCTCACCCCCTTCGGCGGTTTCGCCGCTGAGGCCGCCGGAGCGGTTACTCTTGCCGGCACCGCGCACTTCGGCATTCCCGTCAGCACCACGCACACGATCACGGGCGCGATCGTTGGTGTGGGAGCTTCGCGCCGCCTTACTGCCGTGCGCTGGGGCGTCACGCGGCGCATTGTCTGGGCCTGGGTGCTGACCATCCCCGGCGCCGCTCTTATCGGCGCCGGAATCTTCCACCTTCTCCGGCTCGCGCTTCGTTAATCAGGCGCTGCTGCCGCACAACGTTTTTGCATCGGTTTCGTCAAAACCAGTAGCGAGCTGTCTCTTCCGGCTCAGGGATGAACCGATGAAACACCTTAAATTACTCTTCTTCGCTCTCGTTTTAGCGCCTCTAAACTCTTGTGCGGCGGCGCAAGGCGATGCGCGACAGGCGCAGCAAGTTCCGGTCGACGATTCCAGTTTGGTCGGCGATTGGCGCGGCGAGTCAGTCTGTTTGGTGCGGGATAGCGCGTGCCGCGATGAAGACTCTCTCTATCACGTCACCCAGCTAGCCGAAAAACCTGGCTGGTTTTCCATGAAGCTGGACAAAATTGTCGACGCCAAGCGGGTAACCATGGGCACGACGGAGTGCAGCTACGATTCTGCGAAGCGAGCCCTCATCTGCGAATTCCCGCGTGGCGTTTTCCACTTAACGATTCAGGCTGACAAAATGGCGGGAACCATGAACCTGACGGACGGCGCGCTGTGGCGCAAAATCAGCCTCAAGAAATCCACCGCGCCCTAAGCCGATTTGCGCCTATCAAGAGGAGCGAGGCGGTGTCTTGAAGTAAGCGACGACGAACAAAACGCCGAGCAGCAAGTCCGTGCCGGCGAAGAGCAAATCCGAGCTGCGCATGCGCGCTTGCAGGACTAGGATGACGACCGCGCCGCCATAGCTGAATTTCTCGAATATCGAAGGAATCATGAGCGGGCGATAGCGCACGGGATCGCCGGCGATAAAGAAAAAGGCGATTTGCCACGCCAGTGCCAGACCCGCGAATCCATAAAAAAATGCCGGATGCGTGATAGCGGAGGATCCTTGCGGCCAATGAGATCAAACATAAAGTACAGCGGCGCGATAATCAGCACGCCCCAAATCGCCGCTACTCGAAACACGATCTTGGCGAATTTCATGGCGCATATTGTATTACATCTCGTAATACGCTAGGATTGTTTGTTGGTGACACCATGGTCTCTCCCCTGACGCTCCGACTCGATCCCAAGACTCGCCAGCGGCTCGAACGCATCGCCCGCCGCAAGCAGCTATCCAAATCGGAGATCGTTCGCCAGGCTATTAACGCGTGGGCCGATCGCCAGGAGCCGGTGGCCTCACCGTATGAAGTATTGGCCGACCTCATCGGCGTAGTGCGCGGCGGGAAGGCCAACCGTTCAGCGCAAACGGGCCGCAGCTTCGCGCAACTTTTGAAGAAGCGGCGGAGCAGGGATTGATCTTGGTCGATGCCGGCCCGCTCGTGGCCCTGATCGACGCTGACGACCAACATCATGCCAAGTGCGTCTCCACGCTGCAAACTCTGCGCGAACCCCTGGCTACCGTATGGCCACCAGTGACCGAAGCGATGTACCTTCTTGCGGACCTGCCCAAAGCCCAAGATGCTCTCTGGGAAATTCTGGAACGAGGCGCGCTTCAGCTCCTCCCTCTTTACGCGGCTGATGTGCCTCGAATGCGGGAACTGATGCGCAAGTATGCTGATCGCTCGATGGACTTCGCTGACGCGGCGCTAGTACGTGTTGCCGAGCGGGAGGGCATCCGCAAAATCTTCACCTTCGATCGCAAGGACTTTTCTGTGTACCGTCTTCACAACCGCATCCGCCCTCAGCTTCTTCCATGAAATCTCGTCTCCGTGGCGACGGCGCGCCATTCTTCTAATTCCTTCTCGACTTTGCGGGCGGCTTTCTCATGGCGGTGGCGGCGCACGGCAGCCTCTCCGCGGATGAACGATCGAAGTGCAGACGACGTTTTTTAGAACGCGAATTGAACTTGCAAATCGATGCGGCGGTTCGCGCCGGCGGACGAAAAGGGCCCGGTAGCCAGGGCATTCGGTTGACCAAAGAACGGCGAGCCGATAACGCCGCTGGGCGTGGCGAGGTTCACCACGTTCAAAACGTTGCGCGCAGAGACGCTGAACGTCAGATTGTAACGGCGATCGGTGGGGCTTCCCATTCCGCCGAACCCGCCGCCAAACGGGCCGCCGCGGCCGTGTTCACCGCCACCTCCATGTCCGCCGCCTGGTCCTCCGCTCGGACCACCAGCCGTGGGCGCAGTTTCCGGCTTTCTACCGAATCCGAACGTCTTGCCGAACCGCACGTTCAAGGTGAAACGAGGTGAAGTGGTGCCGTAATTGATGGGAACGATTTTCTCGCCGGGGGCCGGAACGGTGTCGAAAGTGCCGAATTGCGTGATCACCACATCCGCGGGGCTGGAAAGGGAGCTGGCGAACGAAGGACGAGAATTGAAAACGGTGGTGCCATTGAGATCGGTAGGCACGGTGATATTGAAGGGCGGCCCGGACTGCGCGATGAGAAACGGACTGAGGCGGAAAGCATGCGGCAGCGCCATGGTGCCGCCAAAGAAGACGCGGTGCCGGACATCGAAGGCGGCGCGTCCATAGTCCTCGCCTAAGTCGTACGGATTGGAACTGAACGACGAGGGACCCGCAGTGTCGCTGTTAGCATAGTTGAGCACGTAATAACCGAAGACCGAAAATTTCGTGCCCACCCGGATATTGGAATTTACGATCAACTGTTTCTGCCGGAAAAGCCCGTCGGACTCGTATTCGAAGATGTTCCCGACGTTGCCAAAGGGGCGTATGGCCGCAGGATTGAAGGGATCGCCCGGGGGATACGTTCCCGGCTCCGGCGCGTTGATGTTGCTGACCAATAGCGAGTGAACTCCCCGACTGGTGAGATAGGTGACGGTAAGGTTCGCGCTCTTGGTGAGTTGGCGCTCCATACTGACGCCGGTTTGCATGATGTAAGGCGCGCGAAGATTTGGATCAATTCTATATTTCGAGCAAGTATTGGGATCGATCAAAGAACTGCCCGTGGCGCAGGGCTGCGCAGGAAGATTCAAGCAAGTGAGTCCCGGAGAGTTCGGACAATAACCGGGATTGGCGATCACCAATTGCTCCTGGTTCAAGGCGTTGACGCGCTCTGCTTGCATTAACAGGTCGGTGGTGAAACGGTCGTAGAACATTCCAAAACCGGCGCGCAAAACAGTTTTGGGCGACGTTTTCTTCCCTCCGCCCAACCCCCAGGCGAAGCCGATGCGTGGCGCGACATCGGCGTGATCGCTGATGGCGTTCTGCGTTTCGTAACGCAGCCCGTAGCTAAGGGTCATGTTGGAGCGAAAGCGCCAATCATCCTGGAGGTACAGGCCCACGTCGAAAACATTCACCGCTACACTGGGCACACCAACGGTAACCTTCGCTTGATTCGGCCCGCCGCCAGGTAAGTTCATTATTGTCGATTTGTAGCTGGTGAGCTCCGGTCCGTCCAAGGATGTGAACGTGTAGGTGCCGTTGAAATTCGACATGGAGTTACTGGAGTCCCGGTTGTCGCGCAGGCGGCCTCCGAATTTGAGGAAATGAGCGCCCAGAGCCATCGACGTATAGTTCTGCAATTCATACGTATCCCGGTTGTCGATGATGCTGCCTTGGCTGTTTCCACCAGCAGTGAAGGCGCCGGGGACGCCAATCGTGGGCAGCAGGCTCTGCGCGTTCAGGTTGTTACGGTCGCGGATATACTGAAAACGCGTTTCGTTGACAATTTTTCCGCTGAAAATTTGCGAATCGCTTAGTTGCAGACTTTGCTCAGAGTTGGTGACGTTGTACCCCTGCGAAGGCAGCGAGAATTGGCCAACGCCGTCATTGCTTTCGTTCTCGCGGTAGAACTGGTAGCGCGCCGTCAAAGTATTATTCGCACCCAGTTGGTAATCCAGACGAGGACTGAAGTTGGTCCGCGTGCGCGGGTTGGCGACGGCCTCGCTGAGTGTCAGCGGGTTGAAATTAGAATCGAGAGTTCTTGCATCGATCACTTGCGAATCGTTGATGTCGCGCCGCTCCAGGTTGAAGAAGAAGGAAGCCTTCTTGCTCAGCGGCCCGCCGACGTTGCCGCTGAATTGTGTCGTTTCATACCCCGGCTGCGTCTGCACGAAAGGACTCTTGGAATTGAAGGCTGACGAAGTACCGCTGAAATAAAGTTGACCGTGGAACTGGTCGCTGCCGGGTTTAGTCAGGATTTCAATGCGTCCGTAGCCGAGCTTGTCGTATTCCGCGGAAAAAGGGTTCTGGTTGATGCGAATTTCACGGATGGAGGCTTTGGGTGGAAGCTGGCCGCCCGTGAATCCGTCGATATAGATTTGGCCGCCACTTGGGCCCGCGGAAGGGCCGGCGAGCGCTTGCAGATCGGACTGCAAGTCGTCCGGATCATCGGAGAGCGCCTCGAGATCTTTTCCCTGCAGCACGATCGCGCCGGCGTTGTTGGCGGGATTGGTGTCCAGAGCGGCGGCCGCCTGGTCCGTAACAGTAACTTTCTCCTCGCGCACCTCGATGGTCAGCGGTACGTCCAGCTTTTCAATTTGTCCGCCGAGGACTTCGACATTTGA
>WNFP01004064.1_pt1 | contig 16453 bp, 14 predicted proteins | sample 5400201 | NCBI WGS metagenome assembly WNFP01 (sample SAMN13153355, study PRJNA577476) | soil metagenome | isolation source: 115 cm saprolite under Madrone tree | place: USA:California | collected 2016-06-14 | reverse complement strand
GTGGAGATCTGTGCCGAATCCGATCCGGCGCCGACATGGATGCCGCTGTCGATGATCATGCGCAGCGGCGGGCCGCCGTTGGTGCCGCCGCTCAGATAGCGGAACGGATGGACCGCAATGCCGGCGCCGATGGCCTTCAGCCGATTGACCGTGGTCTGGTCGATCGACGGCACGTGGGCGTCCGACCAGCGCAGATCGGCGATCGGGATCGTCTTATTCACCGTCTCGAACGCGCCGGCGATGAACTGGTCTTCCGCCAGCGACAGGCTGTGCTGCTGGAACGCCCAGCCGCGCTGGGCGACGATGTTCAACGCGGCGCCGTAGTTGGCCGGGAACGGATTGCCGAACAGCGGCCAGCTCGTGGCGAACTCCCCGATCCCCGAACTGCGGACCATGTCGTCGCCGAAATTGCTGAACGCGTTGAGCACGCGCTGCGTGGTTAAAGGAACGTCCGGATTGTGGTCCATGCTGAGGAAGAAGATGCGAACGCGCACCGATACCTTGCCTTCGTCATGGAGCGCGAGAAGCGGATCGTAGGCGGTAAACGGGTCCCAACTCGCCAGAGTGTCGAAGACGTCCGAATCCTGGATGTTGGGCGTTCCCGGAATGACGAAGCCGCCCATGTCGACATTGGTGGTCACGCCCACGCTCGCCGAATAGGCCATAGCGTCGAGCGTGCCCCGCTTCTTGTCGTCGAACGTCTGAATGGCGCGCAGCGCGTTGAGGGCAGCGAGCGAGGGGGCATTCGCCGCGATATTGCCCATCGCGTCGACGACGACGCCTTTGCCGGTAAAGAAGGTCCTTCCCGGCGTATTGGTGGTCGCCGGCCCGGTGAACGAATTAAAGACCAGCACGGGATTGTTGGGCGCGGCGGCATCGAGCTCGGCCAGAGTCGGCAGGCGGTTTTCGGCGAACTGTGCGGGCGTCCAGCCGCCCATCGCAGTGATAAACGCGCCCGCCTTCACGGTCTTGGTGCGCGCGCGGATTGCCGCCTGCACGTCGGCAATCGACGCCGCGGTCTCAAGCCGCGTGTCGTGGCCCGGGCGCAAGCCGAGCAGCAGAAAATGATTGTGGTTGTCGACAAGCCCTGGCACGGCGGTGCGTCCGCGCAGATCGATCGTGCGCATGCAGCGACCCTCGTCGGACCGCGCCTCGCGGCCGACCGCGGCGAACTTGCCGTTCCGGATCGTCACCGATGACACGATCGAGTTACGCGCATCGAGCGTATGAATCTTGCCGTTGATCAACGTCAGGTCACGCGCGCCGGCGCAGCGGTCATCATCATCGCGCGCCATAGCCGGAGCGATCGTCGCCGCCACCGCGAGCGACGACGATGCAATTAATAGAATTATGCGGCTTCGCGCACCCATGCGTTCCTCCCCCTTGCGTTTACGCGGCATTTGCTGCCGGCCGCAGTGTAGTCGGAATCAAGCGCGCGGAAAGCTTTTTCAGTGGAAATGAAAATAAGCGCAGCAACTAACGCAAACGATCTAGCTATTTTTCGTCCCACCTTTGGTATTCGGAACCCAAAATTTTTGTCGACGGCAAAATAGTGGGAAAGTGCAGTGGGAAGGTGCCCAACCCATTCGAGCCGCCGTGGGGCACCCGCCGAATAGATCGCAGCGGAATGCCTCTTCGAGGCCCGATCAAAACCTCATTCGATCGTTTCGTTGGCGCGGGCCTTGAACCAGGGCGGGATTGTAAGGGGGAGCGCCTTCGCGGTCTTGAGATTGATGACCAGATCCCATTTCTGCGGAAACACGACCGGAAGATCCTCCGGCTTGGCCCCGTCAAGGATGCGGCCCGCATAAGTGCCGATTTTCCGATACGCATCCTGAAAGCTGGGCGCATAGCTCAGCAAGCCGCCCGCGAGGACATAGTCGCGCCCCGGATAAACAGCAGGAAGCGCGTGCCGCGCCGCGAGCTCAGCGAGAAGATAGCGCCGATTGTAGTAGAACGGATCACCCGAGACGAGGAGCGCACGCGCCCCATGCTTCACCGCTGACTCGAACCCATCGTTCAATTCCTTGTCGAAATCCGGCGTGTTGTGAACGCGGATAGGGATCAGGCCGTGCTCTTCCGCGAATTTTGCCTCGCTTTCAGCCACTATGGCTCCTTGGCCGCGAGCGATGGTGCCGGGACTGACGAGGATCGCTATTTTCGTGCCGGGAGGCACAAGCTCCTGGAGTAGCTCCAGACGCTTGGGCACCATCTCAGTCGTATCCGAGCTCACGCCCGTGGCGTTGCCGCCTGGCCGATTGATGCTGCGCACAAGACCACGCTCGACCGGGTTGGTACCGGAGATGAACAGAACCGGGATCGTGGCGGTTACGTCTTTCGCCAACTGTGCGGACCGGGTGCCTCCGGTCGCGGCGATCAGGGCCACCCGACGTTCCACCAATTCGATCGCCATTGCTTTCAGCCGATTCTCGTCGCCTTCCGCCCAGCGGTACTCGACCTTGAGGTTCCGGCCTTCTTCGTAGCCGTATTCTTTCAGCCCCTTATGAAAAGCATCAACAAGCTGAGCGAACGGTTTTGGTGAGGAGCTGTTGAGAAATCCAATCACAGGCACCGCCGGCTGTTGCGCAAGGGCATCGAGCGGCCACGCCAAAGCGCCCCCCACCAGCGTGTTGAAATCGCGTCGTCTCATGATAAATCCGCACCACTTCGCCGCGATGGAAGTTCGCGTTCGCCGCGATTGAGGTTCGCCCTTAAATAACACAGTCTCGATCAGCACTGAATAAGTTTATCGTACATTCGGGCACCGGGCCAGATTGGAGACGCTGCACCCACGCGGCCATGAAACCGGACTCTTGGGGCCGATACCATCGGACCTCCCCCCTCCCTATCCTCCATCGCATGCAGGGGAGGATAGGGAGGGGGATGACGTGTCCGCGGCAATCGCTGTTGCATATTGAAGCGAAGCATCCCGATCGACTTCCGCGGCCAAACGGGTACCTCGTGCGGCGTCGAGGCGCCCGTCTCTCAATGCCATCAAGCCGTGTGCGAACAGGTGTTCCATCGCTGAGCGTCAGAATTCTTGCTGTAGCCCTGTCGACAGCCAGCGGGCTGCGCCGCCCGCCAGCGGAGCGCCCGAAAACCACGAGATAGCTTCGACGCGATGTTGGAGGCGTGGCAAGATCATCGGCATTTCGAACCGACATGAGCTCCATCACATCAAAATCAAATGTCAGCACGCGCAAACGCGGGTCGCGAACGGACAGCAACTCAGCAAGATCGTCCTTCGCCAGTGCCCATCGCGCGATCCGCAATCGGAACAGCGGATCGCCTTCCTCTTCGGAGCTTGTTGCATCGGCCTCGCCCTCCGCAGCCGCGACCGCAATTTCCGCCTGAACGGCCGGGATCAGCCCACTCAAGTTCTGGTCGCCGTCGGCTATTCGCTCCTCGATGGCAGCCAACAACTCACGCGCCCACGCCAGATCGGGTTGTCTCGCCCGCCCAACCGGACGGCGGGCAGTCGTCTCGACATCTCGATCTGCGCGTTCGAGCGCAGCTGCCGCCAGTTGACAGAGCCAAAAGCCATTCCCGGTTTGGTTTGCAACGTCGCCTGACGGCCGCGGCACGTCAGATTGCACGCGGCGACCCGCAGCCGCCGCCTCCAATGTGCGCTCCAGTTCCTGCGGAAACGACACATTCCTCTGCATCAAGCATGCAAATTCGCGCCCGCGCGCGCCGACGTCCGAGGCCGGCCCTGGATCCTCCACGATGACCGCAAGCTGCTTGCTCAACGCGTCGACATCGTTCACGTCTTCGACAGCCACACAGCCGAACCCGTGGGGCAATTGGCTATAGCCCGGAAGCTTCCGGATCACCTCCGTTGCGGCGACCAAGCATGTTCCGCACAGCAGCACTTCCCGCGGCACGATGGGCGAGTGAAACCGGATGGGAAAATCCTGCTCCAGGCAGCCGACGGCGAGGCATCCACGGATGAATTCCGGCACCCGCCAATGCGGCAGGAACGGGAGCTGGAGGATGCGATCGGCGAGCCCGAAATCCCGCGCTTGCGCGCGGAAGCGCTCCTCCACGGCGGGTGGGCCATGCGCGAGGGCGACGAGCCCGACATCCAGTCCGGCACTCTTCAACCGCTGCATGGCCGCGAGAAGCGCAAAGGACCCTTTGGATTCGCCGAGTTTGCCGTAGACACCAAGATATGGCCGGTCGCCGGCAAATTCGCCCCACAGCAACGCGCTGAGATCGGGGTCGGAAGCGACTTCAGTGCGAAGCGCCATGAGATCGAGGGACGGCCCGACGGGGGTAAACACTCCCTCTGGCACGATGACGCCGCCCGCAAACGCAATGCGATCGGGATCGACGCCGCGCGCAATGGCGCGGGCCGCAACAGCCTGGCCGGTGATCACGCCGGCAGCGGAGCGCAAGAGATGATCGTAGAGTGCTTCAAGCTGCGGATGGCGCCAGAGGTGGCCGGCGTCGCTTCCGGCCATTCGGGTGACATGGGGCACGCCGGTCATTTGCGCCGCGAGATGTCCCGCCACTCCGTAAGGCTCCAGATAGAATGAATGGATCACATCAAACGGGTGCTCGGTATGCAGCCGCACCGCGATGCCCGCGAGCTTCGAGACGAATGGGCTCGCCATTGGGATGTAGGTCTGTGATCTATCGACCGGATCGGTCCAGTGAACCGTCACCGAGCCTTCGCCATAGCTCGCCTCGCAACGCCGCCAGTCCTGTCCTCGCATATGCATCCGGAACGGCGGCTGCACCTCCTTGGCGTTGGTGACAACGTGGATCTCATGCCCGCGCGCGGCAAGCGCATGCGCGGCCCAATAGGTGCGCATGCTCACCCCGCCCTGGATGGGCGGAAATTTGCCGATGAGGCAGATTCTCACCGGCGCACCTCGACGAGCCCGCGCGCCACCAGATCCGCGACGAGCTTGGCAAAGTCGGGCTCGACATCCAATCCTTCTGGATCGGTCCAATCGTTGAGCGCGGCAAGCAGATCGAAGATCGCCGGAGCAACCTCGAATACCTGTGGACCGTCCGAACCGGGAGGCAAGGCGACCACCAACGGCGCGTCGCGCTTCACCGGCACCGCCCCCTCCCCTACCCTCCCCCGCATGCGGGGGAGGGTAGAGAGGGGAGCTTCGAATATTGGCCGTATGTCATAGGCACAGCGCAGCAAAATGACGTGCGGACAGCGGCGAACGCCGCGGCCGCGTGCCCGATCCGCTCTTGTTGCACGATCGGACGAATGGTGCTCGGGATCGGCATCGACCTTGGCCCAGGCAATCTCGAAGGCGGCGACATCGCCGATATAAGGCGGATCGGGCGCCTGACGCGTCCAGCAGGACACCAGATACCGATGAAACTGGCACGCGTTCTCAAGGCGGCTGAGTGTGGTCGGCGGGCAGCGTTCGACGAATGCGCGCGCGTGCGCGTCCCTGCTGCTTCCCAGTAATTCGAAAGTCCGGGGCAGCACGGCGGTGATCTTTTCCATGCGCTTGGCGTATGAGAACTTCGCCTCGACCCGCAGGAGTGCCTGATCGATGCCTTCAAGGTCGGGAGCCGAGCCCCCTGCCCCGCCGAAAATCGCGGCGCCGCTCGTCAGATGCTCGATGAGGCTAACCTGCCGCTCCAACAAGGGCTTCGCCATGGGTCTTCCTTGATCGGGCGGCGGCGACGCGCGCCCGAATGCGCGCGATGTCGTCGAGAATTTCGTCACCGGCCTCGAGCCGGTCGTCGCGCTCCAGGATGATGACGGAAGGCGTGTGCCGCGCCAGCGTGTATTCCAGGAGATCGAGGGCCGCGTCAGGGATTGGGTGGCTGTGAGAATCCGCAAGCAGCGGCTTGGCAAGAGACTCGTCGCGGATGGTGACGCCGCCCGCCATGTGCACCTCCCTGACGAGGCCCGGGCGCAGCGCATCGATGAAGGCGCGGGGATCGAACCCGTGGTTGGTCGCATTCAAATAGACATTCTCGACATCGAGCAGGAGTCCTGCCCCGGTCTCCCGGCAGATCAGGTTGAGAAACTCCGCGTCCGACATTTTCGAGTCCGGCCACTCGAACACGTAGGTGATGTTTTCGAGCAAGAACGGAAACGGCACCCGCGACTGCACCGTCCGCACCTTGGCGATGATCGACTCGGCGACCGCCTCCGTCTTCGGCAGCGGCATGAGGGCAGCGGTCTCGCGGCCCGGAACCCGCGTGAAGGCGAGGTGCTCGCTGTAGGCCGGGGCGCGCAGGCGCTCGACCACCTCGGCGACCTCGTCAAGATACCCAAGATCGAGCGGTGCGTCGGTGCCGAGCGACAGCCCGACACCGTGTGCAGTGAGCGGAATGCGGTCGACGAGATCGAATATCGCCGACCGCAAAGTTCTGCTGCCAGCGAGGCAATGATCGACGGTGATCTCGAGAGCGTCGAAACGATGGAGATTTTCACGCGTCCAACCGTCGATCGCTGCACGATACCCGATGCCAACCGCAGGCATTGTCCCGCCAGCCGTCATATCGACCTTTCAGCTCGCGACCTTTCGCAGCTCAAGCCGCCGTGCGCGCGTTTGTTCGCGGCGCGCGACCCGATCGATGAATTGGTTAACGAGGAATAAAGCAACCGCAATTGCAGCCGCAATCCTGGTGCCCCTCTTGCTCCTTCCACATGGGATGGTCGGCATTCGGGTACATGCGCCACGCCAGGAACCATGGCGGTCCATTCGGATCATTCGGGTTGATCTTCTTGATCTCCACAAAGGCCTTCGCAATCGCCGCCTTCAGGTCAACGTTTTGCTGGTGTCCGTCAGGAAAATGGGGATCGGGAGTGATGTTGCCGAGGTTGTCCGCAACCCACTGTGCGTTGTCCCATGTCGCCGGGAGATCGGCATGGTACTTGCGGCCATCGAAGGCCGTCAAATCTGTCAATTCTTGCAACTGCTTCCAAGTCAACTTCGGCCCTACTGGCGGCTTCGGTAATTTCATCGCTACCCTCCTGCTCACGTCATCAACAGCTCACGGCTACATTTTCGGTGGGGGCACGCAGACGAGCGAGACGGCCCACGGTTTCAATCTTGCGGCCATTGACTGACCGCAGTTCTTACCGCGCCGTTGGATGAAAAACTTGGGACTAGGCCACGCCTCCCAGCACCCATCTCAGCTCCGCTTGGAGAAGGATAGTTGCTTCTTAGTGCCAGGTAAAGTGGCGGTGCCACGCCGTATACGCCCCCCAGCCAACGTCGCCATGACTTTACGTGAAGATTAGTACGCAGAGTGTGAGCCATCTCACACTCTGCGTACGGATTTGCCGGCAGGATTACTGGACGAGGTCAGTCGGTTCTTGGGAGTCTTGGAACTCTTAGAAGATTCTTGCACAGGGAAGCCGGCGCTGGACTATCTTGAGCTTGCGAAAGCACAATGAGAGTTTCGGCGTGCGGAGCATCGCTGTCTTGAGGAAATTGTCATGCCGCGATCGCAAGGTTATCCTGGGTTTGTATTGGCAGTGTTCGGCCTCTGTTTGTTGGTGGCGCCGGCGGCAAGTGCGCAAGAACTGATCGACTGTCCGGCTCCGACCAGCACGCCGGGACGCCCACAGCCGACGATCTCACATCAGATGTTCAGCGACGTATGTTTCTTGAATCCGGACCAATTCGGGCCGGTACCTGCGCCAATCCTTTTTGACGATTTCGCATGGCGAAGCTTTCTTGCGCTGGTGTGGCCGGCGCGTCAGGGTCAGCGTGGCCGGCCGGACAGCTCGCTTTCGCTGGACGCTCCGCAGCGCCCGGCTGTGTTTGAGACTTTGAAGGCCGAGTGGGAGGTGTTTCAAAAGGATGGGCTTGCCCCGAAGAGCTGGAACGAATATGGCGGAACGCTTCCATGCGCAATCCCAGGGAACCCGGCCTTCGGCGACATGATCTTGGCGGCGTTCGCGAAGTTCGACAGCGTCTTGCAAGCCGACGCCATCGCATTTTCGGGGGCGCTGGTTTCCCAGAATGGCAAATACGTCCGCTATTCATCCGGATTCAATGAAGAGCTTTTCCGGCATATCGCGGACGGAAAATTATTCATCACGAAGGACCTGCACGACCACTTCACGCCGTTCCCGGCCGAATCCATTCGTGTCAAGGCTGCCTGGATAGAAATGGAGGGCATCGAAAAGCCCGAACGCTTTCATACCAGGCAGGCTTGGCTGCTTGATCGCGCGACAAACCGATGCGAGCGAAAACAGGTAGGGCTGGTCGGCCTTCACATCGTCGCCAAGACACCAAGCATCCGACAATGGGTCTGGGCTACGTTCGAGCATGTCGACAACGTTCCCGGCCCGCGTGCAAGCCAGCCGTTTACTTTCAACAACGGCGACGGCAAGCCGATGCCTGACAGAAATCCGATTGCGTGCGACCCGGCGCACCCGTGCCCGACGACGCCAGCGGCCGCCTACAATGTTGAGCGGGTGTACCCAATTCTCGGTGAGCCGCCGGCTGATGTAAATTTTGAATTTTCAACCGCTGACACGAACAACAAATATCGGGCCCTGCTGGCGCGAGACTATCCGGACTCACCCTGGCGGAACTACCAGCTCGTGATGACCCAATGGCCGATACATCCCAATCGGCAGGACCTCGACGGCTCAATCGAGAATACGTTTCCCGGGAGCGGCGCAATTCCGGTAACCTGCCGCAGAGACGCTGCCGATCCCACTTGTCCGACAGCCTCCGCCAATTCCACGATTGAGACGTTTCTCCAAAAGACGGCGGCGACCGGATGCATGTCCTGTCACCTCGTTGCGAAGAAGTATGACTACGTATCGTCGCTGTTGACGCGGCCGTATGCTCCTGACCCGTCCGCATTGTCGGCCGATCACGCAGATGCCCTCAACAAGATGAAGAACATGTTCAATACCGGTTCGCGAAGATAGGGGGCACGTGCACGCACAGCGGTCTGCAGCAGAATCACGATAGGACGTAACGATCAATTGCGTGCCCCCGACCAAAAAAGCACGATCAAGACGGCTTTCGAACAGCCGGCTAAGCGAGCCAATCGCGTGTGGCGGCAAGCTATGCCCGCCGTCTTTGGCGGTACCGCTGCTTGGATACTCGCAGCGATGCGACCACTTGCCGTTTCTGCCGCGATGCCAGGTTTGCGCGTGCGCAGCCGCCTCTTCGTAAAATACGTCACATTGCTCGTAGCATTGGTCTCGGCGGCGTTGCTTGCCAACGGTGGGCTGGAGATCTGGTTCTTCTACCGGGAGCACAAGGCCTCCCTCATCCGCATCCAACACGAACAGGCCGAGGGCGCTGCGGCCAAGATCGGCCAGTTTGTCAAAGGCATCGAGGCCCAGCTCGGTTGGACCGTCCAGCTGCCCTGGGACGCCAGCACGTTTCGACAGCGCCAGATCGATGCCTGGCGACTGTTTCGCCAAGTATCGGCAATTTCCGAGCTTGAACAGATCGACCCGTCAGGACTCGTGCAACTACACATCTCGCGGACAAACCCGGACCAGGTCGGGAGCGCGATCGACGTCTCTCACGAACCCAAGTTCCGCGATGCCTTGGCGCACACGAATTACTACAGTCCGATCTACTTTCGGCAGAATTCAGAGCCCTACATGACGCTTGCGCTCTCCGGCGGTCACGACGCCGGCGTCAGCGTCGCCGAAGTAAACCTGACATTCATGTGGGACGTCGTATCAATCATCAAGGTGGGCGAGCACGGTCAGGCCTACGTCGTCGACGCTCAGGGCCGCCTGATCGCCCATCCCGACATCAGCATGGTGCTGAGGAATACGGATCTCTCAGGGCTTGCCCAGGTGCGTGCGGCCCGCGCGGCCCTCACCGGCGAAGCGACCGAGCCCGGGCAAGCGGCCCGCAATCTGCAAGGCCGCGAGGTTCTGACCGCCTATGCCGAGATCGCTCCGCTCGGTTGGCTGGTGTTCGTCGAGCTTCCGATCGACGAGGCCTACGCACCGCTCCGTGCGACCATCATCCGAACCATCGGGCTGCTGCTTGCCGCCCTCGTTTTGGCATTGCTTGGCGGCATGTTCCTGGTGCGCAAAATGGTGGTGCCCGTCGAGACGCTGCGTGCCGGCGCCGCACGCATCGGTGGCGGCGATCTTTCTCAGCGCATCTCGATCAAAACCGGCGACGAACTCGAATCGCTCGCCGATCAGTTCAATGAGATGGCGAGCAAACTCCAAGACTCGCACGCCAATCTGGAAGCCCAGGTCGAAGTCCGCACCCGCGAGCTTGAACAATCGGTCCTCAAGCTTCGTGCTCTCGGCGAGGTCAGCCAAGTGGTCAATTCGACGCTAAACCTCGAAAACGTGCTGGCCACCATCGTCGCCCAAGCCGTGCAGCTCTCCAGCACCACAGGCGGATCGATCTACGTTTTCGACGAGCAGGGGCAGAAATTCGAGCTGCGCGCAACCTATGGCATGGATCCCGCGACCGTCGCGGCGTTCGCCGGGCGCCCAGTCGATATCGGCGAACGCAACGTCGGCCTGGCGCTGGCGCGGCAGGAACCCGTGCAGATTCCGGATTTTCGCAATGAGCCCGCAAGTTCGATAAAAGACTTCATCATGGGCTCTGGCTACCGGGCGGTCCTCATCGCGCCGTTGCTCTGGCTGGATCGGACGGCCGGCCTGCTGGTGGTGCGGCGCAAAGAGCCGGGAGCATTTCCCAAGACCACGGTCGACCTCATCAAGACATTTGCGGCGCAGTCGGTGCAGGCTATTCAGAACGCCCGGCTTTTCAGCGAGCTCCATGACAAAAGCCTTCAGCTTGAGATCGAGAGCCGGCACAAATCGCAGTTCCTCGCCAATATGAGCCACGAGCTGCGCACGCCGTTGAACGCCATCCTCGGCTATACCGAACTGGTGCTCGACCGCATCTACGGCGACATTCCGGATCGCATGCGCGGCGTCATGGAACGCGTTCAGGTCAACGGTCGCCATCTTCTCGGGCTCATCAACGATGTGCTCGATCTCGCCAAGATCGAGGCCGGTCAATTGACGCTCGAAATGGCGGAATACGCGATGAAAGAAGTGGTGGAAGGCGTGCTCGACGCGGTCGAACCGCTTGCCGGAGAAAAGCGGATCACGCTGCGAAGCGAGATATCCCGGGATCTTCCCGCCGGTTGGGGGGACGAACGGCGCCTGGCCCAGGTCCTCATGAATCTGATCGGCAACGCCATAAAGTTCACCGATGCCGGCGAGGTGTCCATCCGGGCGTCGACCTTGGACGAACAGCTGCTCGTTGCCGTCCGCGATACCGGTTCGGGCATCTCAGAAGCCGATCAAGGCCGGATTTTCGATGAGTTTCAGCAGGCCGACAGCTCGTCAATCCGACGGAAAGGAGGGACCGGACTGGGATTATCGATCGCCAAGCGAATCATTGAAATGCACGGGGGATCCATCTGGGTGGAGTCGGCACTGGGCGAAGGCTCGACCTTTTCATTCACGCTACCAACCTCCAAAGCGAAAAAGACGCAACAATCATGAACAGATGTATTCTCGTGGTCGAAGATCAGGAAGATAACCGGCGGATCCTTCGCGACCTCTTGACAAACAGCGGCTACAACCTGGTGGAGGCCGAGGACGGCGAGCAGGCGCTCACAATGGCGCAGCACGAGCGGCCCGACCTCATCTTGATGGACGTTCAAATTCCCCTGCTCGATGGCTATGAGGTCACCCGTCGCCTCAAGGCCGATCCGGTGTTGCGCGCCATTCCGATCATCGTCGTCACCTCCTATGCGCTGAGCGGCGACGAGAGCAAGGCGCGAGCAGCGGGCTGCAACGCCTATGTCAGCAAGCCGTATAGCACCCGTCAACTGCTTGCAAAGATACGGGAGTACGTGCCTTAGTTGGTCGATTTTGAATTCCAATCATATGCTATGCCATTCCGGGGCGCCCGCCACCCCGCAATGATGAGCCTCATTTGCGGATGGCGCCATGTGCATGATCGGTGTGCATGATCGGTTTCATCGATCGGTCCGTTAGGAATTTCCGATTGGCCTGATACGGCGTATGGTGTCAGAGTTGAAGGCGCCCCCGCCTGCCCTCCCCTATTTGGAGAGTGGTAGGGTGGGAGCTTGTTGGCAATCCGCTCCAGCGTCCGGGTGCAACGGCTTTGAGATGAATGATCCCCCGCGCATCCTCGTCGTGGACGATAGCGAGGAAAATCGCGACATCATCGTGACGCGATTGCGTGCGCACGGCTACGAGACGTTCGAGGCGGCCGATGGCGAAACAGGTTTGGCTGCCGTCAGCGAATGCGCTCCCGACCTGATCCTTCTTGATGTCACAATGCCGAAGCTGAACGGCATCGAGGTTTGTCGCCGCCTCAAGAGCAACGGCAATCGCCCGTTCACGCCGATCATCATTCTGACGGCCAGAACCGATACGAAGGACGTGGTTGCCGGCCTTGACGCCGGCGCCGACGAGTATCTTACGAAGCCGGTCGATCATGCGGCGCTGGTCGCCAGAGTGAGGTCGGTTCTGCGCTTGAAGGAACTCCACGATCGCGTGCAGGCGCAGGCGGACGATCTTGCAAAATGGAATCGCAGTCTCGAACTGCGGGTGGCCGAACAGGTTGCCGAGATCGAGCGCGTCGGACGGCTGAAGCGTTTTCTTCCCTCCCAGCTCGCGCACCTCATCGTCTCGTCGCGCGACGAAAGCATCCTGGAAAGCCATCGCCGCGAGATAACCGTGCTGTTCTGTGATCTTCGCGGCTTCACGGCATTCGCTGAAGCTGCCGAACCCGAGGAGGTCCTGGAGGTCCTGCGCGAATATCACGCCGCCCTGGGCGTTCTCATCGACAAATTTGAGGGCACGGTCGAGCGCTTTACCGGCGACGGCCTCTTGGTCTTATTCAACGATCCTCTGCCCTGCCCCAATCCGCAGGAGCGGGGTGCGCAAATGGCCATCGAAATGCGTGACGAAGTGGCGAGGCTCGCGACGAAATGGCGTTATTTAGGTTATGAGCTCGGCTTCGGCATCGGCATTGCTCACGGCTATGCAACGCTTGGATGCATCGGATTCGAGGGAAGATTTCAGTATTCGGTGACCGGGAAGGTTGCCAATCTCGCCTCGAGACTGTGCGATGAGGCAAGCAACGGCCAGATCCTGATCGATGCCAGCGTTCACAGGGCGATTGAAAATCTGGCGGACGTGGAAGTGCGGGGAGAACTCTTCCTCAAGGGATTCAGCCGACCCGTGAAAGCCTTCAGCATTCGCGGTCTAAGCTCCCGCCCGTGAATTTCCGCTTCCGACCGGGCTGAGGTGAAAGCCCGACGCGTTGTCGCGACGGGCTGAGTGCCGGCCGACGCGGATAGGAGATCGGCTGCGTCGACCGGTCAACCCCGGATGTTGAGCCGGGCGAGCCCGGCTTCGTTAAGATCAGCTCGGCAGCAGCACGGCGTCGATGACGTGGATGACGCCGTTCGACTGAAACACGTTCTGGATCGTGACCTTGGAAACATTGCCCTTGGCGTCCCGGATCCAAAGCGTGTTGCCCTTGGTCTCGACCGAGATCGTCTCGCCTTCGACGGTCTTAAACTCGGCAGTGCCGCCACTCTTTCTCGCTGCATCCATCAAGTCCTTGGCGGAAAGACGTCCCGCCACGACGTGGTAGGTCAGCACTCCGGTCAGCTTCGTCTTCATCTCAGGCTTGAGCAGCGAATCGACCGTGCCGGCCGGCAGCTTCGCGAAGGCGGCGTTGGTGGGCGCGAAGACGGTGAAGGGGCCGGGCCCTTGCAGCGTATCGACCAGGCCCGCAGCCTTGACCGCGGCGACGAGCGTGGTGTGGTCCTTGGAGTTGACCGCATTCTGGATGATGTTCTTGGAAGGATACATCGGGGCGCCACCGACGGTGACGGTCTGCTCCCTCATTTGCATTTGCGCGAGAGTGGGTGCTGCGGCCCCGGCCAATGCGAGCGAGGCAACGGTCACCAACATTGCAGTGCGTGAAAGCTTCATGTCGTTCTCCATCTCGTGTTTGCAATTCGTGCCGCGCCAGCGGCTTGCAATGGAGATACGAACGATGCGCTCGACGGATGCAGACGATTTTCGAATTCTTCGGCCCGTAGCCCGGATGGAGCGCAGCGTAATCCGGGATAAACCGTCCCCGGATTACGCGGCGTTTATCATCGGGCCGGCCCACCGGGTCCGGCCTTCGGCCGGCCCGATGGCAAGCTCCAGCCGGACCCGGTGGCTCCATCCGGGCTGCTAGGCTGCTACAGATTCGCCAGCTTGCCGACGGCGATCACCGGGCCGGTGGGCAGGCCGGTCGGCGATCCGCCGGGCGGCTCCAGGGAGACGGCGAGCGTGGCATCGGGCGTGACCCGGCCGGCGAGGTCGGAAGGGATGTCGAGTCTGATCGGTTGACCCGGCTGGATGAGTCCGAGCGAGCGCGGCCGCGTCTCGCCGGTCGGAATGAGCCACAGCTCGAAGGAGCGCGGATCATTGGTGAGCAGTGCGGCCGGCACGATCACCAGGGTGTTGCCGGTTGCCGGCTCTGCCAAACCGACGGCCGCCGCGGCGCCGCTCCGATTGCTGTCTCGATGCGCGACCAGGCGGCCTGCGGCGGCGACACCGGCGCCACCGCATCGGCCAGCCCGGTCAATCGCTCCTCCCAGAACGCAACCTCAGAGGCAAGCGTGGGCTCTTGCGCGAGACGCCGTTCGACCTCGCGCCGCTCCGCTGCGCCGAGCACGCCCAGCACATATTCGGCGGCAACGAGACTGCCGACGTCAGCCGGATCCATGGTGTCGTTCTCGCTCATCCTTCGAGACAGGCCTTAAGTTTCAACAGTCCGCGCCTGATCCAACTTTTCATCGTACCGAGCGGCACGCTCATGCGTTGAGCCAGCTCCTCGTAAGTCGCGCCGTCAAGGAAGGCGGCCCGGATAGCGGCCGAATGCCGCGCTTCCAGCTCCTGCAGACAGCGGGCAAGGCGCTGGTGCTGCTGCGCCAGCTCGACGCGCTCGGCGGCCGCCGGGGCGGGATCGCTCACCGCATCGGCAGCTTCGATCGGCTCCATACGGCGCGTCACCGCACTCGATCGCAGCCGGTCGATCGCCCGGTTACGGGCGATCGCCACCAGCCAGGTGATTGGGCTCGCCCGGCCCGGATCGAAACCGGCGGCTTTGCGCCAAACCGTCACGTATACGTCCTGCAGCACGTCCTCGGCCTCGCTCTTGTCGTTCAAGATACGAAGACAGACGCCAAAAAGCTTCGCCGAGGTGTCTTGGTAGACCATGCGTAATGCCGCACGATCCCCGGCAGCGACACGCGCAAGAGCGGCGGCGAGCTGGCTACGCGATGCCTCTGCGTCCATTCCTGCGGTGCCCCCGGCGAATGGTCCTACCTCTACACCACACGCGCCGCTGCCCCTATAGCGGGCAGCGCAAGGTGAACGTGTGGCATATCTCGGAGCGGCCGTCATCCCCGACGAAACCGACCGCCATCCCCGACGAAACCGACCGCGCTCGGTTGCAACGCAACTGGGGCGATCATAAGGCTATGCGCGCGATCGGCGTGTGGTTGCGGATGCGGGAGGTGGCCGGAGACTCGGCCGCAGATGACCACAATCCCGCACCCTGCCTGAAGGGATTGCGCGCGTCGATCGGCGCCTGCGTCCATCGGAGATGTCGGTCACGCCCGCTGACGGATTCCCGCCAATTCGATATCCCGCAGCGTCGCAGGCCGAGGATCATGCCCCCCTCGGCCGCGGAGCTGTCCGGTGCGGCCGGCGCTGAGGACGGGATTGACATCGCTGACGAGCCTTGCGCCGCCGTGGCCGCGCCGGAGAATGACTCTTCGCCGATGAGAGTCCGCCAGCTCCGCGCGGTGACCGATACTGACGACGGTTGCGTCTTTGAGCTCCCGGGACAACGCCTCCATCATTCGATCCTGGCTTGCGGAATCGAGGGCCGCCGTCGCTTCGTCGAGCACGACGATATCCGGGCGATGGAGCAGTATTCGCGCGAACGCCAGCCGCTGTTTCTCTCCGCCCGACAGGGTCTGATCCCAGGGCTTGTCCTCATCGAGGCGCTCGACGAGGTGGCCGAGTTCGACTTTCTCCAAGACTCTCGCAATCTGCTCCACCGTTCGGCTCTCGGCCGCATGCGGATAGGTCACGACGCGGCGAAGCGTGCCCAAGGGCAGATACGGCCGCTGCGGCAAAACCAACAGCTTCGCCCCCGCGCGGACGTCGATGTCGCCGTTGCCCCAGGGCCACGCGCCTGCGAGGGCGCGCGCGAGGGTGCTCTTGCCGGTTCCCGACTCGCCAGTGATCAACACCTTTTCGCCTGGCATGATCGCGACTTCCGCACTGTCGATGACGGGCGCTCCGTCGTAAAGCCTGACCGAGACATGACGCAATCGCAGAGCCGCATCCTGCCCTTCGCCGCGCTTGATCCTGCCGACGCGGCGGATTTCCGCACGCTCCAGCGCATCCAGCGACAGCTTCAGCGCCGCGACCCGGCGGGCGGAG
>WNFP01002941.1_pt1 | contig 16479 bp, 14 predicted proteins | sample 5400201 | NCBI WGS metagenome assembly WNFP01 (sample SAMN13153355, study PRJNA577476) | soil metagenome | isolation source: 115 cm saprolite under Madrone tree | place: USA:California | collected 2016-06-14 | reverse complement strand
AGCGCACGGTAATAAAGAGGCCGCGCTAACGAGTCTCAATCGCGCTCTGCAAATCGACCCGAAGTATGTCGCGGCCTTGAGAGAGCGCGCCGAGTTGCGCCTCAACGGCGCCGATTATCAACCTGCGATTGAAGACTTGAAGGCGGCCCTCTCTCTCAAGCCCGGCGATAAAGATACCTCCGTGCGACTGGCCCATGTCTATGAACTGACGAACAAACCCGAAGAAGCTCGACGTATCTATGAGAGTATTGGCTATCAGGTCTCCGACAAGTCCGCTGGTAATACTTCAGACAACGGCGCTGTCATTAATGTAACCGGCACGGCAGAGGACATTAGCGCAGCCAACAGCGACGATCAAAAGGTCGCGCAGCCGGCGCTGGAGAAATTGATCCTTTCTAATCCAAAGAACGCGAAACTCTTTGGCCGCCTCGGCGAGGTGACACGTCGCACCGATCCGCAGAAGAGTGCGGAGTCCTATCGCCGCGCGAACCAGATTGATCCTACTAATCCAAAATATGCTACCGGCTATGCCGCCGCACTGGTCCAACTCCGTCGTTTTACCGATGCCGAGGCGGTGCTGCGGCGCGTGGTCGCCGCGGCGCCAAATGAATATGCGGCGCACGCAAACCTCGCGCTGGTACTTTACGAGTTGAAGCGCTACGCCGAGGCATTACCCGAATATCGTTGGCTGGCGGCAACCCGTCCCGAAATCGCGGCAACATACTTTTTCATCGCCACCGCGCATGATAATCTCGGAGAGTATCAACTGGCGCTGGAGGCTTACGAAAAATTTTTGTCGCTGGCCGATCCGACAAACAACAAGCTCGATATTGAGAAGGTTAACCTGCGCCTGCCCAGGCTGCGCGATCAAATCAGTCGCGGACAGGGAACCAAACGCAAGAAGCCCTGAATCGAAGAGTCAGTCAGCCGAACTCCAGAGATGACGATCTCGCCTACTCACGATTTGACGTTCGCCAAGCCAGCCGTCTTAATCTGTGTTTTGGCGTTCAGTGCGCTGGCGCAACAGCCGCGCAGCCCACATTTGCCGGCACCCCCGCCGATGAGGTGGGTCACGTCCGCGGAGCGCACAGAACTGAACTCTGCGAAGGATCCCAAGTCACGCATCCGCACTACCATCGACCTGGCGTCCACGCATTTGACCCGCAGTGAAGACTTTACGTCGCAAAGGGAATTCGATCAGGCCTCGGAAGAGCTTGGCGGCTACCTCGGGCTGATCGATGACGTGCGAGTCTTCATCGGCGGGATGAACCGTGAAAAAGGCACCACCCGCGATCTCTATCGACACTTCGAAATCAGTTTGCGCGCGCACATTCCGCGACTGGCGGTCATGCGTCGCAGCACACCGGCGGCGTACGCCGGAAACCTCAAAGACGCTGAAGAGTATTTGCGCGACGTTCGATCTGAGGCGCTTGATTCATTCTACGGTCAATCGGTCTTGCGGGAGACTCCGCTCGAAAAGAAGCCAGGAGACTCGAAGGTCACTGATGGAGCGAAACACCCATGATGTGTTTGTCCGGTAAACCGTTCGAGCGCTACCCGAGCCTGAGCCGGCAACGTAGTGGAAAATGCTCAGGGCATTGGTTGGTAATCCTCATCCTGCATGGCGTTCTCGTCGCCGGCTTCTTCCTGGTAAACGGATCAGTCAACGCCCAGACTCGCGATCACCTCACCGATCAGGAAACTGACCTGGTGCGTTTCTATCAGGAGTTGGATAAAAGGACCGAAGTTTTCATCAAAGCAATAGATCGCAGGTTTGCGATCATCAATGGTACCAGCCTGCCAGCCGCAAAGAAGTTGATAAAGGATGAGCCCGATTGGGGTGAGCCGCCCAAGGGTACGCGCGCTGAACTGCTGGGAGACATCGCTGGAATTCTGGACGAAGCGATTACCAACTTAGACGACGTCAGTCACCGCGACGAAAAGAATCCACTGATCTCCAGGTCATTGCGAAAATTGACCGCGAGCGCTAATGGATACCTGCGCCAACTCGCCGCGCTCAAAGAGCAAGTCAAGGATCCGGACGAAGCTGCCGCCATCGACCGCGCCGCAGATAACGCGAAGCAGATCATCGAAGTGGGTACAAAGCTGCCGGCAGCTGAGCCGGTAGATAAGAAGAAAAAGAAACCGTGAAGGGACAGAAAGCAGTAGGCAGAAGTCCCTGAGTAATCACAGAGTAAAAAAAACCTCTTCAAATAGTGAGCATTCTGGCTACTGCCGCTGCCTACCGTTTTTTGACTACCGCCTTTCACCCTCTTCCCTGTCTCAACACTTCCGTCGCGCGCTTAATCGCCTCAGTGATTCGTCTGGCGGCCTCACTCGTGTCGCCAGCGCGCCCAGCTTCTATGGCCTGCCTTAAGTCGGGCAGCGGCAGCGCCGCATATCCGGTATAGAAGCCGGGCGCATAAATTTGATGTTTGAACCACGTGCGACCCTGCAGACCACGATCGTCTATCAGCGCGCGCTCAGCTTGCATCAGCGCATCGTTGATTCGGTGCAGTCTGGCAATGGAGTCGCCACCCGATCCTTTCTCAACTTCGATCACCTCAGAACGGCGACGCTTATCAACCTTCGCTGCTTCTTCCGCAAAATCATCAACCGCATTCAGCAGGGATTTCGCGTCGAACGAATCGGCGAGCTTGCGTCGCACCGCCAGACGCTTCGTTTCGTTGACAAACTCCTTAAGCTCCAACCCATAGTCGGTGTAATCGAATGGCAGGCCTTCCGCATCCGCCAAACGCAACGCAATCGTGCCCCAGATTTGTGCCGCGGCAACATGGTATTGGAAAGTTGGATCGCCGAAGTGCGCCATCCAATAAAATGAATCGTAGGCCCTATCCGCGGCGCCGTCGCCGGTTTCTCGTTGCCGTTTGCGTCGTACAACTCTGACTCGGACAAATCAGAGCGCAGGCGACCGTGCCAGGCGTCGTAGATACTCTTGCCGGTTTTCGGGTCGCGCACGTCCTGGGCCGCGGACCGAATTAGTTTCCACATCGAAGGCACCGAAGACGCCCCAAAGTTCGGTCCCGATACCGCCACGTCCACGTTCAAATATGCGACGGCTTTCTCTTTCAGTTCGGCAGCGTTGTCTTCCGCCCATTCGGTGGAACCGATCAATCCCTGCTCTTCAGCGTCCCAACTGCCGAGAATGATCGAGCGCCGCGGCATCCAACCGGTTTTCATTAACTGGCCCAGACCGCGACCGAGTTCCAGCATCGCGGTCGTACCGCTGTTCGGATCGACGGCGCCAAAGACCCAGGCGTCACGATGATTGCCCAGGACGACCCAGCGATCTTTTTCCACTGAACCATCAATCCGGGTGATCACGTCCCAGATGGTTTTAGTAACGAACTCGATATCAGTTTTCAAGTGGACGCGCACGTCGCTGGTGCCGCCGGTGTGATAGGTGAAAGGCAAGCCGCCCTGAAAACCCTTCGGACGCGCGGGACCACGGAGCGGCTTCAGCAAACGCTGCGCATCGCCGTACGAAATAGGTTGGACAGGAATGTGCGGCAGATTCAAAGCCAGCTCTCTCTTGAGCCGCGGCGTACCTGGAATCGCGGGCAAACCCGGAGTCAGGGGGTCGCCAGGATAAATGAAAAGGAATTGGACTGAGCCGCGCTGAGCTGAACTATCGGGACGCCAGGGCCCTTTTGGATAGACGTCGCCCTGGGTATAACCGTCGTCGGCCGGGTCTGAATAAATGATCAAGCCGATGGCGCCGTGGTCCTCGGCCACTTTCGCCTTAACGCCGCGAAACGAATTGCCATAACGGGCAATCGCAATCGTGCCTTTAACATCCACACCGACTTTCTTAAGCGCTTCGTAGTCATTCGGCAGACCGTAGTTCACATAAACCAGTGGCGCAGTGAGATCACCGCTAGTTCCATAGCCGTTATACAGAGGCACAATCTTTTTGCTCGCCGAACTGGGATCTTCGGGCACCACGTCCTCGCGCACTTGCAGGCGTTCGCGTCTGGGTGCGATCAGTTCAACGATGCTCGGTGTGCGAGGGAACGGGAGCAGCACCTGATACTCCCTCATGTCGGAGTTCAATCCGAAGCTGCGCATTTGATCGCGAACATAAACGGCCGTGGCGTAATCTTCCGGCGAGCCGGCGATATGCGCTTCCGCGGTCAGACGGCGCAGCTCTTCGCGGGCATTCGTCGCCGAAGGCACGCCGCGAAATTGTTCTTCAAGTTTGCGCTGCGTTTCGGAAAGCTTTGGCGCAAAGCCGTCGAGAACCGGACTCTGGGCAAGACCGAGCGATTGGCTGCCGGTAACTGCTATTAATAAAAGAGCGCATGCAATACTTCGCCTTTTCAATCTGTTCATTAATGGGTCTCCGTTTTAGTAGCACAGACTTCAGTCTGTGAATCGTCGCAAGAAATCATAGACTGAAGAAAGCGCTGAAGAAGTGCTTTCAACCCGTAGCGTCGATCTGAATTTATACCGGTCTTTCAAGGCCGGGAAAGATCAACGAAACTATTCGCGTCCCGTAGCGACGCCTGAAATCGGTGCGAATTCAATCGTCGCTATGCGACGAGACTCCGTTAACCAACTGATCCCGGCGTTGAAACGCCCGGGCTAAACTCATATCGACGCTACGCGCCGAAGACAGTTGGTCAGAGCTTCCTAAGCGTCTGTGGCACTGATTTGTTTGAACTATCTCAACCTTCTTCACGTAAAATGGCCTGAGGAGAAAACTACTAAATGGAAAGCCGCTATTATCCCGGCGTCGAAGCCGACGTAATCAAATTAACCACCGAGCTGCGTGACCTCTTTGACGAAGACTTCGAGGTTCAGACAATGCAAGTCTCGTCCACGGCCGTCCTGCAAGCGCGCAAGTCTAGCACGTTGCGCGAAATCACCGGATTGACGGCGGCGGTCACCATCAAGATCACTCCAGAGACGGGCGGTACCAGAGTTGAAATCGGCATGCAGAAGTGGTTCGACAAAGCTGCTGTCGCCGCGGTTGCTTTCCTGGTGTCCGGCTTCCTGATCGCCCTGCCCGCGCTGGGCGCGTACTGGCAATATAAATTGACGGAAGACGCCTGGAAGATAATCGAAGATCACATCGCGAGCAAAGCCGGCGGATATGTGCCGCCCATGCCCGGCCGTTGCGGCACCTGCGGCACCGCCGCCAGCGCCGGCTCAGCTTACTGCTCTTCGTGCGGCGCGAATCTGCACGTCGGCCTTACCTGCCCGCACTGTAATGCCGTTCAGAAAGATCCCAACGCTCGTTTTTGTAATTCGTGTGGGAAAGCGATCTCGTCATAGAACCTGCGAGTTCATTATGTCGATGACGTTGTCCAGATCGGACCGGACGGTCAGTCTCTCATTAGCAGCCATCATCGTTTTTTTGACTGGAATCTACAAGCCGAGCTCTGCCCAGGAGCAGCTGCCCGCCGACGTTATTACAATGAACACAAATCTGGTGGTCTTTGACGCGCAGGTCTTTGATAAGAAAACAAAGCGTGCCATTGAAGGTCTTACAGTGGTGTTGACCTGTCCTCCGCTGCTAAGCAGTAGTCGCCTTGGTGTGTTACCGCGCTAAGATTTGAGATTTTTGATATTTCGACAAACATATAGATCCAGATAAGAAGCAAAATCAAGTTAAATCCTATGATCGAATTCAGCCATCTGGGTTTTTCCCAAACAGAGCTTGCCGCAACGACGACCGCTGTTACGCTGAGAAGAAATGGAACATATAAGACGGCAAATCGTTGAAATGTATGTTGACGTTTTCGGAAGCCTCCTTCGTCACGATCAATACGGATCCACGCTTCCCAGCCTAGATGGCCAACTGATGCCGGGCATATCGACGGCCAGAGGAAATAGGCAATATAGTAACTTGCGCGAACCATCCGATTGCATTCAACGGCCCATAGTGAGACCATTCCAAGCAAAACTATCGGAATAACCAGCAAAGCTTTAGGGCCAACCTTATCTGATCCTAAAACCACACCAGCGGCTGCGGCCGTCGCGCCATAACCAGAAAGCAGTATGTGATGTTGCTGCACAATTGATTGACAGATTTCTGTGCGAAGTGCCAGATATTCATCCCGCTGAATATTCAATGAAGCCACGGACCTTTATCTCATGGATTTACTTTTCGGTCAGTCGTTGCCTTCGAGCCACGGCAGCGCATAACCCAATGGTGGAGTTAACCGTGCGCGGAGATTACATCCAAGCTTATACACCCGTTGCCGCTTCTAGTAAATCTTTCAGTCGTCCATCTTTCAGCGTCCAAAATGGTTTGGGAATACTAGCCGCCATCGCTGGTGTTGCGCTATCCAGTGACTTGAGATTAATCATGTGCCGCAAGGTTCGAGGTGGATCGGTGCGCAATGCTCTTATCGCATCACCTCAGCGATCGCCTTTTCCAGCTCGTCTATCTCCAGATGCAACTTATCAGCTCGCTTTTGCGCTTCGTTTCTCCTGGCTTCGATTATCTCCGCTGATTCATTGCTGAGTAAGGCCTCAGGTCGCGCCCGGATCGCTTCCATCATCGCCGCGCATTTCTCATTGTATTGGGCGATCAGATTGAAGTACTGCTTGTGCTTGTCACTTAGGCGTAGCTGGCTCGCGCTGTTTGCTTTTTCGGCTGCGGCTCGCCAGAGGGCGATGCTCTCGTTGAGAATCTCGATATGCTCCTGCGCGATCCTGGTTATCTGCGCGCGGTCGTTCACAAAATCCTTGCCGGCAATCTCTTGCTCCTTTTGATTCGCTCGGGGGAGCAGATTCCGGGCCTGCGCGCTCATCTCGTTGATGTCTTGAAGATATTTATTGGCGCTAGCGCCGGCATCGCGTGTCGCTAAGATCGAGTACTTGGGATCGGCCGGCAGTTCATACCTTTTTAAAAAGTTCCAGGCCTTCTGATTAATATCCGGCGCGAGATCGTAATACCAGTGATCGTGACCTGGCATTTCATTTACTTCAATGGTGAAGCCCTGCGCCCGAAATGCGTCGCGCGTGGCGTGCACATCCGCCAGCGGAAAGAACGGATCAACTGTTCCAACCCAAATCGCCAGCGGAATTTTTCGCGTGGCGCCGTTGATCGTTTTGTATTCTTCCGGCGCGCGGAATGCTCCGGCATGAATCGCCGTAGCCGCAAAATACTCTGACTCAACAGTAGATATAATCAGCGCGAACACCGCTCCGGCCGAATGCCCAAAGAGGTACACACGCCGGGGGTTGATGGGATACTTCGCCTTGAGTGCTTCAACCAGGTCGCGCAGGAACTCCGGTCCGTCCCTGGGCGTCGACCAACCGCTACCGTCGGCGTCAGGCCCAACCACAATAAAGCCCTCTTTACTAGCCAGGTCTTTCCACTTTTCAACCAGGGAGAGGCCGATGTGCCCGGATCCATGCAGCAAAACTATTAGCAGCCTGAGGTTTGATTGACGACGGAACGTAAAGATAAAAAGTGCGTTTCTTTTTATTCGAAACGATTTGCTCTCTGACGATCTTGTCTGGCTTGTCCTGAGCCCAGACCAGTGAAGACCCGCACAGGATCAGCAAACAGATGGGAACGATCAAGCAGGAGGATAAGACTTTCCGATTAGTGCTTCTCATCAGATTGCCACAAATCCGGACGAATTAATCATGCCGCAGCGCCCGCACCGGATCGATTCGTGCGGCTCGCGCCGCTGGGTATAAGGCCGCGACGATCGAGACAGTCAGCGCGAAAGCAATCGCGCCCAGCCAAAGGTAAGGCGGCAGAAAAAAGAAATCGATAAAGGACCCACCCTGCGGTTTTAGAATAAAGCGATAGGCCAGACGGTTCGCGATCGCATCAATTCCCCAAGCCGCCAGCGAGCCAATCACTCCACCGGTCAAACCGATCACCGCCGCTTCGAAAAAGAAGATGAGTTTGATCTCTCGATCTTCCGCGCCGATGGCCATCATGATGCCGATCTCGCGGGTTCGTTCCAGAATCGACATGATCATCGTGTTAGCAATTCCAAACGAAGCCACCAGCAACGAAATGCCACCCAGTAATCCCAGTACTGAGTCGATGATCAAAAAGACCGTCCGAATCTGATCCAACTGATCGACAATCGAAAAGCTACCGAATCCTTTTTCAGTTAGTTGCCGCCGCACTTCAGTCAAGACCACTGGATCGGTTACGCGCACGACTGCGGAATCGTATCCCTCGCTATCTGTCTGGCCCATCGAACCGCTTTGACGGGCAAGCGCCAGTGCCACTAGTCCCATCTGACTGCGATGCTCCTTTGACCAATCGCGGGCATTCTTCAACGTGATAAAAATCCGCGCGTCAGGAAGCAACCCGCGCAGACCGCCCTGACCTGCACCTTCCTTAATCTCCGTATTCAACACTCCTACGATGCGAAAGGTCTTTGCGACCAACTCACCTTCGGCATTGTCGGTTGATGAATCCTGGTCGAGTGGAATACCGAAAAATCCGGGTGGCTCTTCTTCCGCAGGCTTCTGTTTTGCCGTTTCCTTCGAAGCCTTTCCTGACTCCGTGGGAGCAGCCAGAAACTCAATCGTCTTTCCAATCGCATCTTCAGGTTTTTCAAAACCAAAATCGCGCGCGAAGGTGTCCTTGACCACCGCCTCGTCGCCCTCCGGCGAACTGATCATTTGCCCGGCTTTGAAGTCTTTAAACCGCGAACTGGCATTCGGCACCGAAGCACCGCCGATCGACTCGATCTGCGAATGGCCATTGACGCGGACAAAGGTAAAAATCGACAGGCTGGGCTCGACATAAGCCACTCCGGGAATCCTTGAGATTTCAGCCACCGCGTCGTCATCAAGAATCCGCGTCGGCTCTTTGTCAGGCTTGAAGGATGGTCCCCGGCGGTCGTTAGGGTTTTCGCCGCGGCGCGCAGAGTTCTGATTCCCTCCGGCAGCGGCCATAGCAAAAACATTCTTGCCAAAGACCCGCATCTCGTTGAACAGATCCAGGGCGCGAAAGCGCGAGAGCATGTTGCGTTGCAGACCCAACCCGAAAGAGACCATCGTCACAATCACCGCCACGCCGACGATAACTCCCATGGAAGTCAGCGTCGCGCGTAGTTTGGCCTCGCGCAGGTTTCTAAATGCAAGTCTGAGCAGATCGAAGAAAGGCATATGCGAATGCTGTCAGAAGTCTCGGATAGATTAGCCTATTAGTGTCGCGTGTCAGAAGCGCGACCGTGAGGGAGGGCCTCTTTATGGAACGTGCCCTCCCCCACGGTCGGGCTCCTGACACGGCCACGAATCAGGGTATTTGACACCCCGAATAGTGTGTCAAAAATGTTCGCAAAATTTGTCGCCAGTGCAACTCCGATCCAGGTTCCAGTATCTAAGTACTGTCCTCGACAAAAGCCCGACGAAGTTACGAGTCATCAGTTGTCACGAGCGAGATCAATCTTCGAGAAGTACTAAGCCCTCTGGGCGACCTCAATTGACGCCGGTCTTGCTTTAAACACCAAACTGATAGAAAATTCGGAGAATTAAGAAGATGAGAAACCCCAGAAATATCTTTGCGAAAATCAGTGTGGCCGTAGCTATCGTCGTGGCCTTAGGCTCGGCGGCCTTTGCGAAAAAGCATTCTGACCCGGCTTTTTCAAATATTCACATTAGTAACTTTGGCAAGATGGACAACCGCTTTTACCGCGGCGCCCAGCCGGACGAATCAGACTACAAAGATCTTAAAGCGTTAGGCATCAAGACCGTCATCGATTTGCAGGATCATCCGACCAATTACGAACGGCGTGATGTCGAAGCCCTCGGGATGCGCTATGTGAACATTCCGATGAGCGATTCCAGCTATCCCAAGGAAGAGTCGATTAACGCTTTCCTGAAACTCGTCAACGACCCCTCGACCGGCGTGTTCTTCGCGCACTGCGCGGGAGGCCGTCACCGGACGGGAGTGATGGGCGCCGTTTATCGCTTCAACGTAAATCATTGGACCTACGACCAGGCCTATGCCGAGATGCAGGACTATGACTTCTATACTCGCTTCGGTCATGGCGACCTGAAGACCTACGTCCAAGACTATGCCAAGCGAACGCCGGCGGGCGCGAGTTCAGCCGCCGCAGCAACATCGACAACCAAACAGTAAGCGCTGCCGTCAGCTTACGGTCAACAGCAAATCAGGCCGCTTCAGAAATGAAGCGGCCTTTACTTTTGGGATTATGCGGATGACAACAATCTGGTGCCAGGCTCAAACATCTTCTTGCAGGACTAACCTATCTTGAGAGCGCGATGTCCTGGAGCATAACCGAGGTTCTAATCGCATTGAAAAGCGCCAAGGGCGCAAAATGTAGAAGCCTGGGCCAACGGCCCAGGTTGCATGTCGTTTGGGTATTCCCAGCGCTGAAGGCGCGAGATGCAAATCAATCTCAAACGTTGCGTTCGTCGTATTCAATCTCGTAGCGCTTGAGGAATTTGCCATACTCATCCTGAAATGTGACGCGACGATGGTGTCGTTTCTGACCGTGGATGTAACGCTTCAGGGTCGCCACGTTTGACTGGCCGATTGAGAACGTGCCGTATCCGTTCTGCCAGTGAAAGTCTCTGAAGCCCGGGCCTTTCGTTTTGATCCACTTCGATGATCCTGTCTTGACCTCTTCAACCAAGTCGGCAATCTTCATGACTCGTCCGAGGCAAAACAGAACGTGGACATGATCAGTCGTTCCGTCAATGGCGAGCGACGGTGATTTCAAGGCACGGAAAATTGTTGCGAAATATGGATGTAACTCCTGCTCAATAGCCGGCGTAGTGAACGACTCGCGATTCTTTGTGCTAAAGACCAGGTGAATAAGAATCGAAGATAGAGATTGAGGCATTGGAGTCTCCTCGCTCGCAGATTATTTCGCGCTTTCAGCGCTTGAGCGGTCGCAATGGTACTTTTTCCTGGGGCCTTGCCCCAGGCTTTTACACTACGCGCCATTGGCGCTGCGAACAATCCAACATAAATGGCAAGGAGCGGGTAAGCTGCGTTACTACTGCTATCAAACTCCTACTTGGCGATTGATCTTCTTACTAGACCGTTACAACCTCGCGTGAATTCTCTTCGTCCCCTCTGAACTGCAACTCGTAAAGCCTGGAGTAGAGTCCGCCCTTAACCAACAACTCTGCGTGAGTTCCCTGCTCTATCACCTGGCCATCTTCGATGACAAAGATCACGTCGGCGCGGCGCACCGTTGCCAGTCGATGCGCGATCACGATCGAGGTTCTTCCCTCCATCAGATTGCCGAGCGCGTCGAATACCAACTGCTCAGACTCTGCGTCCAGGCCGGCCGAAGGCTCATCCAGAACCAGAATGGGCGAGTCACGAATAATCGCCCGCGCAATCGTGAGCCGCTGTCGCTGGCCGCCGGAAAGCGTCATCCCGCGTTCGCCAATCATCGTGTTATAGCCTTCCGGCATCTTCTGGATGAACTCGTCGGCATTCGCCAGCTTTGCGGCGCGGATGATTTCCCGACGCGTCGCCTCTGGCTTCCCATACGCAATGTTCTGCGCCACCGTCGCGCGAAACAAAAGTGTCTCTTGCAAAACAAAACTGATCTGCTGTCGTAATGATTTACTCTTAAACAGACGAATATCCGTGCCGTCAATTCTGATTTGTCCCGCGCTTATGTCGTAGAAGCGTGGCAGCAAACTAACAATTGTAGTTTTTCCGGCGCCAGTCGGCCCGACGAGTGCCGCCAACTGACCCGGTCGAATCCTAAGATTGATATCTCTCAGCACCGACTCGCCGCTGTTGTATGAGAAATCGACGTGGTCGAATTCGATCTGTCCTTTGAATCGCGGAGCGCGTTTGGCCCTGGGCAGATCGCGAACCTGCATCTCGTTCTCGAGGACCTCGCGAATCCGCTCCCACCCGACCTGCGCTTTCGAAATCGTGTCGGTCATCTTGGACAGCTCGCGCATGGGCTTATACATCTTGCCGAGGTAAAGCAGAAAGACGAGCAACTCGCCGGGCGTCAGCGTCCCGCCCAACACCAGACGCGCTCCGTACCAAAGCACCAGGCACGTGCCGATGGCCACGATGATTTCCACGATTGGCGGCAGCTTTGCTTTAACGCTTCTCGCTTCCAGGGCGGCTTCGACGCTCTCCAGGCTCTCTTTCTCGAATCGCTTCTGCTCATAGTCTTCGCGGGCAAATGCTTTCACGACTCGAATGGACGAAAGAACTTCTTCCAGCACGTTAACTACCTGGCCCTCTTTGCGCCGCACCGCGCGCGAAGCTTTCTTGATTCGATGCGTGTAGTAATAGACGACCAGAAACAATCCGGGCGCCACCGTCAAAGCGATCAGCGTAAATTCCCAATTCAGATAGAACATCACCAGGACCATGCCGAACAGGGTCAGCATATTCACCAGCATGCCCAGCAGCACGGACGAAATCAGATTCTGCACCGCGTCGATGTCGCTGGTGACGCGGCTGATGAGATCACCCGTGCGTTTGTGATCGTGAAAAGAAAGTGAAAGCCGCTGGATGTGGCTATAAAGCACCCGTCGCAGATCGTGCATTACCCATTGACCCACGCTGGTCGTCAGATATTTTTCAAGGTAAGAGCTGACTGCGCCGAAGACCGCAATCAACAGCACGGCCAGCACAGCAAAATTGAGAATCGCGAACTTGTCCGTACCGATCCAACTGACTGCACCAGTGAGCCAGCCCGTCATCCGCTTCGAACCAAAGACGTAATCGAAAACAATCTTGAGCGGCCAGGGTTCCAGCAAGTCCGTAACGCTCTCCCCCACCACGGCAACGAAGGCCAGCGTGAGACTGACCCAATGAGGGAAGAGCAGATCGGTGATGCGAATCTTTTTCTGCATAGTGATCAGATTGCCGGCTTCACCAAAGCGGGACAGTAGCCCGACCATGAAGGAGGGCTCCATCCGGCTCTGTCGAGCCCTACCTCACGGTCGGGCTACTGCCCCGCCTTGGTCTCGTCTCGGCGCTTGTGGCAGGAATGGAGAATTATCCCGGCAGATTAGCCAGTTCGTTGATCCGCGACTTAACTTCCTCGGTCAAACCCTGAACCACCTCAGGGCTGTAGTTGGCCGCGCGAAACGCATCGGTGATCTGCTGATCGCTTAACTGCGACAGAAGATTGCCCAACCACTTGGCTTGCGCAACCGTAATGTTCTTGAGCAAGTGCTGATTCTTGCCGTTATAGTTGAACACGACGAACCCCTTTTCGACCCCTTTGATGAATTTTGTTTTGACGAATTCATCGGGACGATTGCGGGTGTGGCCGAGGAACCTTCCTTCCTTGCCGAAACTGGCGCCCAGGTCGGTATCAAAGTAACGCGCTTCTTTTTCTCCGGTCGTCTCGTCAGTAACAATCAGCACGTTGTTGTTGTGATTCTGAATGTCCCAGTTATTAATCAAGGCCATCAGAACCTTCAGTCCCTGGAGTTCCTGAGTACCGACAAACGGATTCTTTTCCCAGTCCCAACGCTGCGCCAGACGCTTTTCACCTTTGATCCGGGCCTCGAATCTCGCGTTTTCGAAACCACCTTTGCCCTCGATGTCGACGTGCGGGACCAGGTAAGTAGTGTCGGCAAAATATCCGGCGGCCCAGACTATACGAACCGCGGCTGCCTCCGATTGCGCTTCCGGGCCCAGCTTCACGATCCATTCAACTCCGGCGCCGTCACGCACACGATACTTCTTCGAATAGCTGCTCGTCTCATCGGACACAAAGGTGACCTTGGAGAGATCGGGTTTCATCGCCTCGCCGCCCTGCCCCCAATACAGATCGCGCGAAGCAATATCCGACGGCTCGCGCCAGAGCACAGGTTTGGCATCGCTCGGAATTGGTTTGGGCTCCTTGAGATGACTCTTCTTCTGATCTTGCGCCTGATTGGAAGCCGTAAACAATACGGCCACCCCCAGCGCGGCTGCGACTAACCGGCTAATAATATTTGACGTAAGCATTTCTTCGACTCCTGTAATTCATGTGGTCAAAACCGAGGGGTTTATCTTGTCGCTCTCATGGCCAGGCGATCCCTTGAGTTGTTCAGTTCTCTGATTCTGGCTCGCACCCCGCGCGACATCATGCGAACATCTTCAGGGCTGTAGTTGGCGGCACGAAAAGCATCTTCGATCTGGCGGTCACTCAGGCGCGACAACCAGCCGGAAATCCATTGGGCCTGATCAGAAGTGATGTTTTTGAAGATCTCCTTTTGCTTCGGCCGATAGTGAAAGTCCACGCGGTCGTCTTTCATTTTGTTAACCAGACGTGTCTGAGAATATGCCTTGGGATTGTTGCGGTCCGGCTTGAATTGGAGGAAACGCGGGATGTGACTTACCTTGCCGAAGCTTCCGCCCAGATCGGAGACGAAATAGCGCAACTCCTTATCGGAGACCTTGTCCTTGCGGGCCGCGATCTTGTTGTTTGAATCCTTAATGTCCCAGTTGTTCAGCAGGGCCATCATTACTTTCATTCCCTGAAACTCTCGTGTGCCGACAAAAGGGTTTTGCCTCCAACGCCAGCCATCGATTCGTTTCACGTCCTTGGGCCTCAAACCAAAGCGGACATTCTCGAGATCCTTGTTGAGTCCATTGACGTGGACTCGTGGCACGAGATAATTAACATCGGGGAAATATCCGACCGCCCACATTAGACGCGACGCGGCCGTCTCGCCTTTGGCTTCCTTGCCAATCTTCGCCACCCACTCGCGTCCCGACGCGTCACGCACCAGATATTTCGTCGAATATCCACCCTTCTCTTCCTTGATTAGGGTGACCGTTCTTAGATCGGGCCGCATCGCTTTACCGCCCTGTCCCCAATACAGGTCGCGCTTTGAGATGTCGGATGGCGCTCGCCAGAGCACCGGAATCCCGTCCGGCAAATTCTCTTGGTTCTTCTTTTTCTTAAGCTTCTGGCCGGGGAAAATTGTGGCAGGTACCAACAATGCCAAGGTAACCACCAGGAAAGTCCATCGTCGCCAGGTATTTTGTGCCAACATTCTTCTGTACTCCTGAGATTTCTGTACTCACCAGGGGGCTTTCAAACAGGGAACAGGAAGAGTCACACCGACGCGCCTTCAAAGTGCATTTGACTGTCAAAGCGCTCTTCGTCAGCTCTGACCGCCACGCGTTCATAGGAGCCGTCCGGCTGTAACTGCCGCGCGTTAACGTTGTCGCGCAGATAGGCTGGCAAAACTTCATCCCGCAAGTAGTTCCGCAGCCTGGGGTCATTGACCGGACAGATGACTTCGATACGGCGATTCAGGTTGCGCGGCATCCAGTCAGCGCTGCCGATATAGACTTCTTCGTTGCCATCGTTGGCAAAACAAAGGACTCGACTGTGTTCCAGAAAGCGCCCAATGATGCTCCGTACTCGAATGTTCTCAGAAAGTCCGGGCACGCCAGGACGCAGCATGCAGATGCCACGCACGATTAGATCGACCTCCACGCCCGCTGCCGAGGCGTCGTACAGTGCCTGAATGATGTTGGGATCGGCCAGCCGGTTTAGCTTCGCGATAATGCGCGAGGTGCGGCCTGCTCTGGCATTGACCGTTTCGCGTTCGATCAGGGTCGTCAACTTCTCACGCAAGTTGACCGGCGAGATCAAAAGCCGGCGATAGCTGGCTTGGTTAGAATAACCGGTCAGATAATTGAAAAATTCGGTCGCATCCTCCCCGATCTCTTTATCTGCGGTGAATAGTCCGAGATCAGTGTAAGTCGACGACGATGTAGGCGTGTAGTTTCCAGTCGCGATGTGAACGTATCTTTTCAGCGCGCTGCCCTCGCGACGTATAACCAACGTCAGTTTGCAGTGAGTCTTCAATCTGACGAATCCGTAAACAACGTGAACTCCGGCGCGTTCGAGTCGCTGTGCCCATTCAATGTTGTTCTCCTCGTCAAATCGGGCCTTCAGTTCAATCAGGGCAGTCACCTGTTTTCCCTGTTCGCCGGCCGCGATTAACGCCTCCGCGATGGCAGATTGTTGTCCGGTCCGATACAGACAGATCTTGATTGCCAGCACGTCGGGATCGCTCGCGGCCTCGCGGATGAAGTTAGTCACTGTCGAATACGCGGTGTACGGATGATGCAGCAGTAGGTCCTGTTCTTTGATTACGTCAAACATAGGCCGGCCGGGTTTTAGCACTGCAGGTATAGACGTACGCAGTGGTCGGAATTTCAAGTCCGGTCGATTGAGTTCACACAGCTCCAGCAAGTCTGCAAAATTCAGGTGCCCATCGATTGGATAAATATCGTCAGACTCAAGACCCAGTGAGTTCGTCAGATAATCGAGCATGCCATCCGGCATGTCGGCGGCAACTTCAAGCCTAACCGGCGTGCCGAAACGACGCCTTCTCAGCTCCATCTGTAAAGCGCGCAACAAATCCTCTGCTTCGTCCTCGCGTATCTCGATGTCCGCGTCGCGTGTCACTCGAAATGCATATGCCCGGCCGGAGTGCATGCCAGGAAATAGCAAACCGAGGTTGGCCGCGATCACTTCGCTCAAAAAAACAAATTTC
>WNFP01006737.1_pt1 | contig 16480 bp, 17 predicted proteins | sample 5400201 | NCBI WGS metagenome assembly WNFP01 (sample SAMN13153355, study PRJNA577476) | soil metagenome | isolation source: 115 cm saprolite under Madrone tree | place: USA:California | collected 2016-06-14 | reverse complement strand
GCACCGTCAGCACCGATCTCGGCAGTGGCCGTCAGACCGTCGTCCTCGGCAAGGACTATGGCGCCGGCGAGATCATCGATCTCGGTATCGAAGACGATGCGGTCATTGTCGAAACCTATGAAATCTTGCCCGACGATCCACTCTCGGCCCGGGGCCGCATCGAGGCCCGCGCCGGCCTCGCTTCGGCCGGCGTCCGCTGCCGAATCGAAACAGTGACCGAGATAGCCTCGACGCGGACAACCTTCGATCTCACCTGCCGCGTCGACGCCTATGAAAACGACAGGCGCATCTTCAGTCGCCGTTTCGACAAATCCATTCCGCGAAATTTCATGTGATCGGCGACGAGTTGTCCCGCGCAGGCGATTGCCGTTGTCCGCGGTTTGTTTCTGCGACGGTTGGAATGTTTCGAATTTATTGATTGACAGCTCGAGGGTGGGGTTCAACCATGCGCGAACTCTCAGACAGACAGCCTATTCGAGCGAAGTAAAACCAACAAAAAGCACAGAACTAAAAGAGCAACGCTTTACAGGAGGATGTCCAAGATGGCTGGCAAGGTCTCAATTCATCCCGGCGTCGATTCCGGTTTGAAGCCCGCAGCGAAGGATTTCGCCGGCGGCAAACTTACCTGCAATTGCAAGCAGGATGCCGTCGAGGTGACGGTCAAGGGGCAAGTCGCCTTTAACCATGTCTGCGGTTGCACGAAATGCTGGAAGCCGGCGGGCGCCGTGTTTTCCCAGGTCGCCGTCACGCCGCGCGACAATCTGAAAGTGACGGCCAATGAGGGCAAGCTGAAGGTGGTCGACGCCTCGGCCGCGATCCAGCGTCATGCCTGCAAGGATTGCGGCGTGCATATGTATGGCCGCATCGAAAACACGAACCATCCGCTCTACGGCTTCGATTTCGTCCATACCGAGCTCTCCAAGGACAGCGGCTGGGCTCCGCCGGAATTTGCCGCCTTCGTCTCCTCGGTCATCGAGGCCGGCACCAAGCCTAGCGACATGGCCGGCATCCGGGCAAGATTGAAGGAACTGCATCTGGAGCCCTATGACGTGCTGTCGCCGCCCCTGATGGACCTAATCGCGACCCATACGGCCAAGGCCAAGGGCACCTTGCGCACATAAACTGCCCACCGGATCGCCTTGGCCAATGCCGACATCGCCGAGAGGAGCGGCCCGAGCATGTACAGCATACGCGTCGAGGGAGCGAAATTCGGCATCGGTTTCGGTTCGGCCTTGGCCATCGCGATTTCCTATACGACCAATCATTCCATCTTCTGGGCCATCGTCGATGGCATCCTGGGATGGCTTTACGTGGTCTTCTTCGCCCTGTTCCGCTAACCGGCTCAAGGCCGGGCGATGGCCGTCAGGTCGATGGGCCGGTCGATCTTGGCGCGTTCGCTCTGGGCGGCGCGAAGCAGATGGGACATGCGCACGGGCTGGCCTTCCCGCGCGGCAATCGACGCCGAGGAGCGCGCGATATCGCGAATGTCGGCGCCCGTCAGGGGCAGGCGGGCCAGCCGTTCCGGGTCGAGAGCCTCGACCGGTATGTCGGGGGGAAAGATGCGCCGCCAAATCTCGGCGCGCTGCGCCATATCGGGAAGGGCGAAGTCCACCACATAGCCTAGCCGGCATAGGAAGGCCGGATCGATCGCCTCCTTCGAATGGGTGGCAAGAATGACGATGCCCCGGTAATCCTCCATGCATTGCAGGAAGCAATTGCTTTCGAGATCGGCGTTGCGCTCATGGGCATCCCTGACATCGGTGCGCTTGCCGAAGAGCGCGTCGGCCTCCTCGAAGAACAGGAGGGCCCCCTCCTCTCGCGTCGCATCGAACAAAGCCCTGACATTCTTCTCTGTCTCGCCCATGTCGCTGCCGCCCACGCGGCTCAGATCGGCGTTGTAGAAGATCAGTCGGGTTTCGTTGGCCAAGACCTCTCCCGCCATGGTCTTGCCCGTGCCGCGGGGCCCGGCGAAGAGCGCGCTGATGGCACGGCCAGCCTTGACAGGGCCGGCCGCAATCGTCGTCTCCTGCGTCTGGGCGCGCCGTTGCAAGGCGATCTGGTCGAGAACGCGTAACGGCTGTTTAGGCAGCACAAGGTCCCGGCGCGTGGCACAGGGTTCGAATCGTTGAACCAGGTTGGTGAAGGCAGAGGCGAGCGGCATTGCCCAAGGCTAGCGAACCGATCTTAGGAAGTTGTTACCCGGTCCGGCGATGGCCGCAATCAGGCCGCATCGCGACGATTCATCATTAAGTTACCACGATGGCGCTTTCCTGGATCAACTTGCCCCGCCGCTTGCGATCAACGGCGAAGGGCGCCATGCGATCGTCGATCTGGCCTGTCACGATGGCCTTGGCCAGCAGATCGCCGCCGGCCGGGGCGCCCGCGATGCCGTAACTCCAACCGGCGGTCACCCAAAGATCCCGGCAATCCGGATGCGGCCCCAGAAGCGGCGCGAAATCGGATGTCGCATGGATATGCCCCGCCCATTGGCGCAAAATCCGGAGCCCGGCAAGCGAGGGCATCATCGCCACCAGATGGCGGGCGTAATGCGCCAGCACGGGAAGGTCCGAGGCAAGGGTCAATCCGGCTACGTCGCCATCGACCTCGCAACCGCCCACGATCTCGCCCCGCGCGGTCTGATGCAGATAGACGGTGCGGTCCAGCATGGCGAGCGCCGGCCCCAAAGCGGCGCGGGTCGGCTCGGTGGCGCAGGCTTCCAGCCGCCAGGGGCGGCCTTCCAGCTCGACGCCGGCAAGCAGCGCCACCCGCGGGCTATGCGCGCCGGCGGCGATGACCACGCTGTCGGCCCCGACCAATTCCTCGCCCAGACGCACCCCCACCGCGCGATCGCCCTGGCGCTCGATGCCGGTGACCGGGGTCTGATAGCGGATGGTGACGCCGCGGGCCAGACAGGCAGCCAGCAGGCCCTTCATCACGGCGTGATGGGGCGCGGTGCCGCCGGCATCGAAAATGATGGCCGACTTGACTTTGGCATGCGTAATGGCGGGCAAGCGGCGGCGGAATTCATCGCTTGGCAAGGCTCGTACGGCAACGCCGCATTCGCCGTTGACGCGCAGCACCTGCTCGCAGATGGCCGCCGTTCGGTCGCTTTCGGCCAGCACGACGTAGCCCCGGCGCGACACCATCACATTGTGACCCAGCCGCCGGGAGAGGCCGAGCCAGAGGCGGTGGGAATGGCCGAAGAGTCGCGTCCATTCCGGGGATGAAAAACCCGGTCGCACCAGCGTCCCGTTGCGGCCCGAGGCGCCGCCTTGCCAATAGCCCGCATCCAGGACCAAGACGTCGCGCAAGCCCCGTTCGGCAAGGCAAAATGCCAGCATCAATCCCTGGATGCCACCGCCGACGATGGCAACCGAGGCTTTCACCGGCTGGTCTCCGGCCGCACCAGATCGGCAAGCCCAGCCGCCTGCCCCAGGGTCAACGCGCCACGCGGCGGGCGATAGCTGGGATGGCCGAATGATTCGGCAGAGCGGCGCGTGATAGCAGCCAATGCTGCGGCCAGCAGGTCCCAGCAGGGAAAACCTTGGCAGGGGCCCATGCCGCAGCCGGTCAGCCGTTTCAGCTCTTCGACATGGTTGTGGCCCGCGCCCAGCAGATGGCGGATTTCCTCTACTGTCACATCCATGCAGGGACAGACCATGGCCTGATCGTCAAGCTTTGGCCCATGGACGATTGGCTCGCCGGCCTTTGCCGCGGCGCCCATGAGTTCGATATGCAAAGGCAGCTCGCCCGCCGTCAGGCGAAATTCTCCATCGGCGCGGGCTTGAAACGGCAAAGCCGGATCGGGCCGCCAGGGTCCGGCATGAATCAGGCAATCGCAGTCCAAGGCGTTGCCATTATCGTTGCCGGCGCCGAAGACAGCCCGCTCGACATGCCGAGCGCCGGTAATCCGGGATAGCGCTGCAGCCGGACGAGTGGCAACGATATCGGCGCCCAGACTGCCGAGCCGCACGCCGAGCGCCGCCAGATCGCCGGTTCCGATCAGAATTGCGCGACCCAGCGCGATGCCGCGATTGAGCAGCCCAACCGCTGTCCGCAGGTCGAGTACCCCGGGCAGATCGGCGCCGGCCACCAGAGGCGGAACGGAGCGCCGGCCGGTCGCCAGCACCAGGCGTCCGGCCTCGACGAGCTTGGCCGGCCCGCCATCCAGTGGCGCACAAACCAGCAAACGGCCATGGCGATAAAGCGCCGCGGCCTCACAGCCCGCGAGCAGGCGAACACTGCTTGGCAGGGGCGGGAGCTCGGCGCCGAGAGCCTTGGCGATCGCGCCGGGTTCGCGACCCCGCGAGATGAGCATGACCGACCGGCCGGATGCGGCCGCTGTGGCCGCGGCTTGTCGGCCCGCTGGACCGCCACCGATTACGGCGATATCAACAGTCAACCTCTCGCCCGGCAGAACCGATCCGGGGCGGTCGGCGGCGACCGCATCGCCGCCGCCGGCCATCATGCGCAGCAAGGATTCCCAGATCTGGAAGCGCCGGCTGCCGCCGGGCAGCCAGGCCGGGTGTTCAAATCCCCCGCGCAGCCAGCGCCGCGGGATCAAGCCCGCCAGGCGCAACAGATCGAAGCGCCCGTTGGGCCAGACATTCTGGGCCCGGACCTTCAGGCCGGCGCGGACGGGAATCTGATCGAGGCGCTGATTGGGCAAGCCATCGACCTGGCCTTTGACGCCGGCGAGAAAGCTGCCGGCGAGGCCAAGCGGACGATGGAACTTGCGCGAGCGTCCCAGGACATGGATGCCGGCGGCGAAAAGCACCGACGCCACATCGTCGCCGGCGCAAGCCTCGACGGGTCGGCCTTCCCAATGGATCGTGATTTTCTCGGCTGCGGCGTGCCGCTCGCGATCCATCGCCACGTTCCTTCGTCCGGCCTCGATCGGTCGGATAGTCGTCGATCGGGCGCCTTGCCTCCAGGGATTTTCCGCCGGGGGAGGCAGAGCCCATGATCGGCCCGTTTCCCCGACCGTACGCGCCTGCCCGCGGGAAATTGCGACGCGCCGGGCGGGAATACCGTCGATATCAAATCAAAAAGCCCACGGATGGGTGATATCCTGAAAGGCGGCAGGGCCCGGCGCCTGCGCGAACACGAGGAAAATCGCTGACATGGAGAGTTTGCGACCGACCCGCCGGCCCCGGCGGATGCGAGAAAACCATCATCTCGGCATGCCCATGCTGGGCTCCCCACCCTTGCGCAACCACCTGAAACCCATCGAGATCCTGAGCCACGACCAATTGATGTCGATCCACGAAGCCTCGCTCAGGCTGCTCGAGGAGACCGGCGTCGAATTCATGGGGCCCGCCGCCCGACAGAAATTCCGCCAGGCCGGCGCCGGCGTCGAGGATGCCACGGGGCTGGTGAGGATTCCCCGGGAGTTGGTGAATCGAGCCCTGCAGACGGCACCATCCTCCTTCGTATTGACCCCGCGCAACCCGGCGCGCGCGATCCATGTGGGGGAAAACCATATCTCCTTCGGCCTCGTGGCCGGCCCGCCCAACGTCCATGACCGCATCGCCGGCCGGCGCTCCGGCAACTACAAGGACTATATCTCGCTGATCAAGCTCGCCCAGAGCTTCGACATCATCCATTTCATCGGCAACCAACCGACCTCGCCGGTCGAACTGCCCGCCAGCACGCGCCATCTCGATTGCTACCTGGCGAACGTGACATATTCCGATCGGATCTATCACTGTACCGCCATCGGCCGGAATCGCGCCCTCGACGGCATCGATATGATGGCGATCTCGCGCGGCAAGACCCGCGAACAGATCCTCGACGACCCATCGGTTCTGACCATCATTTCCGTCAACTCGCCGCGCCGCTTCGACGAAGCCATGAGCGACGGGCTCATGACCATGTCGGAGTTCGGCCAGGCCGTGGTCGTGACCCCCTTCACCTTGATGGGCGCCATGACGCCTGTGACATTGGCGGCCGCATTGATCCAGCAGAATGCCGAGGCGCTGTCGGGCATCGTGCTTACGCAGTTGGTCAGACCCGGTGCGCCAGTGGTCTATGGAGCCTTCACCTCCAATGTCGATATGCGTAGCGGGGCGCCCGCCTTCGGCACGCCGGAGAATGCCCGGGCGACGCTGGCCGCCGGCCAATTGGCCCGCCTCTACAATCTGCCCTATCGGGCCAGCAATTCGAGCGCCAGCAATGTGGTGGATGCCCAGGCGGCTTATGAATCGGAGATGTCCATCTGGTCGGCGGTGATGGGCCATGCCAACCTCGTCTATCACGGCGCGGGCTGGATGGAGGGCGGACTCACGGCTTCCTTCGAGAAGGTCATCCTCGATGTCGAGATGCTGCAGATGATGGCGATGACCATCGCCCCCATCGACATCAATCCCAAGGAGATCGCCGAGGGCCTGGAAACCATCGCCAGCGTGCCCACCGGCGGCCATTTCTTCGGGTCGCAGCATACGCTGGCCCGATATGAGACGGCCTTCTATCAGCCTCTGGTCTCCAACTGGCAGAATTATGAGAACTGGGAGATTGCCGGCCAGCTCGATGCCACCCAGCGGGCGACGGCGATCTGGAAGAAAGCGCTGGCGCGCTACGAGCCGCCGCCGCTGGATCCGGCGGTCGTCGAGGCCCTGAATGCCTTTGTCGCCCGGCGCAAGGAAGAACTGCGCGGCGTCGATCATTAGGATTCTTTCTCGCTCGGCCATAAGTATGGCATTGCTATCCTCGGGGTTCGGTCACGGGAGTAGACGCCTTTGCGCATTCTGAGCATCGCCGGTTATCGCCTGGACCAGCCCTTCCGCGACGGACCCTATGTCTGCTCCGGCGGGCGCTCGGCGCTGGGCTTCGATTCCCTCGTGGCTCGCATCGAAACCGACGCCGGCATCACCGGTTGGGGCGAGATGGCGCCGCTGGGCGCTTTCTACGATCCAGCTTTTGCCGCGGGGGCGCGGGGCGCCTTCGCCGAACTGGCGCCGGCCTTGATCGGCCAGGATCCCGCCCAGTTGGTGGCCGTGGATCACCGGATGGATTTCCTGCTGAAGGGTCATCCCTATGCCAAGGCGGCCATCGACATGGCCTGTTGGGATATTCTGGGCAAGGCGGCGGGATTGCCGCTCGCGGAAATGCTCGGCGGGCGATTCGGCCAGCATGTCGATCTCTATCGTTCCGTCTCCCAGGATCGGCCCGACAAGATGGCCGCCCGCGCCGAGGCCTATGTGGCGGAGGGCTATCGGCGCCTCCAGGTCAAGGTCGGCCTCGATCCGGACGAGGACATCGAGCGCTTCGAGGCGGTGCGCGCCCCTGCGCCACATATGCCGAGTGCCGCGCGCTGCGCGCCGACTGCGACCGGCCGCTGATTCTGGACGAATCGATCGACAGTCTGTCCGCCTTGATCCAGGCCCATGCCGACCGCGTGGTCGACGGGATCACCATCAAGATCGCCCGCGTCGGCGGGGTCACGCGCGCGCGCCTGATCCGCGACGTGGCGGTGGAACTGGGCATTGCCGTCACCGTGGAGGATACGGGCGGTGCGGAAATCGATACTGCCGCCATGGTCCATCTCTCGCTCTCGACGCCCGAGGCGCTGCGGCTTCATACCGTCGATTTCCACAATTGGGTGACCAGATCCAATGCGCGAGGCATTCCGCCCACGGCCGATGGCAAGATCACCATGGGCTCGGCGCCCGGCCTCGGCGTCGAGGTGCTGGTGGAGAGTCTGGGGGAGCCGTTCTTCAGGGCCGGCACCTGAATTCCCCGCCCCCTTTATGGGGCGGGAGAATTTAGAGAGGGCCGGGCGCGCGCTATTTCACGTAGCCACCGATCGGCTTCTGGCAGGTGAATCCCTGGCTGGAACAGGTCGCCACGGCCCTGTCCGCGCTCGCCCCGCTGCGCCAGCCGTAGACGGCCGCGCCATTGTTTCCGGTGGTGATAAAGATCCCCAGGGCTCGTGGCGACGCATAGGGCACCATCGACGACCCGGCGAATGGCCGCCCAGCTTGTCGACCTAGAATCCCGTCTCCGCCAGTTGCGCCGGCCGCCATTTGATCAGCCGGTTTTCCAGCAGCGTGATCAGGGACTCCGCGGCCAAGGCCACCACGGCCAGCACGATCATGGCGGCGAAAACCCCGGCCGCGTTGAAGCTGCCCTGGGCGGTTGCGATCAACAGACCGATACCCTGGCGCGAGCCCAGAAATTCGCCGACAACGGCGCCCACCAGGGCAAAGCCGAAACTGACGTGCAGGCTGGCGATGATCCAGCTGAGCGCCGAGGGGATGACCACGGCCGTGGTCACCTGCCGGCGCGAGGCACCCAGGATGCGGGCATTGGCGATCAGGTTGCGGTCCGCCTCGCGCACGCCCTGAAACGCATTGCCGAAGACCACGAAGAACACCATCACCACCGCCAGGGCGACCTTGGAGGCCATGCCGAGCCCGAGGGAGATGATGAAGATCGAGCCGAGCACGACGCGGGGAATGGAGTTGGCAATCTTGATGTAGATGCTGAAGACGTCGGCCAGGAGCCGGTTTCGGCCCAGAGCGACGCCGCAGATGATGCCGAGCACCGCGCCGATCAGGAAACCCAGCACCGTCTCCTCCAGCGTCACCAGCACTTGCTGCCAGAGCGGCCCCTGCGAGGTGCCTTCGGTCAGCCAGGTCCAGATCTGCTCGCCGATCAGCGAGGGCATGGCGAAGAAGAAGGGGTCGATCCATTTGAAGCGGCCGGCCAATTCCCAGCCGCCGAGCATGACCACCACCAAACCGATGCGCAGCACGTTGACCAGGATCCGATGGCGCCGAAGCCGCACCTGGCTTGCCCGGGTCTCGGCGCTCTCCGCCATCCGGCGTGCCTCGTCGCCTTCGATCGCAGAATTCGTCGGGGATTCGTTCATGGCCTGTTGTCCGTCGATGTGGGTTTCCTTGCCCGCTCATAGCTGATGAGCACTTCATCGCGCAGGTCATTCCAAATCACCCGCGATATTTCGATGAAGCGCGGCTGATAGCGAATCTCCGCGGTCAGGCGCGGACGCGGCAGATCGATATCGTAGACGGCCTTGACCGTGGCCGGTCCCGCGGTCAGGACGAAGACCCGGTCGGCCAGCGCGATCGCCTCCTCCAGATCATGAGTCACGAAGACGACCGAGGCCGATGCCGTGGACCAATGCTGGAGCAGCTCGTCCTGCATCAAAACGCGGGTTTGCACGTCGAGCGCGCTGAACGGCTCGTCCATCAACAGAATTTCAGGCCCGTTGATGAAGGTTTGCGCCAAGGCGACGCGCTTTCGCATCCCGCCGGAGAGTTGATGGGGATAATGCGATTCGAAGCCAGTCAAACCGACGCGCCGGATCCAATCCTTGGCCAAGGCAATTGCCTCGCCCTTCGCTCGCCCGCGGAAGAGGGGGCCGGCAACGACGTTGTCGAGCACGCTCCTCCAGGGAAAGACAGCATCCTGCTGGAAGACGAAGCCGACGCGGGAATCGATGCCCGTGACCGGTTGGCCCATGATCCGCACGGCGCCGGCACTTGGGCGAGCGAGCCCCGCGATGAGGCTGAGGGTGGTCGATTTTCCGCAGCCCGTCGGTCCGACGACGGCGCAGAACTCACCCCTGCGGACCGTCATGTCGAAATTACGCAGAGCGGTGAGGCTCCTGCCGTCGGGCGTCACGAAGCGCTGGCTGACGTCGCGCAGCTCGATCGCCACTTCCCGATCGGCGACCGACGCGGGCATCTGACTCATGTCCCGCGCCGGCTCCGCATATTGCGCGCTCAGTTAATTCGCCACCGGTGCGGCGCTGACGAAGGTCGTGGTGTAGGTCTTGGACAGATCGATCGTCCGGCCCTTCACCGTCTTGTCGAATGTGGCCAGCACCTTCAGCACGGTCGGCGGTCCATCGGCCGGCATCACGCCATCGGGTGTGAACATCTGCTTTCCGGTCGCCAGCGCGTTGACGTAAAGGGTCTTGTCGCCAGCGTAGTAATCCTTCGGCATCTTTGCCGCGATTTCCTCGGCGCTGTGGGTCGCGATATAGCGCAGCGTCTTGACGAAGGCATTCGCCAGTTTCTGCGTTTCATCCTTGTGCTGCTCGACCCATTCCGTCTGCATATAGAGGCAAGCCGCGGGATAGACGCCGCCCAAGGCTTGGCGAGTCAGCTCGGCCGAGCGCATGTCGATCAAAATCTTGGCTTCGCCGGTTTTCAGCAGGCGCGAGATCGTCGGCTCCGTGGTCATGCCGGCGTCGATCTTGCCCTGTTGGAGAGCGGCGATGAAGGTGTTGCCGGCGCCGACGGGAACGCTGGTGAATTCGCCCAGCGCCACGCCGTTCTTCACGGCGAGATATTGGGTCAGAAAATTGGTCGAGGAGCCCAGGCCGGTGACGCCCAGGTTCTTGCCCTTGAAATCGGCCGGTCCCTTGATCTGGTCGGCCATCTTGACGGACACCAGTTCGACCTCGCCCGGCGCCTGGCTGAACTGGACCACCGATTCGACGAACTTGCCCTTGGCCTGCAGGTCGATCGTGTGGTCATAGAATCCGACGACGCCCTGGACGGCGCCCGCCAGCAACTCGTTCTCGGCCTCCACGCCCGCGGGCTCGGAGAGCAGTTCGACGTCGAGCCCTTCATCCTTGAAATAGCCCAGCTGCTCGGCGAGTTTGGCGGGCAGATAGATGATCTTCTCGATGCCGCCGACCATGATCGAGATCTTGTCGGCAGCCATGGCGGCGCCGTTCGCCCCGATCATGATCGCCACGACGGCAACGCCTAGCAGAAACTTCATATTCTTGAGCATGTTGTCTCCTCCCAGTGAGGTAAACCACCTTGTCCGGACGATCTTGCCGATCATCCGTCGGTGGGCTCTGCGGCCGTCATGGTCATCCATGAGGGAGCGTGCCCGCAATATTAGGGACGGCAAGCTTTCAACAAGCTTTCAGACCGGGAAAAACTTTACTTGAGTTAGGTCCCGCGATGGCACCACCCTTTGCCAGCTGAACAATGCAGGGTTCCGACCGGTCGCGATGCGCATTCTTCTTGTCGAAGATTCTCGTCAGCTGTCGGACTGGCTCGCCAAGACGCTCAGGCGCGAAAACTATGTCATCGACTGCGTCTACGACGGCGAAGACGCCGATCATGCTTTGCAGACGCAGGAATACGCGCTCGTCATCCTGGATCTCTCGCTGCCCAAGGTCGGCGGCATCGACGTATTGCGCCGTTTGAGAGCCCGCGGCAATGCGGTGCCCGTTCTGATCCTGACGGCGAACGATACCGTGGCGAGCCGCGTATCGGGCCTCAATACCGGCGCCGACGATTATCTGGCAAAGCCCTTCGACCTCAGCGAGCTGGAGGCGCGAATCCGGGCCCAGCTTCGCCGCGCGGGCAATCTCAAGAACCCCATGATCGAATGCGGCGCGCTGGTCTTCGACACCAACAGCCGGCAGTTCGCGCTGGCCGCCGTACCGCTATCCTTGACGCCGCGCGAGCATGCCGTGCTCGAGGCGTTGATTCGCCGCGTGGGCAAACCCGTCGGCAAGACGGCGCTTGCCGAAACCGTCTTCGGCTTCGAGGACGAGGCCAATCCGAACGCCATCGAGATTTATGTGCATCGGGTACGCAAAAAGCTCGACGGCAGCGATGTCGCCATCACGACCTTGCGGGGCCTTGGCTATGTGCTGCGGCGGAAAAATGGCAGCTAGGAGCCTGCGCCTGCAGTTGCTCGGCTGGCTTCTGATTCCGCTGGCCGGGATCGTCCTGGTCAATACCTGGATCACCTATGACAGCGCCAGCGTTACCGCAGGCATCGTTACCGACAGGACGCTGCTGGCTTCCGCCCGCTCGATGGCCGAACAGATCCAGACCAGCAACGGCGTGATGGAGGCCGTGATCCCGCCCTCGGCGCTGGAGATGTTCGCATCGGGCGCCGCCGACCGGGTCTATTATCGAATCGCAAGTTCGGATCCACCGTCGGGCAGCGCGTTGATTGCCGGATATGGCGATCTGCCGACCCCCGCCCGGCCGCCCGACGGGCTCTCCCCGCGCTACTATGACGCCCGCTATCGCGACAGCGATCTTCGCCTGGTCGCCATAAGGCAGCCCGTGGCGGGCGTCGCCACCTCGCATTCGGCCGACATCATCGTGGGCGAGACGCTGGGCGGCCGCGCGCTCATGATCAATCGGCTCTGGACCGCGGGATTTCTGCAGCAGGCAGCGCTCGTCCTGATCGCAGCGGTTTTCGCCTGGTTCGGATTGCAGCGGGGCCTGGCTCCGCTGATGGAGTTGGGGCGCGACGTGGTCAAGCGCCGGCCCGACGAGTTGGCGCCATTTTCCGATACCGCCCTGCAGTCCGAATTGAAGCCACTGGTCGGCGCGCTCAATCAGTATACGGAGCGATTGCAGGGTTGGAGCGCCGTTCAGCGGCGTTTCATCGTCAACGCGGCCCATCAGCTGCGCACGCCGCTGACCGTGCTGTCGACCCAGACCGCCTATGCTTTGCGAACGACGAGCCCGGCGGAAAAGGACGAGGCCCTGCAGGCCATTCGGGCCAATACCCGGCAGATGGCCCGTTTGGCCAATCAGCTGCTGACCATGTCACAGGTGGAGCCCGGCGGCCGGCCCATGAAAATTCAGCCGGTCGATCTCGTTGCCGCCGCGCGTCGGGCTCTCGAATCGCTGGTCGGCCTGGCGCTCGGCCGCAACATGGATCTGGGATTCGACCCGCGCGCCAAGGAGGCCATCGTCAGTGGCAACCCGACGATGCTTCAGGAACTCGTGGTCAACCTCGTCGACAACGCGTTGCGTTACACACCCGCGGGCGGGGTCGTCACCGTCGGGATCGAGCGCGCCGGCGCCGATTGGCTGCTGAGCGTCCGCGACAATGGACCGGGGATCGCCCCGGAGGAGCGCGAACGGGTCTTCGAGCGGTTCTATCGCGTGCTGGGCAGCGGCGCCGAAGGCAGCGGTCTGGGACTGGCCATCGCCAAGGAGATTGTCGAGTCCAGCGGAGGCACCATTGCGTTGGCCGATACGGAGGCGGGCGCCGGCTTGCTGGTCGTTGTTCGCTTGCCCGCCGCCGAAGCGGCCGACGTCCATGGCCAGACGAGCCCTTCTGAGCGTTCTTAAGCCTCAAATCTCTTCGGATTGTGGAAAGCCGTCGGTCTTGCCTGCGCCACGGCAACCGCTTTGCAGAGATTGCGGGGCGGCCTATGTTTATGGGCTCGGTTGGATCATCAGGTTCGCTCTGCCAGGTCTGGAAACGGGGCCGGGCCGCTGGAGGAGAAAGGCGATGCCGGTGACGCACGAGCCTTGGCTCGTCGCGCTCTCGCTGATCGTGGCCATACAAGGCGCCTATGTCGGGCTGAGCCTTGCGGTCCAGATCGCCGACGCCCGGGGCTTGCGACGGCGCCTGTTGCTCGCCGGCGCCGCCATATCGCTGGCCGTGGCCATCTGGTCGATGCATTTCGTGGGCATGCTGGCCGCCCGCCTGCCTTTCCCCGTCGACTATCTCGTCTTTCCCACGCTGCTGTCGTTTCTCGTCTGCGTCATCGTCGTGGGCGCGGCGGTTTTCGCCGCCAGCGCGGGCCCCCCGACGGGCACGCGCCTGGCATTCTCCGCCGTGGTAATGGGAGGCGGGATCGCGGTGATGCACTACATCGGCATGACGGCCCTCCATGCCAGCGCCCATATGGAACACGCGCTCCGCTTCGTCATCGCCAGCGTCGCGGTGGGGATCGCGGCCTCGGGCTTGGCTCTCTGGTTGGCGGGTGGGCGACATGGGCGGCCGCCGCTGCTGTTGTCCGCGGTCGTACTGGGCGTCGCCATCGCCGGGATGCATTACACCGCCATGGCGGGATTGAGCCTCTATCCCCATGACTTGGCGCCCTCGACCGGGCCGGCACTCTCGCCTGATCTTTTGGCCATCGTGGTGGCCATCGTCGCCTTCGTGGTCTCCGGCATCTTCCTGTTGATCCTGGTCCCCGATCGCTCGCTCCAGCCGGCCGGCGTCGCTTCGACTGTGCCGGGCGAGGCGGTGGCGCCAAGTCCTGCCGCCACGCCGCCCGCCGGCGCGGATCTGGGTCGGGGCACATTTGCGCCCCTGGGCGGCGCCGGCGGACCGCCCCGGCGCAGCGCCAGCCATCTTCCGGTCGAACAATCCGGCGCCACGCGGTTCCTGCCCATGGAGGAAGTGGTCGCCGTCCATGCCAATGCCCATTACACCTATGTCTTCGATGGCAAGGCAAAGCTGTTCTGCGCGCTTTCCATCGGCGAGGTGGAGCAGCGATTGGACAATTCGCGCTTCGTACGGGTCCATCGCAGCCATATCGTCAGTCTGGAGCGGATACGCGGCCTTAAGCGGGCGGGCGACAACGGGATCATCGATCTTGCTTCGGAGACGCCCTATTCGGTGCCCGTCAGCCGCAATCGACTGAATTGGCTCAAAGCCCGCCTGGGCGTGAAGGCCGGATCGGTGACTCCCTCGGCCGTCTAACAGGCGAGCTTATGGTGCGACGCAGCAAAATGGCACCACTGCAAGCCCGGGTTGGTCTTTGGCCTCGCAAATCACGGTTACCCACAGGTTCGGCCGATTTCTTGCGTCAGTTTTCCTGCCGCATTTGGTGCGTTTCATGCGCGCTTGACGTAGTTCGTGAATTCCCCGCCCTCTCATGCAGTCACGGTTGCTGCTGCACCGCGGAGGGCGGCAGGCTTGTCCTTGCGTTGCTGACAACAATCAGTTGGGTCCGACGCGTCGGTCGGTTGTTTGCGCCGACCGATGCTCCAACGGGCCCCGGGGAGGAATGCCGTGATACCAGGAGCCTTCGCCTATCATCGCCCCAAATCGGTCGCCGAGGCCGTGGGAATGCTGGCCGATCTGGGCGATGACGCCCGCGCGCTCGCCGGCGGCCATAGCCTGATCCCCATGATGAAGCTGCGGCTCGCCAAGCCCGAGCATCTGGTGGATCTCGCCGGCATCAGCGAACTCAATGGGGTGCGGACCGAAGGCGGCGACATCGTCATCGGCTCCATGACCACCCAGAACGAGCTGCTGCGCTCCGACCTGCTGGCGGCCAAGCTGCCGATCCTGCGCGAGACTTCGCTGGTCATCGCCGATCCCCAGGTCCGCAATGTCGGCACGCTCGGGGGCAATGTCGCCAACGGCGATCCGGGCAACGACATGCCCGCGGTGATGATGTGCCTGGGGGCGACATATCATGTGGCCGGCAAGGGCGGCGAACGGCGCATCGCCGCGCGGGATTTCTACCAGGGCGCGTATTTCACGGCGCTGGAGGCAGGCGAGATCGTCACATCGATCCGCATACCCGCACCGCCGGCGGGGCACGGCTATGCCTATGAGAAATTGAAACGCAAGGTTGGCGACTATGCTACCGCGGCCGCTGCTGCGGTTCTGACCCTCAACAAGGGCGCGGTCAATTACTGCTCCATCGGCCTCACCAACGTGGCGGAAACGCCGCTCTGGGCCGAGGCAGCGGCCAAGCACCTCATCGGCACGACGCTGGATGGGGGAAGCGTGAAGAAAGCCGTTGCGGCGGCAGAGGCCATCACGGCGCCGGCCTCCGACAACCGTGGGCCTGCCGCCTATCGCACCAAGATGGCGGGCGTGATGCTGACGCGGGCCTTGGCGCGGGCCAAGACGCGCGCTGCCTGACCGGGAGGTATAGACATGGCAAAGACGCAAATCGCGATGAAGGTGAACGGCAAGGCGGTGGAAGCGCTGGTGGAGCCCCGCACCTTGCTGATCCATTTCCTACGCGAGGAATTGAGCCTGACCGGCCCCCATATCGGCTGCGAGACCAGCCATTGCGGGGCCTGCACCGTCGATCTCAACGGCAAATCGGTCAAGTCCTGCACCATGTTCGCGGTCCAGGCGAACGGGGCGGATATCCTGACCATCGAGGGTATCGCCAATGCCGACGGATCGCTGCACGCCCTCCAGGAAGGTTTCCGTGAGATGCATGGGCTGCAATGCGGCTTCTGCACGCCTGGCATGATCACCCGCGCCCATCGCCTGCTGCAGGAAATTCCCAACCCCAGCGAGCAGGAGATCCGCGAGGGCATCGCCGGCAATCTCTGCCGTTGCACCGGCTATCAGAACATCGTGAAGGCCATTCAATACGCCGCCGCCAAGCTCAGCGGCGTGCCGGCCAAGGAGGCTGCAGAATGAACGAGATCACCCCGACATCCGCGGAACGCGCCGAGCGCCTGCAAGGCTTGGGCTGCAAGCGCAAGCGGGTCGAAGACATCCGCTTCGTCCAGGGCAAGGGCAATTACGTCGACGATCTCAGGCTGCCCGGCATGATCTTCGGCGATTTCGTGCGCTCGCCCTATGGCCATGCCCGTATCAAGAAGATCGACGCGACCAAAGCCAAGGCCGTGCCCGGAGTCATCGCCATCCTGACCGCCGCCGATCTCAAGCCCCTCAGCCTGCATTACATGCCGACGCTGGCTGGCGACGTGCAGGCCGTGCTGGCCGAGGAGAAGGTGCTGTTCCAGAA
>WNFP01001885.1_pt1 | contig 16481 bp, 11 predicted proteins | sample 5400201 | NCBI WGS metagenome assembly WNFP01 (sample SAMN13153355, study PRJNA577476) | soil metagenome | isolation source: 115 cm saprolite under Madrone tree | place: USA:California | collected 2016-06-14 | reverse complement strand
ACGCGGTCGACGTCGCCGACCACGAACTTGGTGCGATGGTCCTTGATCTGGCGGTAGGGCTGCATGACGTAGGAACGGATCTGGCTACCGAAGGAAATGTCCATCTTGGTTTCGTCGAGCCGGTCGGTTTCCGCCTGGCGTTTCTGGATCTCAAGATCGTAGAGACGGGAGCGAAGCATCTTCATGGCCAGCTCGCGATTTTTGTGCTGGCTGCGCTCGACCTGGCAGCCGACCACGATGCCGGTGGGAATGTGCGTGATGCGCACGGCGGTTTCCACTTTGTTGACGTTTTGGCCGCCCTTGCCGCCGGAGCGGAAGGTATCGACGCGTAAGTCTTCCGGCCGGATGTTGATTTCGATTTTGTCGTCGACCTCGGGAATGACGAAGACGGACGCGAAGGAAGTGTGGCGGCGCGCGGCCTGGTCAAATGGCGAGATGCGTACGAGGCGATGCACGCCAGCTTCACCGACGAGCATGCCATAGGCGTTTTCACCGGCGAACTGGATGGTGGCGTTCTTGATGCCGGCTTCTTCGCCGGGCGTTTCATCGAGAACGACAGCGCTCATGCCTTTGCGCTCGGCCCACCGGAGATACATGCGCAGCAGGATGGAGGCCCAATCCTGCGACTCGGTGCCGCCGGCACCGGGCTTGATGGTCATGATGGCGTTGAGGTGATCGCTTTCGCCCGAGAGCAGCGTTATGGTTTCCAAGTCGGCGATGTAATTCTCCGCGTTGCTTAGCTCGCGGTCCAGCTCTTTGAGCAGATCGTTGCGCTGTTCGGCGTTGGTTTCTTCCTGAGCGAGGTGAATATAGGTGTCGAGGTCGCCGGAAAGCGAAGCGAGCTTTTCGTCGGCGGTGATTTGATCTTCGGAGCGCTTGCGATCGCGCAAGACGGATTGCGCGACTTCCTGATTGTTCCAGAAATCGGGCTGCGCGATGCGGGCTTCCAGAGATTTCAGGCGTTCGCGATGTGGCGCGGCGTCAAAGATAGCTCCGGATCATCGCCATGCGAGGCTTGAGGAGTTCGTAGCGGTGCTGGAGGTCTTCGAGAATCATTAGATGTAGGCGCGCGTTAGAAGCTAAGAAGCCGGCGGGGCGGGGCCTAGAGTCCCTTACAGCAGCGGCTTAAGCCGCTGGGACGCGCTGAAGCGCGCCCCCACAAGTGACGGGGGAATCTCCGTTATTGGCATCAAGAGTTCTTCGCGCGCTGTATTTCCTTTCCGAAACGTTAGAGCTAACAGAATAACGGAAACGAGGACGCAGAGCCAAGCGAACCAATCGCCGAAGCGCGTGTAGATGGTTTCGCCGGTGCGAAAGTCGTAGGGCAAATCGACGGCGGCGCGGACGTCGGGAGGCAGCGGGCTGAAGACGCGGCCGTAGGGATCGACGCTGACGGTGAAGCCATTGTTGGTGACGCGAAGGAGCCAGCGGCGATTTTCGACGGCGCGCACGCGGGCCATACGGAGATGTTGTTCGGGCGCGGCGGAACGGCCAAACCAGCCGTCGTTGGAGATGTTGACCAAGAGATCCGCGCCAGCGGCGGCGAAGCGACGAACCTCTCCGGGGAAGATAGCTTCGTAACAAATGAAGGCGCCGAAGGTGTAGCCGCCAGGGAGAAGCGCGACGGAATATCTGCTGCCCTTGCGGAAGCCGCCGACTTCGTCAGAGACACTGGCGACGACGCGATGGATCAGCGGAAAGGGCTCGTATTCGCCGAAGGGCACGAGGTGAATTTTATCGTAGGTGAAAACCCTTTGACCTTGCTGGTCCAACAGAATGGCGCTGTTGTACGGAGCGGGCGCAGTGTGCGCGTTGGCGGATGATTCGGGCGCGGGCTTCCACTCGATAACTCCGGCGAGGAAGGGATGCTGAAAATGAATGGCGAGCAGCGAAGCGTGGCGCGCGAACTGCGGATCTTCGAAGGAAAAGGGCGCGGGGGCTTCCGGCCAAACGAGAAGGTCGGTGGAGTGATTGGAAGCGGCGAGGCTTAGTTGCTCGATTTCCTCGAGATCGCGGGCGTGCATCTTGAACCAGTCCGCAGGGTACTCCATGGCTTCCGGAAAGTTGGGCTGGACGGCGCGCGCGAAATGATTGGCGGAAGTCCGCGGGACGAAACGCGGACCGATAGTCATCACCGCGATAATGAACACAGCGGCAGCGGAAAGAAACGTAGCGCGCATTTGAGCAGGCGGCGCGGGAGCCAGAGTGGTCCACGCGAGTAACGCGTTGTAGCCAGCCACGACGAAGGAGAGCCCCCAGATGCCGGTGATCGTGCCGAGCTGGAGAAGAGCGAGATTCGCGGAGGCGGGGTAGCCCAGCAAATTCCAAGGAAAACTGATTTCAGGAAGATGTGCGAGGGCGAATTCGAAAGTGACCCAGAAAAACGGCGCGCCGACGCAGGCCAGCACGAGGCCGCGCTGTGCGAGACAGCGAACGCACCAGGCGAACGCGCCGGTTAGAACGCCCATCACAGAAGCGATGAGAAACAGAATTGCCCACCCGCCGAGGCGGGAAAGGCCGCCGTGAATGGCGAGCACAGTGGCAATCCAGGGCACAGAAGTAAACACGAAAAAGAGCGTGTGGACGAAGCCACAAGCGAAGGCGATGCGCGGGCGTGCGTCCAGAATGACGACGAGGAGAAGCCCAATGCAAAACCAGGAGTAGATGCCAAAATAAAATCCGGTATAGGATAGCGACAGCGCCGCCCCAGAGACGGCGGCGCAGACCAAGCGAAATGCCGCGGGTGTCGCCGGTCCCGGGTACGGCGGGAAAAAATGAGTCCAGGAACGCAACGGCATCAATGCTTCACGATAGCTTTGAAGCCGGCGCCCTCGAGGCCTTTCCTGGCGGCGTCCGCGGATTTTTGATCGGCGTAGGGGCCAACTTGCACACGGTAATATTTGTCGCCTTGCGGAGAAACTACGAAGGCCGGGAATTTTTTCTTTTGCAGGTGAGAGGCGAGGCTCATGGCGTCGGATTCACTGCGCGTCGCGGCGACTTGCAACGTGTAGGAATTCGCGGGGATCGCGGGTACGGAGGCGGTTTTTCCGCGCTTGCCCTTTGCGGCGGCCGAAACAGTGCGCGGAGTTGGCGCAGGGACGGACCATGCAGGCTTCAGATTGTCGTCGGGCGAAGAAGACTTGCCGGAGTTGTAGAAGCTCCAGTCGGAGTTGGGCTGGGCGTTTACGTCGTTGGCGGGATCGGAATCGCGGCGCGCTTCATTCGAACGCTTTGCGGAGGGATCGGATTTGGGAGCGACAGGGGCGGGCCGAAGCGTGCGCGGATTCGAAGCGGCCCGCACCTGGCCGTCGTACTGATTGCGGCCCATGACATAGCCGAGGGTGAAGAAAACGCCGGAGAAGAGAAGCATCAACATGAACAGGCCGATGACGTGCCTGCTCTCCAGCACGCGCTCGCCAGCTCCCCCGCGTCTACTCCCAGATGCCATTCTTACTTGTTTTGTCCCCCTAACGACTGCACCCAGCTGTTAATGATATCGATGGGCAGCGGAAACACAACCGTTGTGTTCTTCTCTACACCTATCTCGGTAAGCGTCTGCAGATAGCGAAGCTGGATGGCGGAGCGTTGCGTCTCGAGAACCTTGGCAGCTTCGGCCAATTTCGCGGACGCTTGGAACTCGCCATCGGCGTGAATAATTTTTGCGCGGCGTTCGCGCTCGGCTTCAGCCTGGCGGGCGATGGCGCGCTGCATCTGTTCGGGGATGTCGACTTGCTTCACCTCGACTTTGCTGACCTTGATCCCCCAGGGCTCGGTTTCCGTGTCGAGAATGAGTTGCAGCTTGGCGTTCACTTTGTCGCGCTGGGCAAGGATTTCATCGAGTTCGAACTGCCCGACGACGCTGCGGATGGTGGTTTGCGCGAGCTGCGAAGTCGCATACTGATAATTTTGCACCTGGGAGAGCGCGAGATTGGCGTCGACGATGCGGAAATAACAGACGGCGTTCACTTTCACGGAGATGTTGTCGCGCGTGATGATGTCTTGCGGCGGGACATCGAGCGTTTCGATACGCATGCTCATGCGCGTAAGCGTTTCGATGGGCCAGAAGACGAGGTTGAGACCGGCGCCCTTCGCTTGCGGCATCATCCGGCCGAGGCGGAGGACCACGCCGCGCTCCCACTCTTTGATGACGTAGAGGGAATTCCAGAACCAGATGAGCACGAAGCCGATGATGACCAGCGTACCTACACCGAAGAACTCGAACATTTGTCCTCCTAACTCGAGCGAATCAATCTAACTCATTGCCGGCAGTTCGGTCTTGAAAATCGCAAAGGGCTTGGCGATGGCACGCTTCTACGCCAGCGGCTCCACATAAAGCTTCAGGCCTTCCATTTTTACCACACGCACGGATTTGCCCTCGGGCACCGGCTGATTGGATATGGCGCGCCAGAGTTCGCCATGAACGCGGATCATGCCTTCGGCGCCGTCCGCCAACGGGGTGACGACAATTCCCTGCGCATTGATCATTTCCTCGCGGCCGGTCTGCGCTTTCCAGCTGCGGGAACGCAAGACAAGGCGCATCAAAAAAACGGTAAGCGCGGCAAAGGGCAGCGTCACGGCAACGGCCACGCCCAGGCTGACGCCACCGGCGGTTAGCGGCGAGCGAATCAGAAACATGGCGCCGAGCAACATGGACACTACACCGCCGGCAAGAAGCACGCCATGGCTGGTGTATTTCGCCTCCAGAATAAACAGCGCCAGGGCCAGCAAGATGAGAAGGACTCCCGCGATGTTAACGGGAAGAAGTTGCATCGCATAGAGGGCCAGCAAGGTGCAGATACCGCCGATGACTCCCGGCGCAATCACGCCGGGATGAGTGAACTCCGTGTAGAGGCCGAGCACGCCGACGATCAGAAGCACGAAAAAGACGTCCGGCTCGACGATGCGCGCGAGGAATTTCTGCCGGCCGGACAATTCAAAGGGCGTGAGCCTGGCGTTTGCAAGCGAAAGTTTCGTCTTGCTGCCGTCGAAACGCGTAATCTCCCGGCCATCGAGCTGCCGAATTAGGTCGTCGGTCGTAGGGGCGACGAGATCAATCATCTTGCCATCCAGAGCCTCTTTGTCGGTAAACGCCTTGGCATCGGTGACCGCGGTTTCCGCCAGCTTCGGGTTGCGCCCGCGTTTGTCGGCGTAGCTGCGCAAGAAGGCCAAGGCGTCGTTGAGAATCTTGCGCTTCATGGTTTCGTCGATTTGCAGCTGCCACCCGGCGATCGCAATGACTGGAGAAGCGGCTCCGGTGTGCGTGCCGGGAGCCATGGCGGCAATATCCGCGGAGAGAAGAATAAAAAAACCGGCGGAAGCGCCGCGAGCTCCGGTGGGCGTGATATACACGGCGACGGGAACACGCGAGGCCAGGATGTGCTTGATGATGTCCTGCATGGAGGCACTGAGGCCGCCCGGGGTGTCCATAGTGATGAGAATAAGCGAGGCGTCTCGCTTTGCGGCGTCGGCGATGCCCTCATCGATGTAAGTGGCGAGAATGGGCTCGACTTCGCCGTCGACTTTTAGTTCAAGGATGACGGCATTGGACGCATGCTCGTCAGCAGATGCGGAAGGAAAAAGCCAAAAAAGAGCAAAGCTGCATAGACCGGTGAGAAGAAGTCTGCGCCGCGAAAACGAGTTGCCATCGAAGACAACACTGTGCTTCATTGCGCGCCTCCCTTGGGCTTGGAGTTTTGGAGGTGTTCGAGCAATTGTTTGGCTTCCGTGTAGCTAGGCGCAAGTTGCAAGGCGCGCTGCACCTCGGTTCGCGCCAGATCGGTTTTTTTCTGTTCGAGGTAGATGCGGGCGAGCATCGTGCGAACCAACGCGGAGTCGCGAGCCGCAAGCGAGGCCTGGAGTTCCTTGACAGCGTCATCGAGCTTGCCGCGCCGATGATTGATTTCCGCCAGGCCGCGGTGCGCGGCGGCGTTGGCGGGTTCGTTGCGCAAAACGCCGCGAAATTCATTTTCGGCGGAATCGAGTCGCCCTGCGGCAAGCTCCTGGCGCCCGCGGCGGATATGCGAGGCGGAGGTGTCGACCGCGGTACTCGCGGCAGTGGAATTCGCTGCGCTCCCGGAGGCTGCAATTTCCAGGCGCAGCGCTGTGGTGTCCAGCTCGGTTCGTATGCGCGCGAGGCGGAAGCCCGCATCCGGTTTCGCGTCCACATGGGCGGACTGCAGCGCATTGGGGCCGAGAGCCTCCGCAGCGGATTCGCGCTCCTGATCGGCCTCGGCTTTCTTTCCAGCCTTCTCCAAGGACTGAACAAGCAGCACACGATCTTCGGGATTATCCGGCTTGCGCTCGGAGGCTTCGCGGAAGGCGGCAACAGCCCCAGCCAAGTCACCGGTCTGCATGGCGAGCAGGCCGAGATTAAAAGGATAGTCGTCCTCGTCGGGGTCAATATCGGTGGCCCGGCGAAGATCGGCCTGAGCAGCAGCGGTCTTGCCCTGGCGGGCGCGCGCAACGGCTAGATTGTTCAGAATTTCCGGGGGTTCCGCGCCCGTTGCGTCGGCTTGCGGTTCGTTCTTGCCATCACCGCGCACGGCTGTCTGAAGGGACGTAAAGACTTCCTCAGCGCGCTCCGGCTGATTCATTTGCAAGCGGCAAACGCCAGTGGAGAAGAGCGCTTCGATATAGCGATCGTGAGCAGGCGGAACATGAGCCAAGAAGGAGAGCGCGGTGGCGCAGTCGTTGCGAGTGAAATAAGTCTCAGCGAGAGCGAAATACGGATCGGGCCATGACGGCTCCAGCCGAGAAGCTTCGCGCAATTCACGCAGCCGCGGCTCGTCTTCATTGGCCATCAGCCCGCGAATATAGTGCTCAAAAGCGTCGAGACGCAACGGACGCTGGGCTTTGGAAAACTCCGCGAGCGTGGGGCGGTAGGCTTTGTCGCTCCAGGAAAGCAGGCGCCAGACCACCTTGGATTGCACCTCCATGAGCGAATCGAGAGGACCGGTTTCGCGTACGGAAGGAAACAGAGTCAACGGATCGGTGCGAAGGACGCGTGAATCGATCGTCAAAGTTTTGCCGTCGGAAGTGAAGGAGCCGAACACCACGAAATCGGCGTCGAGGTCCTGAGCGACACGCAGCATGCTGGCGCGGCTAAGCTTGCCGGAGAAAGGAAGGCCGTTGCGTTCCATTTCGGTGGTGCGACCGGCGTGGGAATAGACCTGTTGGCCGCCCGCGGAGAGCGCCTGGATGGCGAGCTCTTCAAGGCCTTCGCTGAGCCAGGCGAGTCGCGGTGAAGCGCCGGCGCTCGCGAAGGGGAAAACAAGATAGACGCCTCGATTGCCCGGCGGTTGCTGGGCACACAGGGAGGTGGTAAAGAAGAGCGCGGCGCAGAGAACAATCAAAGCTCGCGAATTCAAATTGCGTGGGGACATGTTCAATTGAATTGTAACAGAGAGAAGCGAGCAGCGATTCAGGGATTGCTGCGTGAAAAGCGCGCGACTAATTGAAAATTGAAAAGAGAAGTTCTCAGCCGTTCATCGCACTGAATACGTAGGTTGAGATCCTTGGCTAGGCAGATCAGGGCTGCGCGGATTCAACCGTCTTAGGAGCCAAAAGATCGATGACGACCGGATCTTTCACCACGGCGGCGAAGGCCGGGTCCCTCTTCACTTCATTGAACTGTGCGTAGCCCTCTTCTTTTGCCTTGCGCAAATAGAAGACGGCGCGCTCGACATTGCCCGCTTCCGCAAAAGATTTGGCAAGCAGGAAATAGAAGCGGCCGCGGTCCGGCACGGAACGATCCTGCAGGATGGAGCCGGTGCGCGAAGAACCGCGCTCGAAGAATTGCGGGTCCATCGCCAAAGCGGTACGGAAGGCGGCGATGGAGTCATCGTACTTGCCCTGGCTGAAATACGCATAGCCGAGATTGCTGTAGAGCACGGGCATGTCGCGACGCATTTTGATCGCCTTTTGATAGGCGCGAACGGCTTTGCCGTATTTTTTGCGCTGGTACCAGATCGTGCCGATGTTATTTTCAGCGTCGGCGTATTGCGGGTCGGCCTTTACAGCGCGCTCGTAACACTTCAGCGCGGCTCCCAAAACGGTTTGCTGGTGCAGCGCGATGCCAAGTTTGTTTAGGTAAACCGCGTTGTGAGGATTTTGCTCGCTGAGAATTCGGTATTGCTCCATGGCCTCGTGATACTGCTTGCGAGCCATGTACAAATCTCCCAATTCCTCCCCGCTAACCTGGCGGTCGGCAGGGTTTACCGCCGCGTTAGAAACCTGAGACTGCGTCTGCATGGGAGGAACGAATAATTTCTTGGCGGAGTCGTCGCTGGTCCGACCTATAGAGGGAAGCGTCAGGCTAACGAGGAAAAAACTAGCGGAAAACGCCATTCGAAGACGAGTCATGGCGAGTCTCCTTTGTTATCCGGCTTAGTCTTGTCCGGCTGCGATGTGTCGTCCGGCTTAGGCTTGTCGGAGTCCTTCTTCTTACCTCCAAAGATACCAAAAATCTTCTGCAAGGGGCTCTTTTTCTTTTCGTCTTCCTTCTCTTTGGCCTCGACAGGTACCGGAGGCTGTCCCTGGCCGGTGGCGTTTAGCGGACGATTCGGATCATAAGGAATTGGCTTTCCGTCGGCGTCCTTAGCAGGCTCCTTGGGTTGTCCGCCGCCGAACACGTGGGATAGCCAGGAACCCGTAGAACTGAAGACGTTGTGGCCGCCGTGAATTTCGCAATACTGCGTTGGTGCGGAACCCGCAACGTAAACCTCCTGTCGCGTGGTAGGGCAATTGGGGGTGGCCAGCTGCAAGGATTCAGGATCGACCAGGACGGATTGAACGCCTTCCGGAGGGTCGAAATCCTTGACGTCGCGATAGGTGGGTAGCGCGGTGGCGTGGTTCATGAAGTCCGCCCAGATCGGGGCTGCAGTGACCCCGCCCGTAAATCCGAGATCGCGATTATCGTCGAAGCCAATCCAAATGACGCACAACAGGTTGGAGGTGAAGCCCACGAACCAGCCGTCGCGCGAAGTGCCGGTTTTCCCTGCGGCCGGCAGAGTGAAGCCGCGGGCGCGCACGCCGGCGCCAGTGCCACGATTCAACACATCCTTCAGCACGCTGGTAACAAGAAAGGCGACGCGTGGGTCAAGGGCGGTGTGCGTCTGCGGCGTGACTTTCTCCAGGATCTGGCCGTCTGCGCCGATGATGTTGCGAATGAACTGTGGCTCGGCACGCGTGCCGATGTTTGCGAAGGTGGTGTAGCCAGCGGCGACGTCCACCGGCGTCATGTCGTAGGCCCCCAGCGCCACTGCGGGAGTCGCGCGAATATTGTTCCCCAGGCCCATCTGACGTGCGATTTGCACGACGCGCCCGTAGCCGATGAGCTCGGCAACTTTCACGGTGGCCACGTTCAGGGAATTGGTGAGCGCGTCGCGCGCAGTCACGCGGCCCATAAACCTCTCGCCGTAATTGTTGGGAGTGTAGTCGACGCCATCGTACTCGAACGTGGTGGGCTCATCGTCAATCGTGGTGGCCGTAGTGACGATAGGCTGAACGCCATCCACCGCGCTGTCGAACGCGGCGGCGTAGACGAAAGGCTTGAACACCGAGCCAGGCTGGCGATGCGCGAGAGCGTGATTGAGTTGGCTCTGGCCGTAGTCGCGCCCGCCAATAACCGCCTTGATTTCCCCGGTCCGCGGGTCTAGCGCAACGAGCGCCGCTTGCGCCTGCGGGATCGGCTCGTCCGAGCCTTTCTTGGCTTGTTCCTTTCGCCAGCGGTCATATTTCTTGGCCAGAAGAACGTCGACATTCTTCATCCCAGCTTCGATCGCGGACGCCGCGGCCCGTTGCAGAGCGGGGTCGAGCGTGGTGTAAACGCGAAAGTTTTCGCTGAGCAAGTCGCTTTCAGAGTATTTGTCGAGCAGGTGGTCCTTGACCATGTCGACGAAGTAGGGGGCTTCGCTGCCGGAGATGGAGGCTTTGATGATGTTCAGCGGGGCCTTTTTGGCGTCCTGAACCTCTTCCTCGTTGATGTATTTGTTCTCCAGCATTTGCGTTAGCACCCGGTCGCGGGCTTGCGCGCCGCGCTCCGGGTGGCGGTCGGCGGAGGAATAATAGTTGGGCGCGCGAATGATGCCGGCCAGATAGGCGCACTCGGAAAGGCTGAGCTGACGCAGGTCCTTGCCGAAATACGCGACACTGGCTTGCGAAAATCCCCGGATGCCGAAGCTGCCTCGGTTGCCGAGATACACTTCGTTGGCATACAGCTCGAAGATTTGCGGCTTGCTGAAGCGCTGCTCGAGCTCGATCGTAACCATGGCTTCGGCGACTTTGCGGCGTAACGTGCGCTCGTTGCTGAGAAAGAAAGTCCGCGCCACCTGCATGGTGACGGTACTGGCGCCCTGAAAATGGCTGCTGGTGTGGCGCAAGTCAGCCCAGGCAGCGCCGGCGATGCGCAGGAAGTCGAAGCCGCCATGCTCGAAAAACCGCTTGTCCTCCGCGGAGAGAATGGCGTGCACAAGCAGCGGGGGGAGATCGTCGTAGCGGACGGCGCGGCGCTTCTCGCGCGCGCTGTCGAAGAGATTGGTGATCAGCTCCGGCTCGATCTCGGCGTTATCGAGGGAGTTGCCGCCGCCGAGCGGGCGGATGGCGCGAATGGTTTTGCCGTTGAATTGCACGTCCAGCGCATTGCCGCCGACGAAGTAAGAGAGTTTGGAGGGGCGAATGTCGACCGCGTTGCGCTGTACGGTGTACTGCCCGAGGGCATTTTCATCGGTTTCCGGGCGATACCCGGCCCGCTGCAGATAGCCGGAGAGGTCTTCAGGCCCGATGGCTTGGCCAACGGAAATGTGCCCGGGAGCGGAAAAGATTTGCGTGGTGTTCTGCAAGACATGGCCCGAGAGGCGAGCATCGATCATGCGGGAATATTTTGTGTAGTAGTACGTGAAGAGGCCCGCGGCGGACAGAAAAATCGCGAAGAACACTCCGAGAATGGTTAGACCTAGACGGGAGGTCCAAAAACCCTTCAGGATGCGGATTTGCAAGCTTTAGCTCCCAAGTGGCTGGAATTCTATTGTCTCGCAAGTGCGTGCGGTAAGGAAGGCCAGCCAAGGAGTCGCGGAGTTGCGAAATGGGCACACATCGGAAAACGCGGAGGTTTTCTTGACGGTGCAAGGAGTGGCCACGGGAGCACAGGAGTTACAAGATCGACTTATTCTCGCTGGAAGGGGTGAAGTGAAGCTCCATTTTGTACACCATCAAGTCGATCGGTACGGTGTAATCGACGGAAATTCTTACCACCGACGCAGAGGCGAGGACCTTGATCTCGTCCTTTGTCAGCGGGATCTCCAGGCTTTCAGCTTCTTTCAAGACGGCTTCGCGGATTTGCTCTTCCGTATGGCGATTTACCACCGCAAAGCGCGCTTCCTCCTGCATCTTGTCGGCCAGCTGGTATTCGGCAAAGTAGGGAGGGAGGAGCTTGTAGGCAGCATAGAGTCCGAAAACCACAAGCACCGTAAAGGCAATAGCTTTGAGCCTGCCTTCGCCACGTTGGCCGCGAGCGCCGTAGCGCTGCTTGCTGCCAATCTTGCCCACTAGAATATCCCTCCACGGCCAACCGATCACAAAACACGCGTAGTCGCCGAAAAATAGCGGAACGCTTCGTATTTTTACGCTAACACCGCCGGAGAGTGGGTGTCGAGAGCCTGCCGCGGGCGATGTTCCGGCAGAGCAATAGGGCAGGAGTTGCGGCCGCCCCTGCCTGCGCAGGCAGGCCGAAGCGTATTCCCGTTATGCCACAACGCGTTAATAGGCGCGCGCAAAGATCGCGCGTTCAGCCGCTGGCTTCCCGCAGTAGACGCAAACGCCGGGGCCGCCCGATTGTTCGAGCGGGATGCAGCGCATCGTGGCGCGGGTCTCTTCTTTAATTTTGGCTTCGCACTCCGGGCTCCCGCACCAGTAGGAAAGGGCAAAACCCGTTTCAACCGCTTTCTTGAGGTCCTCATAGGTCCTCGCCTCATGCGTGTTGGATTTGCGGAACGCCAAAGCCTTGTCATGCAGCGATTGCTGAATTTCGGCGAGCAGGCGCTCCACTGTAACGGGCAGGCCAGCGAGCGACGCGCTAATCTTCCCTTCCCTCCCAGGACGGTCGCGACGCGCAAGGACCGCGGCTTGCTTGGCGACATCCTTGGGTCCGAGCTCGATGCGCAGAGGAACGCCGCGCATCTCCCAATCATTGAATTTCCAGCCGGGGCTGGCGCCGTCGCGCTCGTCGAGCGTGACGCGAATGCTGGCCTTCGCGAGCTCTGTTTTTAATTTTCGCGCGGTGTCGAGCACCAGGGTTTTCTCTTCTTCGGTCTTGTGTATAGGAACGATGACGACTTGATAGGGCGCAAGTTTCGGCGGCAGCACCAATCCCTGATCGTCGCCGTGCACCATGATGATGGCGCCGACGACGCGCGTGGAGAGCCCCCAGGAAGTTGTCCAGCAATGTTGGAGCTGGCCATTCTGGTCGAGGTAGCGAACTTCGAACGCTTGTGCAAAGTTCTGCCCCAGAAAATGCGAGGTGCAGAACTGCAAAGCCTTGCAGTCCCCCATCATGGCCTCTAGCGAATAGGTGGTGTCTGCGCCGGCGAACTTCTCGGCATCGGACTTCCTGCCGGGGATTACCGGAATAGCGGCGTCGTTGACGGCGAAATCAGTATAAATGTCGACCATCTGGCGCGTTTCGGCTTCGGCTTCGTCGCGCGTGGCGTGCGCCGTGTGTCCTTCCTGCCAGAAAAATTCCAGCGTGCGGAGAAAGAGTTTCGTGCGCAGCTCCCAGCGCACGACGCTGTTCCACTGGTTCATCAGCACGGGCAGATCGCGATAAGACTGAATCCATTTCGACCACATGTGACCGATGATGGTTTCTGACGTGGGGCGTATGACCAGCGGCTCGGCGAGCTTTTCGCCGCCGCCGATAGTGACCACCGCAAGCTCCGGAGAAAATCCCTCCACGTGGTGCTTTTCCTTGTCGATAAAACTGCGCGGAATGAGCAACGGAAACGCCACATTTTGGTGGCCGGTGGCTTTGAACCGGCGATCCAGGGCCTGCTGCATATTTTCCCAAAGCGCCCACCCGTAGGGACGCACAATCATGCATCCACGCACCGGCGCGTAGTCGGCGAGTTGCGCCTTTAGCACCAGTTGGTTGTACCACTCGGAAAAATCCTGCGAGCGGGTGGGGAGCTTTTCTTCAGCCATGCGGCGGTTTGTCCAGTTTGGCTCGAGCCTTCTGACCTGAGCCTCTCGCAGCTGCACGCAGTGAAATTGCGGGATGCGCGAACTGAAAAGCGTAGCGGAGTGCACGGAGGCGTGTCAACGCGAGGCGAATCAGAGGTGCAGCGCGAACCTGGCCACCAATTTGGCGCTTGGCGGATCGCAGATCCTTCCGTAGCATCCGGTCTATGCGTTCCGGATTTCGCGGCGGTTCCGACATCGCTGGGCAGCTGCTCGCGTGGCTGGAGCCCCGCGAAGACGAGATGGCCGCGCTGCTGTCGGAGCTTGTCAGCGTGCCTACGGAAAATCCGCCAGGAAGAGACTATCGAGCTTGCGCGGACCTGCTGGAGAACAAACTTCGTCACGCGGAGCTCCCTTGCGAACGGAACGAATTCCGCGCCTCGGTCGCCGGAGCTCTGGCAAGCGACGAAGCAGCAGCGAGCCTGACGGCGAGTTTCGGCAGTGGAAGTCGCGCACTGTACTTTCATGGACATTACGACGTAGTGCCGGCGCAATCACCAGCGCAATTTCAGCCTGAGCGCAAAGAGCATTTCCTATTTGGCCGCGGTTCTTGCGACATGAAAGGCGGAATTGTGGCCATGCTCTTTGCGATTCGCGCGCTGAAAGAATGCGGCGCGGCGCTAAACGGCAAAATTGTGCTGACGCTGGTTCCCGACGAAGAAACCGGGGGAGCTCGTGGCTCATCGTGGCTTGCGCGCGAGGGAAAGCTCGGCCGCAACGCAATTGGGATGCTCTTGCCGGAGCCGACCAGCGGCGTCGTATGGAATGCGAACCGCGGCGCGATTTCTTTGCGGATTAAAGTGCTAGGCAAGTCCGCGCACGTTGGTTTGCAACATCGGGGCGAAAATGCGTTCGAGCAGATGTCGCGTGTTGTGGGGCGGCTCAAGGAGCTGAAGCGCGAAGTTGAGCAGCGCCAGACGGCCTACGCGATCGGCGCCGAGCAGACTCGCAACTCCATTTTGATGCTGGGCGGCGCGAGCGGTGGCGGCGCGAATTTCAACGTCGTCCCCGAGCAATGCTGGTTCACCCTCGATCGGCGCATCAACCCGGAAGAAGATTTCGACGAAGAAAAAGACCGGCTCATCGGAGTGCTGGCAGAGTGCCGGCATGATGGAATTCGCCTGGAGTGGGAGATTTTGCAGGAAGGCCGAGCGGCGGCTTCCTCGCAGGATGAGAAGCTGGGCCATGGACTCGCGCAGAGCGTACAGGCCGTAAGCGGCGAAACACCGCGATTTGAGATGTGCCCCGGTTTGCTGGAGATTCGCTTCTACGCCGCCCTGGGAATTCCAGCATACGCATACGGGCCTGGGTTGCTGTCGGTTGCGCACGGGCCGCAGGAATATGTCGATTTGCGGAAGGTGCGCGACTGCGCCGCTATTTACGCGCTCACCGCGACTGAGATGCTAAACGCGTGAATGGTTCCAGCGCGCTTATGGCAAGCCGAAAGCGAATAGTGCCGAGCCCGCGGCCACCGCGACGTACTCTTTTCCGTCGATGGCATAAGCCATCGGCGACGAATACACCGACGCGCCGGCCTGGAAGTGCCAGAGCGGTTTACCGGTGGCGGCATTTAGCGCGATAAAATTTCCTTCCGCGTCGCCGGTGAAGACGAGTCCGCCCGCGGTCGAGAGCACTCCGGACCATGTCGGCGACGGATGCTTCCATTCCCAGTTGATTTTTCCGGTGCCGGGATCGATGGCGCGCAGCGCCCCCCAAAACGGCTCGGCATCGTCGTTGGGAAAATACGCGCTGCCGTAATACGCATGCCCCGCCTGGTACGGCTGCGCCGCGGTGCTGAAAATGTCGCACTGTTCGCGCGCGGTCACATAGAACAAGCCGGTTTGCGGGTCGAAGGTGGGCGACATCCAGTTGGTCGCGCCAGCCGCGCCGGGGCAGACGCGGCTGCCCTCCGGAGTGGGACTCGCCTCCTTGTTGGCGACAGGCCGTCCCTCGGTGTCCTTGCTGCTGCTCCAGGTAACTTTGGCAAACATGCTCGAGGAGAGTAATTTGCCGCTGCCGCGATCGATCACGTAGAAGAAGCCGTTGCGGTTGGCCTGAATCAGCAAGTGCTTGCCGTCGCGCTCGAGCAACACCGGAACTTGCGTGGCATCGTAATCATGCTCGTCGTGCCTGGTGAACTGGAAATACCACTTTAGCTTGCCGGTGTCGGGGTCCAGGGCCAGTAGCGAATTGCTGTAGAGGTTGTCGCCTGCGCGGCCCTCACCGCGATTGGAAGGCGACGGATTACCCGTGGTCCAGAACGTCGTGTTGGTCGCGGGATCGTACGAGCCGGTGATCCACGCGGGGGCACCGCCGATTTTCCAGGAGTCGCCCTCCCAGCTTTCGTGACCGGGTTCACCCGGACCGGGAATGGTGTAGAAGCGCCACTTGCGCTCACCAGTGTTCGCTTCGTAAGCATCGATGAAGCCGCGAATGCCATACTCGCCGCCGCTGACTCCGACGATGACAATATTTTTCACGGCCAGCGGCGCGAGCGTGATGCTGTAGCCCTTGGCGTAATCGAAGGCAATCACATCCCACACAACATTGCCGGTCTTCGCATCCAGCGCAATCACGTGCGCATCCAAAGTGCCCAGGAGAACCTTATCGCCGAGAATGGCTACACCGCGATTGATGCGCCCACAACATGGCCGAATATCCGCCGGCAACGCCCGCTGATATTGCCAGATGGGTCGGCCGGTCCGCGCGTCCAACGCGAAAGCACGGTCGTCTTGGCCGGTGCCATACAGAACGCCATCGACAACCAGCGGCGTAGCCTCGAATTTTCCGCCGGCCATGGTCTGGTATGCCCATTGCGGCACCAGCGCATGCGCGTTGGCCGTATTGATTTGATCGAGCGTGCTGAACCGGCGGCCGGCGTAGTCACCAGAATAGGTCAGCCAGTTTTGCGGCTCCTTGGCGGAGTCCAGCAGCCGCTGCGGTGTCACCTGCGCTCGCGCAGAGCAACACGACAACCCGCAAATCACCAGGGTCGCTGTCGTACAAATCGCATGCTTCATGGCCACGCTCCCACGGATTTCGCGCACAAAGATCCCGAACACGCCCTAGACTCCCTCAACCAGCACAATGTTGGTTCTTGCCGCCTTAAGTCTGGCGGTCTTCATTTCCTTATATTCTTCGCAGTCATACCAGCGTTTGGCCTGCTCCATATTGGGGAATTCCAGCATCACCACGCGCGATGGCTGCCAGTCTCCCTCGATCACTTCAAACTGGCCTCCGCGGACGATGTA
>WNFP01001884.1_pt1 | contig 16481 bp, 17 predicted proteins | sample 5400201 | NCBI WGS metagenome assembly WNFP01 (sample SAMN13153355, study PRJNA577476) | soil metagenome | isolation source: 115 cm saprolite under Madrone tree | place: USA:California | collected 2016-06-14 | reverse complement strand
CTTGCGCTCAAGGGACTCGCGCAGGACAAGCCCGTCATTGAGCGTTACAGAAAGCGTCGGAAGCCCTTCGCGTCCCTTCTCGCGGCGGCTCTTGAAGACGTTTCCAAGCCGCGTAGTACGCCAGTCGTCAGGCTCCATGACGAAGCTCCTTCAGATAGCCGTCCATCTCTGTTTCGATCTGAGCCAACTCGGCCTTGAGCTTCTTGCGTTCCGCGATCACGGCGGCGAGGTCGATTTCCTGTTCCTCCTCGAATGTGTCCACGAAGCGCGGGATGTTCAGGTTATAGTCGTTGTCCTTGATTTCGTCGAGGGTGGCGAGATGGGCATATTTGTCCACGTCCTTCCGGGCCTTGTATGTCCTGATAATCTTCGCGACATTGTCCTCGGTAAGTTGGTTTTGGTTCTTGCCGTCGTTATACTCGCGGCTGGCATCGATAAACAGAACATTCTTGTCTGCTTTGTTGCGACGGAAGACGAGAATCGCCGCCGGAATTCCCGTCCCGAAGAACAGCTTTTCGGGCAGGCCGATGACCGTATCGAGCAAGTTCTCATCGACAAGCTGCTTGCGGATCTTGCCTTCGGCGGCGCCTCGGAAGAGAACGCCGTGCGGCACAACCACACCCATACGACCGGTCTTCGGCTTCAGTACCTCTATCATGTGAAGGACGAACGCGTAATCGCCCTTGGTTTGCGGCGGCAGACCACGCCGAAAGCGGCCGAACTTGTCGTCGGCGGCGCTGTCGTAGCCCCACTTTTCGAGGCTGAATGGAGGATTGGCGACCACCACGTCGAAGTGCTTAAGCGTGTCTTCGCTATCTAGCAGCTTCGGATTCCGGATCGTATCACCCCACTCGATGCGGTGATTGTCTTCGCCGTGGAGGAACATGTTCATCTTGGCAAGCGCCCATGTGCTGCCGATGGCTTCCTGCCCGAATAGGGCGTACTTGCGGGAGCCTTTAAACCGGTTCTGGACTTCCTTCCCGCATTTCATGAGCAGGGAGGCCGAGCCGCAGGCGGGATCGCAGATTTCGTCGCCCTCGCGGGGTTCGACGAGTCGCGAGATCAGCTCCGAGACTTCCGGGGGCGTGTAAAATTCGCCCGCCTTCTTGCCGCCGGTCGCGGCGAAGTTCTTGATGAGGTATTCGTACGCGTTGCCGATAATGTCGAGCTTGCCGACGCGGCTGGGCCGGAGGTTTAGCTCCGGTTTAGAAAAATCCTCCAGAAGGTGGCGGAGGATGTCATTCTTTTGGGCCTCGTCGCCGAGCTTGGTGCTGTTGAAGCTGATGTCCTGGAAGACGTCCTGCAGCTTGTGGATGTTGGCTTCCTCAATGGCATGGAGAGCCTTGTCGATTCGCTCGCCGTTGCCTGCCTCGAAGCGTCGCTCGTATAGGGCATAGAAGCTGGCGGCGCGGGGGAGAACAAACCGCTCGTTCTTCAGCATCTCTTCGATCAGCTTCGGCTTGTCGCCGTACTGCTTCTTGTACTCGTCGTAATGGTCTTGCCAAACGTCGGAGATGTATTTGAGGAAGAGCAGCGTCAGGACGTAGTCCTTATAGATGCTGGGATCGACAACGCCGCGAAATGTGTCGCAAGCCCCCCATACGGCCTGATTGATTTTCTTTTGGTCCACTTCCTGGTTTGTCATATCGTCTCCTGTAATTTCGATTACCGTTAAGCCAACAACTCTCGTGCGACAAGGTCCAATTCCCGCTGCCTATTTTCGATCAGCAGTTCCAACACGTGCTTTTCGCGCTTCGCAGCCTCGGCAAGGCTGACCAGAAGGCTCTGCCTGTCGAGGCTTGGAATCAAAACGGGCAGGGTCTCCAGCACCTGTCGGCGGATGCTGGTGATGTAGCTGCCGGTCGCGGATTGCTCGAAGTACCGTTGTGCGCGCGGCAAGTTCATTTGCCACGCCAGAAATTCTGGGATAGTGGAATTGCCATCGTTGACGCGGATCAAAAAGAAATGCGGAGAACAAACGGCCCGCGCTGGGGGATGGTCAATGCAGACGGCTACATTTCGATGTCCACGGGCCGAAAAAAGGACATCGCCAGCCTTCAGCCAGTCCGGCTCGCGACGGCCCGACAATTTGGTTCTTGCAACGGCGGGCCAGTCGATGCCAGATTCCGCGTCCATGTTTTTCATCTGGACCACGCAGACATCACCGCCGGGTACATCCCGGACGGCGTCCCTTATGGGGTGGCCCGCAGAGATCGTGGCAAGCTCGCTCAGATATTTATAAATCTTTTGCATCAAGGTCTATGATGCACAGAGAATCCGGCTTCCGTCAATGAATATTTGCATCATTCCGAATGATGCAAATATTTTTCAAACCGCCCGGTCCCATGTGACAAATGCTATGCTAGTATATTTGAAAGCATAGGAAACGTCACATGGCTGACACACAGAAAACCCGCGCTGTCGACCTTCTGAAGGTCAAGGGGATGCTTCGCCTCAAGGATTTCATCGCCGAAAGTATCGGTCCGGAGACGCTCGCGCGCCTAGTGCAAGAAGGGCAGGTCGTCCGCCCGGCGCGAGGACTCTACCAGCTGCCCGATGTCTCCATTGATGCCAGCCACGTCCTGGCTGAAGCTGCCGCACTTGTTCCCAAAGGCATCATCTGCCTCATCTCCGCCCTTCAGTTTCACCGACTCACACTTCAGATGCCTTCCTCCGTTTGGATGGCGATTGAGCGCACAGCATGGAAGCCCAACATCAGTTATCCTTCCATTCGGTTCGTCCGTTTCAGCGGATGGGCCATGACCGAAGGCATCGAACGGTATCCGATTCAATCGTGCCAGGTCCCAATCACAAATCCAGCGCGAACCATCGTTGATTGCTTCCGGTATCGCAACAAAATCGGCATCGACGTGGCAATGGAAGGACTGCGCGAAGGGATTCAACAGCGCAAATGCACGCCGGACCAGCTCTGGCATTATGCAAAGAAGGCGCGCGTTTGGACGATCATGCGTCCATATGTGGAAACGGAGGTGGCTCATGTCTCGTGAGCTTCGTAATGTCGGCGCATCGGTACGAGCCAGGCTTCTTGCGCGTGCGCGAGCGGAAAAGGCTGACTATCAGATTCTGCTGACGCGCTATGCGCTGGAGAGACTGCTCTACCGGCTCAGCGTGTCCAATCATCGTGATCGTTTCGTTCTGAAGGGCGCGATGCTGTTTGTGACTTGGCTTCACGACCCGCCCATCCTAGAGAAGCTAAAGAAGAAAGGTTCTTGCAGATAATCGCGCTGTCTTGGGCGGTCAATGCCCTCCGCTTTGCGCATTGGTCTGTCCTGCCGTTCTGGGAAGATCGCACTCTCCAGGGGACTCAGAGCGGGGGTAGATGCCGATGGGCATTGCACAGCACATTGTGCTAACATGGCCATGTTATATATCTTGGCCATGTGATATGGTCGAGTTCCGAGAGTTTAATGCCAAGTACCGTCCACCAATCGAGAGTTCGCGAAGCCGAGTTCGAACGGCTTCTGGCGGACGCATTCCGTAAAGCTGAATGGAAGGTTACTGCCAAGCACCACAGCCACGATCAGATGGTCGATATGGTTGTTGCTAACCCGCAGCAGAGATATGTAGTCGAATGCAAAATGGCATCCGAAGGACGTGGTGATCGATTGATTCCCCTGCTAGCACAGGCAATTCTTGAGGCCCAGGTAAAAGCGCGTTTGCTCTACAAATCGTTGAGCCCATTGGCAGTGGTTGGTGCACCTCGTATTTCAGAGTCAGTCGCAGAAGAAGCCAAAAGGTTTGCGAGCCAGTATGCAACTGACATTGCAATCGGCCTGATTGATCTTGAAGGGCTACGAGTCTTCAAGGGGCCAGGGCTTGAATCGCTGAATGCGCGGCGAGCATTCACGCCGCGTCAGCTTATGCCCGCTCAGGGATCACCCGCACACTTATTTTCTGACCTGAATCAATGGATGCTGAAGGTATTGCTCGCGCCTCGGCTCCACGAGAAATATCTCTCGGCTCCGCGCAAGGAATACAGAAACGCGTCTCAGTTGGCGGAAGCTGCGCACGTATCTGTCATGAGCGCATTTCGTTTCGCGCGTCAGCTTGAGGGCGAAGGATTCCTCGACAGCTCCAGAGGTTCTCTGAATGTAGTCAGAGTATCTGAGTTAATGCGACGCTGGCAGGCTGCCAATCTTCGGCCCGTGCGCGAAATTCCGATGAAGTTCATTGTTAGGGGCGATGACCAACGGCTCTATCAATCTCTCCATTCGTATGTATCGGAGTTGCAACCGGCAGCACCGAGGCGCTCACGCTTACCAAGGAAGCCGTTGCCACGTGTCTGCCTCGGGCTGTTTGCGGCTGCCGACGCGCTTGGTATGGGCTTTGTCCACGGCATCGCGCCTTATATATATCTTGAGCGGCCAAGTAACGAAGTGATCCGGCGGCTTGGTCTTCAGATCAGCGATAACGGCGGGCCAGCCGATGTCTTTGTCAGAATTCCCTGGGCTCGCGAGAGTATCTTTCGTGCTGCGGCTGAACGCGACGGTTTGCCAGTATGTGACATTCTCCAAGTATGGCTGGATGTGTCCTCGCATCCAGCTCGCGGGAGCTCCCAGGCCGAAGAAATTCGCCGCAGGATACTGTCCCCACTTTTTGAGGCCCAAGAATGATTCTTTCAAAGCAAGACCTCGGCAATTTCGTGCGGCTGATTGACGCGCTTGATCCTTGGCTCAAGGACTTGGTAATTATCGGCGGCTGGGCTTATCGACTCTACCGATTTCATCCGTTGGCGCAACAGCTCGCCTACCCTCCTGTGATCACGTTGGATACCGACATCGCACTGCCAGTACGCTTGCCAGCGAAAGCGCCCGATATAAGGCAGCGTTTGCTTGAAAGCGGTTTTGAAGAGGAGCTATTGGGAGACCACCAACCACCTGTTACGCATTATCGACTTGGTGGAGAGACCTCCAGTTTTTATGCTGAGTTCTTAACACCGCTCATGGGGAGCGTTCATAAGCGCGACAAGAAAGCAGACTCGACAATACGTATTTCTGGCGTGACTTCGCAGAAGCTGCGATATCTGGACCTTTTACTCCATTCACCCTGGTCCCTGACGCTCAATGAATCGAACGGTTTTCCGATTTCAAATCCGGCAGATGTCCGTATTGCTAATCCTGCCAGCTATATGGCACATAAATTATTGATTCATCCGCTGCGGCCACCAATTGAGCGCGCCAAGGATATTCTTTACATTCACGACACCATAGAAGTGTTTGGAAGTTCGCTCGGCAAACTCCGAGACGAATGGCAGAGCAGAATCAGGCAGCATGTGCACAAGAGCGCCCTACAGCGTATCGACACTGCCATTAACTCGTTATTCCGGAATGTTACGGATGTTGTCCGCGAAGCGGCGCTCATGGCTGTGGGCAGAAGCCTCACCCCGGAGCAAATCAGAAATGTTTGCCAGACTGGACTGGCATCGGTATTTCCACAATGAGCGGCGGAAGATTGGAGTGTATTGCGAAGTGCGGCAAGCGGACACCACGAGTGATTTGTCCGGGCGCTCACATTTGCTATCCGGCTTTGTCCATGACCGCCAGCGGGGTACCACGAGATTCGGCAGTTTCCAATAGCCAATTGCAAATTCGTCTAAACCTCCTCAGCAAAGTATTGTGGATGCGCGCGTATCGGCTTATCGTACCCCATAATCCTTTGACTACCGGAGTGCAAATGACTGCACCGCGCGAACTCTTGGTTCGCTTGCTCGACTACATCAAAGAACAGGCAAAGGACATCAATCCCCAAGTGCCAAGGGTACAAGCTTGTATCGCATCCCGTTTTAGGCAGTACAATGCTTAGACCCGTGAGGGATAGCCCTCCAGATGTTCCGGGGAAAGGTCATTTTTCATGCACGATTCCATCATTGCGTCCCTGGGGAATCTCCTGCACAACGCGCCGAGATTAATTCTGTACGGATGCGCCGTCTTGTTCATCGTGTTCCTGATATACAGCAGCCGAATCTGGCGGGCGAGCCGCCACGTCCGCCAAAGTCTGAAAAGCCTGACGGCTACATTGGATAGCCTCCGTGGCAAGGAAGAGGGTGAAAGCAAGAACGGTCTCAGTCTGGAACGAAAAGACGCATATTTTGTCGCCTGCGAGAATCTCAGAGATCTGCCGGGGGAATGGTGGGCAAGAATTGCAAAGCACATTGACGTATACAGAAGCCCAGAAGACCGCGAAGGATGGTTTTTGACCGAAAACCCTCGAAATGTCCTGCCCTACGAGGTCGTAATCGGAAGAAACTTCCACGCCGCTAACTTCAGCGCCTTTCCCGGAATTCTTACTGGCTCAGGCCTTACCCTTACGTTTATTGCCATTCTTCTTGGGCTTCTCGGTGTTCACTACGACAAGGCCAATTCAATTGAGCCGATTAGCGGAATTGACACGCTTATAAACGGTCTATCCGGCAAGTTTCTTAGTTCGATAGTCGCGCTGGTCCTAAGTATTGTCTTCACGCTCACTGAGAAGCGGTTCGTCCGGGGGTTGCGGGAGTCCTACGAGGATCTCCTCACAAAGATCGGGGATTCGATCCCATTCCTGTCGACCACGCGAATCTTGCTCGATATTCATGTTTTCTCCGCAAAGCAGACTGTCTCTGCCAGCAACTTCAGCAGTGATTTCGTAGATAAATTCAAGAATCTGGTGGTTCCAAGTTTGGCTCTCCAGATGTCCTCCGGTGTTGCAGAGAAGATGCAAGATGTGCTCAACCCGACCATGGATCGGATGGTGGGGGCTCTTGATTCGCTTCAGGCTGCAATCGTCCGGCTTGAATCCCAGAAGCAAGATTCCGTAACGGGCGAGTTTGAGAGGATGGCCAGGGCTCTGGAGGAGTCTATAAGCCAAGCGCTATCCAATATGGGCAGAGAATTTCGCGATGCGCTGTCCGGCTCTGCCAGAGACGAATTCGGGAATGTTCAGGGAACGCTTGAAGCTACCCGGCATGTCATTTCGGAAATGAACGCGCAGTTTGTGCAGATGCAGACAGCCCTTAGCGTGATCATTGCGAAAGCCGAGGAGACTACGACCGATCAGTTGAAGGCCGGGCGCGAGCAGACCGAGGCCCTGTCCGCTCTCATGCACGGGTTAATGAACAAACTCCAGGAAACGGCGGAGCAAAACCTAAACAGCGTGCAAACCCAGCTCACACGAGTTGTCAGCGATCTGACCGAAAAAGTTACTGGTTTATCTGTCGATATGATGAACGCAGCCAAGGACATGGCTAGTCACTCCCAGCAATCTGCAAGCAGCATCATCGAGAAAACCGACGCATGGTCGGAATCGACCGCCGAGCGTCTGCAGGCCCTGCTGGCCAATATTGAGAACCGGAGCCAGGACTTCAAAGAGGCTGGCGCGGCGTTGCTGGAGGCAAAGACATTCATGAGCAATCTCCTCACTCAGAATGCTAACGCCCTCGCACAGATGGCGGACGCAAGCCGCAATGTTCAGGCCTATACGAGCGGGCTTGTCGGGCAGTCGGATGCGCTAAGGGAAATCAACGGGGACCAGAAAGAGGTTGCAAGCAAATTACAGCAGACGGCAGAGCGGCTCAAATCATCGCTGGAGGAACATGGAAAGTTCCTGGGAGAATACCGGCGGACTGTTACGGAATACAAGGCAGTGATCGACACTCTTCATGAGCCTCTCGCAAAGATAATGCAGGCTACCAGTAACGGCCTCAGGGACTACAACCAGAGCGTGGAGAAGAATTTCACGAAGATCGTCGAGGTTGCGGACAAGCTAGTTCCGAAGGCGGCCAACCTGCTCAGCGGCCAGATAGAAGACCTCGGTGGCCAGTTGGAAGAGCTCGGGGACGTGATCTCAAAGGCGGTGGAGCGCGCAAATGGACGACCACGGTAATTCCGATCATCTCAGCAGTTCTCTGACGGACCTGATGACCTCGCTGATGGTCATCTTCATACTCTTGCTGCTCGTTTTTGTCAGTCACACTGCCAGCAAGGATGCGGCGCTCACCGATGTTTTGCTTGCAACACTGAAGAAAGACCTGAAACCCCAAGGGTTTAATGAGAATTCAATCCGTCCTGACCCGCGTGACCGCAACGCCATTCTGGTGATCGTACCTGGCGACCTCATGCACTTTGAGACGCAAAAGGCGGATTTACAGTACGAGGGTAAACAATTTCTTCGCACAAATATCCCGGCGTTTGCTGATGTGCTTTGCAGTAACCAATTCCGTTCCAGCATCGACTCGATAGTGGTCGAGGGACATACGGACAGACAAATGTATGGACGAACTGCAGAGGAGAGCCAGAACAAAAATCTAAAGTTAAGCCAGGATCGCTCGATGGCGGTTGTCGAGGAAGCATTGGCTGACCTGAATGGAAAGGAGTCCGACAGGTCATGCTTTCTCGAAAAGCTTTCCGCCACGGGTAGGGGTGAGCAGGACCCGGAAAAGACAGATGGCGAGAGTCGCCGCGTGATCTTCAGGATTCGGGTTAAAGCGCGTGATGAAGAGAATGTCAGCCGGAGGCTTACGCAATGATGCAACTCAGCGAGGGGCTTCAGCGCCTTACCTTGGATATCGGTGAGTTCAAGGAAACTTTGTTGTCTGGCACGGTCGATCCAGCACCATACCTGCGGCAATTAGGCCGAACCGTGGAGGCGCTCGAAGCTAAGTTTGAGAGAGTCTCATCGCCTAAGCCTCCCCTTGACGCGGAAGAGGTCTGGGCGAGATGGCGTGCTGTCAGTTATGACCTTAGCAGACTGGATGCGCGGGAAGTCAGAACGCTTTGCATTTCCCCGAAGACTGCGATGCGACCGCAACTCGTCAGCACCCTAAGCGTGACCCCTGACCCATTGAAACGATGGATCAATTTCAACGGCTTTGTCCAGGCATACTTCGCCCAGTGGCGCTCCATGGAAGAGCCACAGGCCGTCGAGAACCTGATTCAAACCATGCTTGTCAGGGGCCGAATACCCAGGAACAGCAAGATGCTCGAACAGTGGCGAAACTCCCCCTTCCTGTTTTCGACAGAAGCCGCCCGGCGTCTCGGCGAAATGATCATCCGCGATCAAAAATCGGTGAAACAGTCTTGTGCTGAGTATCTGATTGAATCATCTGCAGCCCTTTGCGTGCAGGCTCATGAACAGGCAACGGTGGCAGCGGTCAGGGATCTGGTTCAGCGGGACGTTCGAATCGGGCAAGAGACGGCACTTAAAGAATTGCAATGGATATCGGTAAATTTGCTGACGTCGGCGCTGAGCGCCGATGGGTACCGGAGAGCCATGGGAGCGCTCATAGTGAGCAGGCTGGCCGAGAGTATGCCACTTTTTCAATCCGCACTTGTCGACTATGTCCACTCAGACGAGCGATTAGGTGACCCACGATTGGCGCACTGCGCATCGAACTGGCGTACCGTGCCCCACGAGGCTAGGGAAAAATTCCTGGCATGGCTTGCCAGGGATACCCTACAGTTCTTTTTCGACACACTGGTTCCCAAAAATGACACCAACAGGCGAAGGGCCGAGATTTGGCTGGAGTATGCGAAAAAGCAGGGCAAAATCAAAGACTTTCAGGTAGCCGTTTCCGATGAGGATCGCAGCAAGGTCCGCGCCAGCAGAGCTAAGACTGTTCCCAGTTATTCCACCATTTCCAGCGGAAACACAAGCGCGTTTCTCATGGTGTTTGAGGGGTATGGAACCGAATTCGTTGTTATCGAATTCAGCGAAACCAACAATGCGGCCTACATCTACGAACGGAAGGTATTCGAAGCGACCGGCGTAACCATCCGTTCAAACTCCTTCCACTTGAGCGAGGACCTGAGGCGCATGAATGACGCCCAGGATCGCATCCTGCACCCTACCGGAACGCGAGAGAGCTGGGAAACAAAGGCGCGCAGAAAGCTCGCAGAATTGGGAATTCGTCCATGAGCGTCGTGCTGAAGCAGTTCGGCAAAGACGTACACCTGAACGCTCAAACCACGGGCTTGTACGCCATGAGCACTATACCCGTTGACTGGACCCGGCCCGAGACATGGCCTTCCGATTCGTGGGAGCAGAGCGCCGGCAGACGAACAGCCTTTGAAGTGGCATCTCTGCTCGAAATGGGATTGGCTCAAGTTGAAGATGGCATGGTCAAAATCCCTTACGGGAATTTCCCGGAAATAGAGACCGAAGAGTTCAGACTCACCACGGCATTTGCGGCGCCAAGCCCGTTTCTTCTAAAGATTGATCGCACAAGCGACGTTGGCCGGCCAGACTTTCGATACCGGTACCAGTATGTGCTGGGTGCCACCACGGTTCCGCTACAACGATTCGGCTTTTATGTGAGGCGGGCTGCCACGCGAGAGATCTTCAGGCTGGACGAGAGGATGTATTCTCTCCTGGAGGCCATGGATGCTTTTAATGCTTTAGCGCCCGAAGAAAAAGGTCCGCAAAGAAGCTGGCTTGATTTTGCGAACATTAAGCGCTGGTCACACGAGGTCAATGCGGCGCTCGACGCAACACTTCTGAAAAACGACGTCGTTGTTCCATCTTCCATCGGCATCCCAGGTACATACAGGTTTGCCGCAGGAAGCATTTACCAGCCTCGGTGATGGGGACGCACCTGGGGTTTGCGCAAAGCTACTGAGAGCAAAAAAACAAACAGTGACACAGAAAACGTACAACGGAAGACGCACCTTCATGAGAGCAGGATTCCTGTCGGTCGGGATTTTTCTAATAAGGGAATTCCCTTACGTTACACGTCGCAATTCCCGCATGGCAAGTTTCCAAAGTAACGTATTGGACGATAAACAAGCAGGAGCAAAGCAAAAATTCTCCGTGCCTGCGATAGGCACAATTGTTCCCAGTGCTACTGCATGAAATGCGAGCTGTTTTGCAAGCCCTGGCAGCACTGAAATTGCCTCCGGCAACAGAACGCCTTCTTTCCATGAAAAACCGAAACATCAGGATAGCTGCGCATCTTTTCTCCACTTCGCTGCGCTTCGGGTGGACGCCGCCTATCGGCGGCTCGGACGGTCGCGAGGATCTAAGCGCGGATCGCGCCAAAACATAAAACAGGAACGTTTTGTCACGCTCCGCGCCGACACTCGCGTCCTGCCACCCTTCTCTCCGCTGCGTTCCTCCCTTGTCCGCACGTGTGACTGCGATTTGTTCGCTGCGCGTGTAGTGAAAACAAATCACAGCCACCCGGCGGACAAAGGGGTTTTTCAATGTTCTCTACTAACAACAGCAAAGGCAAAACCACGCAGGAACTCGTAACAGCCAGCATTGAGTCACTGGTCAGCCGTCATCCCTGGGGCGATCAGCCCCAGAGAAGATACGGAACAAACCCCGGCAGTTTCCATTCTGCAACAAGCAGCACAGCCAGCAGCGCAGGAGGTGCGGTAATGAGCACATCCGTCCCGTTCCTTCCTTCCGTACTGGCAATTGTCAATGAGTTACTTACAACAAAGAAGATTCCTGCGCTGAGTGGGGATGAAATGGAAATCCTATGCAGCCATCTGTTCACCCTGAGAGACCGTGACCAGCGCATCCGGATTGCCGAAATTGTGTTCTATAACCATGATGATCCGCAGGCATTGAACATCTTTCTGGCCTGCACCATGCCGCTGGCGCAAAGAATGGCCGAACGCAGAGCAACCCGGATATTTGTGCAACCAACTGCCTGGCAGAGTGAGGCAATGTATGACGGGGCCGTTGCAGCCCTGCTGGAATTGTTTGGACGAAAACGTTCGCAACTCAGTTGCTCCGTTCCTAATGCATTCCGGCGCTATCTCATGCGGACCATTATCTATGGCACTATGTATGCCTTTCGCGTCCGTCAGGAGAATTTCGGTATCCAGGGGGTCGAAGATATTACGCTTTTTTCGGATGTCAAAAGGTCATACCGGAATCCTGCTGAACGAGACGTGATTACCCGTGAATTGCTGGAACAGGTAACTCACTTTCCGCACCTGCGTGAAGATCACAGCAGACTGCTGAAGACGATAGCCGCCCTCGGAGCGGAAAAAGCGTTGCGAGATCAGTCTTATTATTGGAACGGGCGGCATGCAGCCAGATCGAAACAGAACAGAGGAAGGCGGGCCATGCTTGATTCCGATGCCGTGGCTAAAGCCATGGGCGTATCCCGGATGAAGCTGCAAAACCTTCTGAAAGAAAGCAGAGAAATCCTGCGGGACGCCTTCAACCGGGACGGCACTTTGTTTGTGGCCAGCTAACAACAGGTTGAGGGGTGCGCCATAGGCGTTCCCCTCAGCCTTACCCTTTCGCCCGTCAACAGTTTGCGGCGATGCGCGCAATAAACCTTTTACCAATCACAACCCAGAATCCCTGAACAGTCAGGAGACATTTCTCCATGACGGCAAAAAAAATCCGGCTGCGCCGCCGTATGGCAGCGCAGCCGGCCTCACCCCTTCCGCCAAAGGAAACGCTACGCGTGGCATTCTTCTTGCATCTTTTGCGCCATCAACGGGACGGTCTTAGTCCCCGGTTGGTGCCCTGGAAGAACACACTTGTTCGCCATGTAGCACCATAAAAGCAGCGCAAAAATGCAGCCCAGACCACCACACACCGCACACCATTGTTGCCCGCCGCACTCCTGTTAATGTTTCCCAGAAGCCGCTATTGCGTGCTGGATTGGTTGCGCCGAACCCGCGCAATTGCCACCGACTGGTCGCACTGTTTGGTGCAGTTTTGGCACCAGAAGCGAGATCTAAATGCCGCCGAACTGTACGAATGTCGGTGCCCGAATGGCCTGCATTTGTAGCGCGCTTCTTACCAATTCTGCGCGATATTCCCCCACCGATTGCGGCTTTGGAGCCAGCCAGGAATCTCGGCAATCAGGCGCGTCGGTTAGTGGGCCATGACATTGACGAATCGAAGCTGGTCTGGTGCCGGGTACCCCGGTGGCACGACGATTGGCTCCGGGGTCATGTCCAACAGTAAGCTTTCAGGTCTGCCGCCGATACTTCCGTCTTTTCCGTGATCTGGCTTGTCTGGTTGTGGCTTGATCTTTTCTCCGGCAGCGCTTTATTCGCTCTTATGGCTGTACTCCTTCTCGTCGCCGTCAAACATGGCTGTGCTCGGGGGTATGGGAATCGGCGTCATCGCGTCCCAGAAGCTGCATCCCGAGGGCAAGCTTTTCTGCGCCGCTTTCAGCGGCGGGTTTACGTTGTGACACGCCACCCATAGGATGGATGCTGCGCAGTACTCTTTGAGTACTGCGCAGTAACTTACTGAAACGATGAGAGATGATGCGCAATATCGCATATGGAGCCTTTTTTAGTTACTGCGCAGCAATTTATTGATTCTTGTGAAACCAGGCGTCGCGTTGCTTGTCTAATAACTACAGGAGTATTTTGAACACTATGCCCGAACCCCGTAATCGATCCATAGGCGCGAAAGTTACCGAGAAAGAGTATGAACAACTGGAAAAGCTGGCGCAGGCCCGCGGCCTGCTGCTGGGCGAGTGGAGCCGGGAGCTGCTGATAGAGCAACTGAAGGCGGGCGAGGCCGCCAGTGTTGGGGAAAACAGTGTCGAGCTGAGTGAGATACGCACGGTGCTGGCTGAAGTGCTGGCAACCAGGACCATCGTAACCAATGTCATGAATGCGCTGTCCCGAGGCGAGGCGATGAGTCAGGAGAGGATCAAAGAGCTAATCGCTTTTGCAGACACCGAGCGGTTTCGCCGCGCCGAAGAACGTATGGCGGAGGCTGTGAAGTACAGACAGGTGCAGGAAGGCGCAAATGGGAGCACATAGGTACACGAGGGATTGTTTGGGCGAATCTTTATAACGTTGCAGCCTATAAATAAGGTTGCAGGAAATGCCCTGTAGAACTGCTGCCGTCGAATATTCCCGAATTTGTAGTGCAGATGAAAAATACCTGGAATAACAGGTGCTCCGGATTGGTTAGCACTGCAACAGGTAAGCTTCAGCAGATTCAGGCGGTGTAGTAAAGGAGCCAGTTTACGCTGGCTGCAGGCAGTATGGTCCCCCACGCAGTAATTCTGTATATCGTGAACTGGCACGGACACAGAGGAGAATCAATCCAGTCTGATCTGGCAGCCTGTGCGCCAGACCCGCTTCCGCTCTCCATTCAATCCCGTCCGCACGACCTTCTCTTCGTTATTTTTGCCAAACTACCAGCCATCGTCCGTCCATTCCTGGCATTCGGGAATGCAGAAAAAACTGAAGCCCACTGCGTTACGATCCTGCCCGCAAGACGGGCAGAGAAAAATTCGGTGAGGTTATGGCTGATTCTGAAAATAATGCAAACAATAGTTTTGAATGGGTAAGCAACAAGCCGGTCTGGACCATCGGGGTCCTGATTTTTGCTGCGCTTCTGGTGTGCCTGATGGCCTGGATGCGCTACGAACAATGGACGCCACTCGAACGGTACTGGCTCAAGCAGTACGTATGGTGCGAGTCCACCAACAACCGGTTCATCCACAGCCGTTTGCTGCTGATTGAGGATGCACACGGTTTCGCATACTGGCCGCGAAACGAGGACGTACAGCCGGGGCAAACGCGGGTGGAAGCTGGCCTGATCATCCCCCTTGCTCCGTCGGAATTGGCTGAGAACGCGGGCCAGCATCTCTTTCTAACCAAACCCGGCAAGCGGCCCATCGATCCAGTCAAAGAGTATCTGGAACGAGATGTATATGCCGGTCAATCACTCACTGATCTGGTCAAAGATGTCACATATTATCCGCTGGCTTTCGGTCTTCTGTTCCTGATTGCCGGACTGTTTTATACGGTCCCAAGGGACCGCCAAAGATTGCTGGAACGCCGCGAAGGCCGCCGGACAAGAGGCACGGAACTGGTCACGGTCAGGCAATTTGTCCAGCGGGTGAATGGCGACGGAATCGGCTTTATTGCTCTCCGCCCGCGAAACATAATCGACACGCTGAAAGGCCGCACCCGGCAAGCTCTGCTGCGCATTCCCCGCCACATGGAGAGCTATCACATCGCGCTCTCCGGCGATCCTGGAGGTGGAAAAAGTTCCCTCAGCATGGGCATTCTGATGCAGATAAGAGACCGGGGAGAGATTGCCATTGTCCATGATGCCGCTGGGGAATTCCTGCCTCGTTTTTATGATCCGGAGCGCGGAGATATTATCTTCAACCCGGCAGATGAACGCATGTTTTACTGGCCGGTCGCCGAGGAAATTGAAGACGAGGCCGAGGCCCAGACCATCAGTGCTGCTCTGTTTCCCGACAAGGACCGGCGCGAAAATCCGTTCTTCACCAACACATCGCAGCGCATCTTTGCCCACCTGTTGTCGTATACGCCGAGGCCGACCGTTGAAGAGCTGATTCGATGGCTCTGTGACGAAGAGGTGCTGCAAAAAGCTTTGCAGCAGACCCAGCTTGCATCCACGCTGTACGAAGACGCGGGGCCGCAGCGCGGCGCGGTGCTGTCGTCCATCACCAAAGCAGTTGACAGTCTCAAGTTACTGCCCACATTGAACGAAGGTCGGCCCAAATGGACCATCCGGCAATGGGCAAAGAAGCCGCAAGGCTGGATCTTCATTACCTGCCCGGCGATGTATCGCCAGAGCCTGAAACCGCTCATCAGCATGTTTCTCGACATGCTCATTTTGCGCCTGATTAATGACGGCAGACCGGGACCGGTTCCGGTGTGGTTCCTGTTGGATGAGCTGGCGACTCTGGAGATGCTGCCACAGTTGCACACGGCACTGACCCAGCAGCGAAAGACCCGCAATCCCATCGTTTATGCGTTTCAGGGGGCCGACCAGGTGAAGGACATTTACGGAGAAAAGGCCCCGGTCATGCTGTCGGCTGGCACGCGCCTGTTCATGCACACCAAAGAGGAGAGCGCGGCGGAATGGGTAAGCCGGTGCATCGGTGATTACCAGTCTGTACGTATGGAGGAGAACCGCTCCGCAGATGGCGGCAAGGATACGCGTACCGAGCGCATTCAGCGGGAGACAGAGCGGACCGTCATGGCTTCGGAAATCATGGGCATGAAGTCGCTGGAAGCATACCTGAAGTATGAGATTCTGACCGTCAAATTCCGCTTCCCGTATTTCAATCTTGCTGAACAACACCCGGCATTTATCCGCCGCAAAATGCAAAACGTGCTGGAAAGACCACCAGTACTGTCCGGCAAGGCAGAACCGCGAAAGCTGCCGCCGAAGGACAAGACGCCAGCTTTGCCACCCTCTGCCAGCAGGAAAGATGACCTGATTTTCTGACCCGGAAAATATGCTTTACAAAATTAAACATGAACAGGCCCGGTAGATTGGGCCTGTTCGCGAACATTCATAAGTAGAGGGCAAAGTTTTTTGGATGGCATACGGCGGGAATATACATGGCAAAAAATAAATATGGGATGATTTCCGTTTTCGATGCCATTACTTAGTAGAGGAGCAGATTAGCTTGCCGTAATGAAATGCTGACCATATCCAGGCCGCTGTCTTCAGGCCAGGCGCAGAATTATCACAGCCAGGAGTTTTCCAACAGCCGTGACAAC